>Ga0070753_1000565_pt1 | contig 22485 bp, 13 predicted proteins | sample VirMetDEL_Aug_31_FD_77441 | JGI IMG/M metagenome (GOLD analysis project Ga0070753, IMG submission 77441) | Aqueous microbial communities from the Delaware River and Bay under freshwater to marine salinity gradient to study organic matter... | ecosystem: Environmental > Aquatic > Marine > Coastal... | reverse complement strand
CGCCAAGCAAGTACTCAGCAGAACCTGAACCGGAGAAGAGGTCGTTCTTGAATTCACCTTCAGCTTTGTCGTGAAGTCCCCAGACATCCCCGACCTTGTCTTTATCCGAGATGGTGAAGCCGTCGTCATCGACGTTGAGTTTGGGGCCACCCGGCAGCTCAATTCCGCCGTCAGCGAGGTCGCGAATGGCATCCGCCGCTGATCGAGCAGTGGAATTTACAAATTCGCCAAGCGAACTAGCGAGGCCGGACAGTCCGGACCCTCCGCCGCTGGCCGCTCGCTGTTGCTCGGCTTGCCGCTTCAACTCAACCGAGAGTCCGTCGAGCGAGCGAGCAGCAGCCACCATGTTGGGTTTCGTGCGGCTGTTCCAATTGGAGCGAACTTGGTCGATGTCGGCGCCTGTCCACGCCGCCGTCATCAACGACATCGACGCCTTCGACGTTAGAGCCTCAAGACGATTGGATGCTTGCTCAAGCCTGCGAGCGAGCGCCTCGACTTGCTCAATATCTGCGCCAGAAAATCCGTTCATCGCCCGCCACCCACTGTCTCTGCCTCTGCTCCGCCACCGCTCAAGATCAGCGCGGAGAACTCGCGTTTATCGAGGGCACCGAGCGGAGTCATTTCTGCGTTCGCACTCATCTTGCTCATTGTTTTGCCTCCAAACATTCCGTACCACTTGGTGCCTTCCGGCGAATCCCGCCGCACAACAGTGGGTACGTCAACTGGGACTTCATCGATTCGTCTCTGCAACAGCGCCGCGGCATCCATCTCGCCGTCAAGATCGTGAACAGCGGCCAATCGCTTCTCGCCAACAAGAATTTCCACGCTCGACGAACCCGCGTCGATGATGATCGATGTCACCGGTACCGTCGAAACCTCTACTCGCAGTGAATAGACGGCCATGGCATCAACAACCGCTCGGTGCATGGCGTCGAGCGCGTCGTCAAAGGCCACCGTGGTGTCACCAGAGTCATCGATCAGAGCGCGCAAGGTTGCGAGCGTTGCGCCAAGCGCAGCTGCACCTCTTTCACGATCCGCCCTAATACCGACAGAGCGAAATACAAACTCTGGCGCGTCGCCAGCGAGGTCAATGAGGAACGCGATCTCGACATCGCTGAGGGGACCAAGCAATTTACCCATCAGCTGTACAGCCCAAACATGTCTTTTGCCATACCCGCCAAGGCGTCGTACTGGGCATTGAAGAACCCGCCAACACCGTCGTAGCGCGCGACGAGCTCAGCGGCTTGCTCTTGGCTGAGGTTCTCTGTCGTGTATCCCGGCCCGTACATGTCGTGGAGTGCCGAACGGGTCGCACTTTCATCTGTGTCGTAGTACTGCTGGCCGTGATCGTAAATCGTGCCGCCAATAAACTTGCCTGCTTCCCACGCGAGTCCGGCTCCTGGCGCCCAAATTCCCAACACGTCGACAGCAACGTCTAGGGAGGATCCGAGGATCTCCGGTTGATCGTTTTCACCAATCGCGACCAAAAGGTCTTTTGCGTCGAAAGCGAAACCAATTATTGAGAAGACAGCGCCGAGCTTTCCTGCTACCTTGAGCGCGCCCGAATCCCCTAGGGCGTCCAAGGATTTCAGCCCGCCGCTCGCAGCGAGTTCGAGAATTGGTTTGATCTCCAAAAAGTCTGTGACGAGCCCACCGATATTCACCCCATTCTTGATGAGAGATTCGAGGCCTTCGGCGAAGCTTTGGTCGGGATCACTCGTGAATCCATCAAGGATGTCCTGCATCCAGTCAGGCGCATTCGAATCGGAACTCAAGCCAGAACCTGTGCTCGACCCACCCGGCCCCGAAACGCCGCCACCGGTGACTGTCGAAGCCCCAACGGCGCTTGCCTGGCGTTGCTGCTCGGCTTGACGTTTGAGATCAAGCGAAAGGCTATCGAGCGACCGAGCCGCGGCAACAAGATTGGGTTTGGTGCGACCATTCCAGTTCGATCGCACGTCATCAATGTCAGCACCAGTCCAGGCCGCCGTCATCAGCGAGAACGACGCTTGAGAGGTAATCGACTCAAGACGGTTTGATGCTTTCTCCAGTCGAAGCGCAAGCGCTTCAACCTGATCGACATCAGCGCCGGCGAAGCCACTCACCAGCCACCACCGCCGCCGCCACCACCGCTGGTCGACTTGCGCTCTTGGTCTTTCGCGTTCTGCAAAGCAATGTTGGACGCAGTGGCAAGAAGCTCACGCACGCGCTGCAAACTCGCCCTGTGGGTCGAGTTCCACTCGCTCACAAACTTGCGCTGATCAGGGCCAAACCAATCGACATTGCCAAGAGCCGCAGTGAGCTCTCGAGACAAAACATCGACTTCAGAAGAACTCGCTTCAAGCTGCCGAGCAAGCGCCTTGATGGCGATGACGTCGAGACCAAGAAAACTCATGATTCACTCCCTGCAACTCGGAAAAATTTGGGGCCCTCATAGGCGGGGAAACCCCAATCTTCTGGCGTGTGTTTTGGCACATCGAAAATTGCGTCTCGTGAACCGTCTCCACGAATAAGAAACATCTGGCCGCCGTCATCCCGACCGACATATCCGCGTGGGGCGCCGTCGGGTTGCAACGCGATTCCGTCCAACCACTCTCGGCCACCGCCACCAGGCTCGAACGGAGTCGGCACAGCGAAAAAATCGGGTTCGACTGTCGGGGCCTGAGAGTCAAGCCAGAGCGGCGCGGGCTCCGGGATGCGAACGACATCTATCGGAAGTTCGCCAGGGAATTCGATAGGCATGGGGTGAAACGGCATCGGCAAAAATTCAAGCTGTGGCGGGAAGAAGCCGTCGGGCAAAGGCACGGGCATTGTGCGAGACCAGTCGTCCAAAAACGGAAGAGTCTCTGGAGCGATGCTTCGACGCCAGCGATCGAAGTCGATGACATCCTCGTCACCACGGGAAAGATCGTTGGGCAAACGAGGATCCGGTCGCGGGGTGAACCCACCGGGTGCGAAACCGCCGATTCCGCTCGAGCTACCTCCGCCCGAACTGTTGCTCACCGCTTCCTGATCCGCCGCATTTTTTGTGGCGGACCCGCCAGCGTCAGCCAGGTTGCGGCTGGCCATGCGAATTTTTGGAGAAAGGTCGGCCTGCCAACTTTCGCGAAAACGACTAGCGTCTGGCCCAAACCACGCCACGCCGTCTATGCGGGTGGCCAAGCGGCCAAGAATCGAATCGAGCTGCTCTGACTGTTGCGAGAGTTCGCGGCCCAATTGGCGGAGTTGTTCTACATCCGCACCGTAGACACCAGACACGATTCATTCCTTTCGGCGTTATAGAAAAAATGTAAAGAGGAAGGCCGGGGTGGTCGCCGTCAATGGCGACCACCCCGGAACAGCCGACTAGTTCTGCGAGGTCGACTCCTGCGCTGCAGCGTTCTGGCGTGCTGCTGCAGCAGTTTCACGAAGTGCCGACGAAACCTTGCGAAGTGCGTTGGAGTGGGCGCTCTGCCACTCGTTGCGGAATGCGGTCGCGTCCGGACCGGTCCACTGCGTGTTGTTCAACACACCGGTGAGCTTCGAGAGGATCCCGTCGATCGCTTCTGCTTCGCGGTCCAGGTTGGTCCCCAGGTCGCGTACCTGCTGTACATCAAGGCCCCATACGTTAGCCATGGTCTATCCCTTCGTTGTTTTCACCACACCCACCGTCTGGTGGGTACGCCTAGAAACTATCGCTATTCGACAGATGCTCGGAATGGGCAGGGGTACCCATACCTATCCCGAACCTGCGTCATTGCCCAGTTTCGTCTTTCACTGCCACTTGGAGCTTGCGGGCGCGCCCCTGGCCGATCAAGAATCCCCGACCAACCGGGAACGTTCCACGCCGGATGCGCCCCAGTGGCGTGTTGAGCAACAGGTCGCCGTCACCGTCGTCGGGCTGCACGATAATGCCCTTGCGCCCCGCACGGAGTGGCTGGCCGAGTGTGTACGCCTGCGACCACGTAGAAGTCTCAGATTCTGCAATGACAAACTGCTCTTGTTTGATCATGAGTTTGAGAATGCGGTCCAGCTCGTACTCGACCGAAGAGCCAGAGAAGTCGGACAAGTGCTCGAGGAAGACCCCAACCTTGCCTGACGCAAGGTCACCTGCATCCACTCGTTTGGCGATGGTCTCGACGAGCTTTTCGAGTGCATCGGGGTTGTCGGCAGCGCCCTTCCAGATGCCAAGGCGAGTCAGCGCCGAGCGGCGCGGACTGAGCAAGTACAAGTCCGTTCCCGTGCGGAACTTCGCGATCGACTGGGCAATCGTCGATAGAGTCGTCGTGCGACCACTGCCGGGAGGACCCGAAACGATGAACGGTCCAACGGGATCGATCGTGACAGTTTGCAGATTGTCGTCGGCAAGACCAATCGGGATGCCAGCACCCGCGACCTCCTCGAGGCTGTCGAGCGGCACGTAGTCGGAAAGGCGCTCGATCGGGGGCGCTGCGGAGATCCCGGCCTTGACCATTGACGCAGCGAGGGCGTCGATTTCCCGAGCCTGAACTGCAACGTTGCCATCGCCACCGAGCACGGCGAGCTGCGTCTCCATGTCGTCGATGATTCCGCGACCGGGAGGGGAAGCCGTCGTGAGCACGTCGGACTGAACATTCAACATTCCGTAGTCATCGGGGTTGGCAAGGCGCAACACGATGCGGCGCTGAATAGAGGAGCCGAGAGAGGTGGGGATAGCTCCCGCGCGGTCTCCGGACACAATCACGTGGACACCGACCTGCCTGCCATCTGTGGCGATTTGCGAGAAGACCGAGAACCACGGAGATATTGACGACTCGTAGGCTTCGCGGAATGCTCCCATGCCGTCGAGCAACAGCAAAATTCGAGGCTCGTCGGGGCGCTTGGCGATCGTGCGGTATTCAGAAATGTTTCCCGCGCGCGCTTCAGCAAACCGCACGGAACGGTCATCAACAAGGTCTCGCAACCACCGGAGCAAGCGAGCCACCCGTTCTTCGTCGTCGCCGCTGATGATCGCGCCAACGTGGGGAAGCGAATCGAGCATCTGGAGGCCACCAGAACCGAAGTCGAGCCCGTACACGTGCGCTGGACCGCCGCGCATTGTCACGGCAGCAGCTACGGCAATAGTGCGGAGGGCCGTACTCTTTCCAGAACCACCGGTTCCGATAATCGCCATGTTTCCGTCACGGTCGGGGAAGTAACTCACGATTGGTTGAGACTGGCTCTTTGCTTCGTCAACAACGCCTAGGACGAACTCAGAGTCAGTACGTTTGTTGGGCAGTTTCGAGAAGTCGTAGACACTCGCGAGCTCGGGAAGCCACGGCTTGCGAGGGTCGGGAATCTCCGCTTCAGCCGCCGCCGCACGAATCGTCGCTACGATGCGTTTGATGTCGGTCGGGCCTTCGGTTGCCGCCAACTTTGCTTGCTCGGCTACTGGGTCGGCCGGCGGCTCCCACGTCACAGGAAGCCCGAAGTTGAGTTCCTCAATTGTTACCCTGCTCGGCTCGGGAACATCCGCTGTCCACCCACCGGCATAACCAGACTGGAAAACTCGGATGCGACCAGGGCCGGTTTTGGCCGCGGCGCGACCAGGAAGGGACGGGTCAAAGGTTCCCGCCAACGGTGTACCGAGAACGTCGGTCGAGTCAGCCTCGTCTGCCATGCGCAGCGCAACACGAAGGTTGGTGTTCGCTCGAAGGTTATCGCGAATAACACCTGCAGGTCGCTGCGTAGCCAAAATCAGGTGGAGCCCCAAGGAGCGACCTCGCTGGGCGACGTCGACGACACCGTCAACGAACTCGGGAACTTCGGTCGCGAGTGCCGCGAATTCGTCAACGATGATGAGCAAGCTCGGCGGCACTTCGGGGTCTCCCGTGCGCTCAAACTCGATGATGTCCTTGACCTTTTTGCGGTTGAACAAGTGCTCTCTGTAGTGAAGTTCCGCACGAAGTGACGTGAGCGCCCTTCGCACGAGGTGCGGGCTCAAGTCGGTCACGAGGCCAACCGTGTGTGGAAGAGTCACACATTCCGCAAAAGCAGCTCCACCCTTGTAGTCGACAAAAAGGAACGAGACTCGCTGGGGCGAGTGTGCCGCTGCGAGCCCAAGCACCCATGCCTGCAAGAACTCACTCTTACCGGAACCTGTGGTTCCACCAACGAGAGCGTGCGGGCCATCGGTGCGCAAGTCGAGAGCAAAAGGCTCTGTAGCGGACTGGCCGAAGACTGCTCGCAAGTTCGGCTTGGACTTTCCGATCGCGCTCGACGCTCGCGGCCCGGTGAGCACAGAGTTGGTTTCTTGCCAACGGCCAAGCACTGCTTCGCTATCCGATGCGATGTCCGTGCCGATGAGGTGCAATAGTGACACGCTGCGTGGGAGGTCGCTCGCGTCATCCGCTCGAGCTCCGGCGTCAACTACAGGCGAGAGCGCACGAGCAAAGTCAATGGCTTCGGCCGCTGAGAGGTTTTCGCACGCAACAGGCTGCACCCCGAATCCCGTGTGCACGTATCCCGCAACGCTCAGGCTTGTTGCCGCATTGATTTCGATAAAGGTGCGGCACGCGGCGGGGATTCGGGCAAGAGCTGGGGCGATCCAAATCAAATGCACGCCAACTTTTGGACCGTTTTCTGCGAGACCAACGAGGCGAGCGCGCTCAACTGGAGCGTCGTCTTCGACAATGATCACGACGGTTGGCGACACAATCGTCTTCTGGTCCTTGAGCTGCTCCACGCGCACAGAGATGAGTTCTTCGACTTCAGAAATGAGGGCGTTAGCTGCCGGGCCGCCCGTGGCCAACGGCGTCGCCGATAGCGGGCTAAATGCCGAGCCAGCGTGCGGGAGCCACTTGAGCCAGTCCCAGCTCTTGGCGCTCACGGTTGACGAGATGGCACCGAGAACCAGTTCGGCCGGTGAGTGCAAGCCCACAATTTGGGCCACGACACCGCGCGCGACTCCGCGGGCAGTGTCGAGTGGACCAGCCACACCAACTGAACCGCTCTTTGCAAGGTTCTCAACTACGGGTGCAGGGTCAAGATAGACAAGCTGATGCTCGAGCTCTTGAATTGCTTGCCACATCTCGGGAGGGCCCTTGCGCTGGCCAGGCATTTCAATTTCATGACGGCTAAGCATGCGGCCTATGCCGAGTCGAACCTGCAAATAGGAATCGTGTTCGGGGCGACGAGTCCACAGAAGCGGGCGATACGCCGACGCTTCAGCAACAACATCGGCAACCGATGGCGCTTCCAACATGCGGCCGGCGCGCTCTTCGCTGTGGGCTTGCGTGATCTCTTCGCGCATTACCGTTACCGTATTTTCGAACTGTTCTTTCGCGATCTTCCAGGCCTTCTTTGTCTGGAACCTGTTGTCGATGAAACCGGCGATAAGCAGCAAAGGCGAGAGTGCAACAAAAACGACCGACATGATGTTGCCGGGGTTGAGGGCAAAAAGTACGGCGCCCATGATCAACGGAGCGATAAGCGCCAACACAGGCAAACGTTGGCCGGACTGCTTTTCTGGAGGCTCCGGTGCTTTGAACTTTCGGCCAACATACAGCGGGTCGAGGCGAGGCGAACGGTTGAAGTGCACAACTCCCGCTTGCTCGACCGCGCCAGCATGCGCCACGGTCTCGACAGTGAAGACCGTGTCTCCAACAGTGACTCGGTCGCCAGTTACGAGAGCGACGCGGTCTACTTGCTGATCGTTGACAAGAGTGCCGTTGGCAGAACCCGCGTCGATAACCTCAACGAGGTCAGTCACATTGAGTCGAGCGTGCACCTTCGAAACGAGAGGATCACCGAGAACGATTCTGTTGCCACCTTCGCGTCCGATAGACGTCGAACCAACTGGCAAAGAGAACTGGCGACCAGTGTCTGGGCCCTCAACAATGGTCACAACAGCAGCGACATCATTGTCTTTGGTGTGAGTGGCAACCGAGGCCACAGGCGACAGCGAGATGACAGCGCCGCTCGCAAGGTTCGAATCGCTCAGAGTCGCCGCTTGATCGAGAACTTTGCTTCCCGTGACCCCGGAAACATCTGCCCCGTGATGCAAACGAAGAGTGAGCGAGCCGGACTCGGAGTGAATCGCACCGGTGCGCTTCGGGTCGGCATTGTGGACTGCACGAGCAATGTCCGCAATAGAGCTTGTGGGCTCCGCAGTTACCGAAATGTCAACATTGTCATTTCCTGGGCGAACGAGAGTGAGCCTAATTTTCATCGGTTGGTTGCTCCCTGCGTTGAAGTTGGAATCGCTGCGTTCACTCGAGCGGCAAGACGTTCGGCGACATCGGTTTTAGGGCGAATTCGGAAAGCGCTAATCCTGCGCCGGAACCAGCTGACCGAGTTCTGGGCTGCTGCGCTTGCCTCCTCAGACTCTTTCCACAGAGCATCGAGACCGTCGGAATCAATCTCCTTGCCGGAGAACACGGCCTCGTCAGCTCGCACGGCAAAATCGCGCAACCCAGGGATAGCCGGGAGAGGAACGGAGTCGTTGGCGATACCCGGGCGCCAGGCCGCGGCATCCCGAACTCGCATGACAGTCTCATCGGCGATGCTCGATTGCCGAAGGTTTTCGAGGGTTGTATTTTTGGGAGCGTTTTTTGCTGCAGCTTTTTCACTTGCTCGAGACTCAGCGCGTACGATCTTCGACTGTGTGCGATCAGCAGCACTTGTGCGCTCGCTTTGACGTGCTTCAATCTCGTCGCGAAACTGCTGCTCGAAGCTCAGTGCGAGCTGCACTCGAGTTGCGCGACGTGACGCTGCGTACCCAAGTTCGGCGTAGGTATCAACAAGTTCGTCCCACGCTCCGGCCGCTTTGAGTCCCGAAGAACCTGTCGTCCGACGCTTGCGGCGACGGCGAGACTTGAGCGCTCCAACAATAAGGAGGGGAACAAAGTAGAGCGCAACCGGAATGGCAATTCCCGCGGCGACGCCCCAGACCCACCCGGGGATCTGGAAGCCGGGATCCTCATCATCCACTGAATCTTCAAGTTCGACGGCAGAAACGAGATCATCTTGTTCAGTGTCGCTTTTTGGCGGCTGGCGCACTTGCGGCTGCGGTTCAGTTTTCGGTTTGGGAGTTTGGTCCTGCGGAATGTCAGTCTCGTCAGGGGTTGGATAGAACGGAACCCAACCGACGCCTTCGAAAGCAACTTCAACCCAAGCGCTGACATCGTCACCGGTGATCTCGATAACGCCCGCGCTCTCAGGAACGTCAGGCGCAAAACCCATGACAACTCGCGCCGGGTAGCCGAGATGTCTTGCCATGAGAGCGAACGCCGAAGCGTATTGTTCTTCGTCGCCGATCATTTGGGCGCGCTCGAACAACGACTTCATACGGTCGGCACCGTGGCCGGCGCTCGAAGCAATCGAATCCGATGCCGCACCGTGGCTCAAGAAGCCGAAGCTGCGCAAGCTTTGCTCAATGGCGCGCAACTGTTCGATCGGTGTCGCGGCGTCTCCCGCGAACTCGGTTGCCTTGGCCGCGACGATGTCTGGAACGTTCGTGACGGAAGGCAAGTCAATGCGAGCAACCGGTGTGGTTTGAAGGGTGTCATCGGAAGGCAACTCTTGGCGATCAGCGACAACCTCATAGGTCATTCCCGACTTCACACCGCTCGTGACAACAGCGATTCCCGTTGCAGAGTTGTAGCGCAACGCTGTCGACGCGACTCCAGCCGAGTCAGGAAAATCAATGTCGCGCGGGTATCCGGCTCCCGGCAACCAGACATCACGGTATTCGCCGATCGACACGTCGATAGTGATGTTTCCGTCTTTCGTGACGAAATCCGCGCGTGGAATTTGCCGACCAACGAGTCTGAAAGAACCCGAACCACTCGAGTCGAGCTCTGTCCCCGTGACGTTCCACAGCTTGCCATCGTAGGAATCCATTGTTGCAACGCGGATCGTGTCGCCCGGCTGCAAGCCGCTGACGGACATGAGAACGTCATCGGTGAGATCTTTCGTGTACTTGCGGAAGCCAGATAGGGGGCTTGAGTACTGCAGAGGGTCGAATGGAGGATCAATATTCTCGCGCAGAACGAAGCGCTGTTCTTCCGCCGGCGCGGCACTTACTCCAATAAGCCCGCCGCCAATAATGGCGACGACCGCAATCGCCACGGTGCCGAGCACCTTATGACGTAGTACTCCGTTTTTGGCCGACAAACTCATGTTCTCGCCTGGCACCACGCGCCACGCCATCCAGATGAGCGCGATTATTGCGAAGGCAATTCCGCGTCCCGCTGCGAGATATGGCTCGACGGTTCCCATCAAAACACCGGTTACATAAACGGCAACGGGTGCGAGTAAGGCGACACCGGATCGAAGCGCTGTGCGGCGAGTGCGCACAAACCACCGTGCGGCGAGCGTGGCCGAGATGACTCCTGCGAGCCAACCGACAACGTAAGGGAGGACGGAAATGTAGTCGGGCGCAGCGACGGGAGCGGAGAGAGTGACGATGTCAGCCCAACCGAAGACCGCCCCAGTTGCTAGGCCGGCAAGAGTCTCAAGAGTCGGCAAAAACCCAAGGAACGCACGCTCTGGCATTGCCAACGCGCTTCCGAAAAGAAAATACGCGGCAATTACCGTCGTTGCGGTCAGCAGTGCGTCAAACCGAAGCCACGCGGCGAGCAAGGCGAAAGCGGTGCCGACGATAAGACCGCCGAGCCCCGCGAGCAGGTAGGTTGCCTCCCCAAATGACGTTGCAAACCCGAGAATGCCGATAGCACTGAGAGTCGTCAACACTGCCGTATCAACCCACACTCGTGGGCCGAGGTTGGCGAATTGCCGCTTCTTGTTGGTAGTCGAATCGCTCATTGTTAGCCGGCCGCCCGTCGCAGCACCTTGGGCAAATCGCTCAATTGACCAATGGTAAATACTCGCATTCCTGCGACAGGTTTGATGCTCGGTTGCGCGGTTTCGTCGCAGCGAATAGCAATCATGTTGGTGTCACTCGAAAACAACAGTTGAATGCTCCGGTAGTCGGTTGTGGTCATTTTCGAACCCGCAACAACCACGAGCACGCTCGGTGGTGGAAGTTTGCGAGTCACATCACGAGCAAACTCGCGAGCTCCCTCATGTCTCTGCGGAATAAGCGTCAGTCGGCACGAGTCGTCAAGCATCGATGTTGGGGTGTGAGTACGGAGTCTTCGAGTTTCCGAGACAACACTCATTTGAGTGCCATCCCGAATCACTTGACCGGCGATTGAGGCCATCGCTGAGACAGCAAGCTCAAACTCGCTCTCACTGGCGTAATAACCCGAGTACTCGCTTTGCACGATCGTCAGCTGCGAACGACGAGTCTCCTCGAACTGCCGCACCATCAGTTGGCCGGTACGAGCCGAGGAACGCCAGTGCACGTAGCGACGGTCATCACCGGGTTCATAGGAACGCAGTGCGTGAAAAGACAAGTCGTTGTTTGTAATGGTTTTGGTCACTTGACCTTCGAGGTCGCGCACAAGGCCTGCCGCTGAAGGCGCGAGGGGGACCGTGACAGGATGCACAAAAAGGTCGACGGGATCCGTCCAACGCACAGTTCGACGCAAGAGCCCCAGCTGATCGCCGCGCACCGAAACGGCGGGCCCAGCCACAATGACGGCGCGCCGATTTGTTGGCACGGCAAAAAGCTCTTCGTGCTCTTCGGCAGGCTTCAATCCCGGGATGCCGAACTCCGCGAGCCCCGTGCCAACAGGCAACTCCATCCGCGCTTGCAGCACGGCTTGTGAGCCCGTGTTTTTCACGAGCATGCGTCCGAGGGCTCGCTCTCCCACAACTACCCGGTTCGGACTCAACTCGATCAGAACGGAGTAGGTGGAGCGGCCGAAGAGGAAGGCTACGCACGCAACGAGTGCGATCAGCAGTGTGAAACCCAAATAGGTCAACTCTTGCCACCCGAGGACGAGCCCCGCAATGACCATTGCTGAACCACCGAGCGCGGCAAGCCAACCCGCGGGTGCGACAACCCCAACAATGGGCGCGAGCCTGCGGGAAATGAGCGTCCACACCGGCCCGGCGACCAGGAGAAAAGAGCGCCACGAACGTGTGACCGATGCCCACGAACGTTCCAGCCCATGCCGGGCGCGCGAAAGCACAGTCGTAGAACCAGAACCTCCCGCCGTCCGGGGGGCTTCCACGCTCGAGCGGGCGTCGGTCGCGGTTGTCATGCCGCGCTGTAGGCAGGTGGTGCGATGTCGACCAGAATTCGCGCGACGATGTCTTCTGCTTTGACACCAGCGAATTCGGACTCAGGGTCGACGATGATCCGGTGCGCGAGCACAGGAATTGCCAAGTCGCGCACGTCATCGGGAGTGACGTAGCCACGACCGGAGGTCATCGCCCAGGTCTTGACTGCGCGCGCGAGAGCGAGAGCGCCTCTCATACTCACACCGAGCGCAACGTCTTTGTCGGCACGAGTGGCCGACACGATTTCGCTCACGTATTCCATGATCGATGCGTCGACAAAAACTTCCGAAGCCATCGCGGACATTGTGACGATTGCGTCGGAGCCGATGATGGGGGTGATGCCGGAAGCGCGAGAGCGGTTGGCGGCATCCATTAGCAAGTTAACTGACGTCTGGTGGTCAGGGTAACCGAGAGTCGTCTTGATGAGGAAGCGGTCGAGCTGCGCTTCAGGGAGCTTGTAGGTTCCCGCTTGCTCAACAGGGTTCTGGGTGGCGATAACCATAAACGGGGCGCCAACGGAGTGACCGACGCCGTCGATCGTGACGACACCTTCTTCCATGACCTCGAGCAGCGCGCTCTGGGTTTTAGGGCTCGCTCGGTTGATCTCGTCGGCAAGAACGACTGACGCAAAGATGGGCCCGCGGTGAAACTCGAACGCTCCCTTGCTCTGGTCGTAAATTGTCACACCGGATACATCGGAGGGAAGCAAGTCAGGAGTGAACTGAATGCGCGAATGGGTGCCGTCGAGAGTATTCGCTAGAGCTTTCGCGAGCACAGTTTTTCCCGTGCCCGGGTAGTCCTCCAACAAAACGTGCCCATCGGAAAGCATTGCTGTAAACACAAGCCTGATGACGTGCCTCTTGCCGAGGATCGCTTTGTCGACGTTGTCGACTAGCTTGCTGAATGCATCAGCAAACCATGCTGCTTGTTCGGGTGTTACTGCCACTTGTTCAGTCCTTTGGTGAGTAGGGAATTGACAATTACCAACTGTTTACGACGTTTGACTGAACGCCGTTGACAGTCACGTAGTAGGTGGGGAAGCCGGAATAGCAGAGCAAGTCACCGTTGAAGTTCGACGGCAAGTTATAGACAGTGCCGGTAATCGGACTTCCACCGTAGTTGTAGCAAACAACACCGACGGTCCCGGCCGGGTAGTTGGTGAGTGTCAGGTGGAAGTAGTACCCGCTCGTGGTGGGGTGCTTAGCTCCACGACTGAGTGTCGCGGTTGGCGGGGCGGGGGCGACCGTCGTACTTGCGCTTGCAAATGGTCCACACAGTCCACCCGCGTTACAGGCTTGCACCTGGAACGTATATGTTCCCGCGCCAACGGACCGTCCACCACCGCTCGTCGAGCCCGTGCCGTTAGCTCCCCCGGTTGTGCCTGCCGTGTAACTCCAGTTGTAGGTCACAGCACCGCCACCGGTATCGCCAGGAGCTGCCCAACCGGGAGTGATCGTTGAGTTAGCGGTCGAACTGCTTCGAGACAGCGAGACCGACGAAGGAGCGCCTGGAGTTCCGTAGGTCGTAATCGTGCGGGTTCCAGAAACTGTTGTACCGACCTTGTTGGTAGCCGACACCGTGATTGTGTTGATCTGCCCGTTCGTGCGGCCCGTGAATACACACGCAACTCCAGCGCTGCAGGCCTGGTTGACCGTTGGCCCAGCGCCCGTGACTGTCACCGTGTATCCGGTGATCTCAGCACCGTTGCTACTCGCCGGAGCTTGGAAAACAACGTCTACTCGTTGCGTGCTCGGGTTTGTCGCGGTGATCGATGTCACGGGCTCAGGAGCCGAAGCAACCACAACAGTGAGGCGGCCTTGAACTTCGCGCGCTTGAGTGTCCGTTGCGTCGCGCACGGTGTAAATAACGCTCAGGGTTCCGGATTTTGTTGTTCCGGTTGCCACTGTTATGGCAGAGCTTGTGAAAGAAACATCGGCTCCCGTGTAAATGGGGCCCGTCGACTCGAACTCCGCGCCAACAATCGTGAGGTCTTTGGGGACAGCCGCGAAGGGGTTGAAGTCGTTTGCGAGAGCGTCAATAACGTAGGTCGAGCTCGCCCTGCCTTCGGGCTCGATGTCCTCAGTAGTCTGCGCGAGGGGCCGCGTCGAGTCGACGGTGCGAACCTCAATTTGCCCTGGCACCGTGAATTCGCCGTAGTTGACCGTGAAGTTGAGCACAGTCGATGCGCCAGGTTGCACGCCGAACTCTGAAGAGATCGACACCGTCGAACCGGAAAGCGTTGCTTGGATGTCAGACGTCGCGCCCGTGAAATCGCTATAGGTCAGTTCTCCAAGAATCCGCGCACTCGGGTGGGCGCTGAGTGAACGCAGGTCGATAGTTGTCGTTGTTCCGTCAGACTCGATCGCAGCAGTCGAGTTGGAGAACGTTGGAGGCACGTCTTCCATGTTCGGGTCGCCAACGGTAATCGGGAGCGAGATTGTGGCTTGACTCCCGCTCTCGTCGCTCGCGGACGAACCATCGGTGACTTTAAACGTGAGCATCGTCTGCCCACGGAAATCGGTCTCTGGCTTATAAGCGAGCCTGAACTCATCGAGCACGAGAGGGTCGCCATTGGCACGTCCCGCCGAAGCGGTATCGGCTTCGATGATTCGAGCATCGCGGCCCGACGGCACGATGAGAATGTCCTCGAGTCTCCACTCCCCCGAGCCATTCATGCGAATTACTTGCGGCTCAAGAGCGGGGTCAAGATACGGTGGCAAATCGCTCGTGTAAGCCGGAACCACGAGGAAAGCACTCGCGCTCAGTTCGTCAACCTCGTTGGTGAGCGTGTAGGTGACAGCCTGACGAGTGTCACCGAGAGTGACCCTGACGATACCGTTGCCCAGCGGCTCAGCATTGCCAGCGTTGGGCCCCTCAAGGCTAATCACGAGGTCATCGATGAGCCCACCGGGGTTCTGCGCGCCGTCGAGAACGTTTATGTCCACGGTCTCGGCGCCGATGACGTCCTTCAACTCTATGACGTGATCGATTGCCGACGGCGGCTGCACAGGAGCGTCGGTGGAGACATTGACTTTCACAAAAGCGTCATCAGTACCGCCATTGCCATTCGAAATCTCGTATCGAAGAATGAACGTGCCCTCAGCCTCGCCAGCTTCGACCACTACAACCTTGTCATCGACGCTCGCCGTGATGCCTTCTTGCACTTCGAGCAGTTCAGGCACAATCTCGATCGAATAACCGTTGGGATCGGAGTCGTTGCTCATCACTGGAATCGACGCGACACGGCCGGGACGCACCGCAACTACATCGTCCACAGCAGTCGGAGACAGAACTGTATCTGGCCTCGGAATCACTCCGACACGAATGACTCCGGTCGCCGAAGCTCCAAGAGCATCACGAACTTCGTAGCTGAACTCGTCGGTGCCCGCACTGTCTGGGTAAGCCTCATACGTGAGCGCCGTGCTCGAAGTCGCAGCGATTTCGCCCAAACTCGCTCCACCCGCGCTGACAAAAACTACCGAGTCGCCGTCGGCGTCGATTCCGTCGAGTGGAATGTCAACGGTAACGGGTGCGCCCGCAAATACTCGAGCCGTGAGAGGTCGGGGGATGGGAACTGCGTTGTTCTCTTTGTCAATCGCAAGCACCGTAAAAATCACGTTCGCTGTCGACGACTCGTTGAACGCATCCGTGATTTTGTAGGTGGCTGTGTACGTTCCTGGTACTGACGGAGCCTGAAGGCGCACAGTCTCGTCGCTCACAAACACCAGACCGTCATCGGACACAGTTGTTTGCACGAGCTCAGGCTCAAGAATCATGCGAGCGCCGTCGGGGTGGAAGTCGTTGTCGAGTACGTGAACAGACGCAATATCCCCCACACGAACCTTCACGGTGTCGTTGGCAGCGATGGGCGCTTGGTGTTTAGACAGCTCGGGAACCGGTACCACCGTGATTCCCGCTGTGGACGACGTGATGCCATCGGAGATCGTGTAGGTGAACTCCACAGCCTCGGTCATGCCAGAAGGAGCCGTGATGCGCAACATCGTGCTGTTGAGAATCTCAACCGACAAACCGTCGAGCCCCAGGCCCAAATCAATACTCTGGATTCCCAGAACTCGACCAGCCGGCGACACGTCGTTGTTGAGAGCGGGAAGCAGCGTTGGTTCGTTGGGTCGCAAGTAAGCGGTGTCTTTGACCGCGATGGGTGGCAACGGCGCGTCAGGGTCTTCGAGAACGTCAACACGGATGATGCCGATCGACGTCGTTATGCCCGCAGCCAAGGTGTACTTGAAGTAGTAGGTGCCCGGCTTATCGCTGCGAACAGTCACGAGCCCGGTATCACCAGAAAGATTTGCTGTCGCTCCCTCGGTGAGAGCCTCAACAAGCGAGATACTGAGCGAGGCTCCAGACGGCGAGAGGTCGTTGTCGAGGGGAGCAATTTCTATCGGATCGCCCACAAAGGTTGTGCCGAAGTCGGGAGTGCCGATCGGGTTGAGTGTGCCCGCTTGAGCGACCTTGATAACAAGCTCACCCGTCGCGACTTCTCTGCCGTCAGAAACTGAGAACGTCACGGTCTTGTCACCGAGTTCAGAACTCGTGTGCGTGAAGGTGATGAGACCGTCGGGCGTGAAACGCACGACATCGGCAGTGTCGGGGCTTGCGCCCACAAGAACAAGGTCATCGCCGTCGGGATCAACCCAGTCTGCGAGAACGTTGTAACTGATCGTTTGACCAGCTTCCACGCTTGTAGAACTCACTCGCGTCGACACGGGAGCGACGTTTTCTTCCATGGGGCGGACGAGTACGTTGACTTGAGCTTCAGCAACACCACCGGCGCGGCCATCCGTCACCGTGTAGCGGAAGGAAACTGTTCCTGTCGCACCAGCTGCCGGCACAAATTGGAGAGCACGGTTGCCGTCGATGTACTGCAGGGTGCCTGCGGCCCCGGAGATGTCACTCGTGCCAAGAATCGTGAGCACATCACCGTCAGGGTCAGTGTCGTTATCGAGCACGCGGATGATCGTGGTTTTACCCGGACGAACTCCGACCTCGTCTGGCCGTGCGATAGGTGGCCGGTTTTGTTCGGTGCGCTCAGCGAGAGTGTCTTCGAAAGACTGCTGGGAGGCCTTCTCATCGCCTTCCTCACCCTCGTCCTGATCGGGCGGGGTAACTTCTTCCCAGTTATCGACGAGAACCATGCTTTCGGTGACAAGCCACGTGTTGCCGTCGAGAACGTTGTTGAGAGCTATGACGTTTTTGTTGACACGGAATTCAAGCACTGAGCCCTGGACGACATTGGGGATGTCGTCGATGTAGGGGTCTTTGCCCTCGCACGCACCGAGGTAGCGCTTACCACTGGCCCATGCACCGTGGATGCACTCCCCCAGCACGACGGGAGCTGACGCTTCGCTGGGTGAAGATGCGGCCGGTGAAACCTCAGCATCGAGCGCTTCGATGGAACCGTCGAACCCCACCTTGAGGAGCGAGTCGCCCGTAGCCACAACAACAAAGTCTCGAGCTGCGCCGGCCTGCTGCAAGCGAAGCGCAGGCTCTGGGAGCTTGACGACGGTGCCATCATCAAAAATCAGTTCGTTGCGCTCCGTGTCGAGAGCTACTGCACGATCGCCCACAGCCGTGAGGAAAAACTCCCGCGCGCCAAACTGTCCTCGTTGTTCTGGCTCGCCGCCTTCAGCAATTTTTGAGAACGAGCCGTTGAGCGGCGACGCGACCCACACTGACCCGTCACGTGTCGCGATGGCCTGAGCGCCTTCGCCAAACTCGCCAACAGCGGGATTGGTCTCTGGGTCAAACTGCAGTTCGCCGCTCGTGGGCACCGTCCACAGTTCACCGGTGCGGGGATCCACAATCGTCATGATCGCTTTGCCGTAGGAGACAGTCGCTGCCGGCGGCAGTGCGATTCGCTGGCCCAGGTTGGTGTACGCGGGGTCAATTCGTTCTATCGACGACAAGTCTTTGTCGTAGACAAAAACGTCGTCGCCGTCTTGCATGACATCGAAGTCACGCGAAGCCATTGTCACGCCGCCATTGAGCTCAGAAATCTGCATGTTGAGGCGCCCGGTGACGAGGCTATTCCCATTGGTCACCCACACGTCTTTTGCGTTGAGTTCAACATCGGAGATGGGGAATCCCTCGTGCACGATGGCGAGAGTGATGGGTGCTCCGATGACAAGCGCAAGCACGAGCGTCGAAGCAATCGATTTTTTGCTTCCAAAGAGAGCGCTCAGCCTCATGCCATGCCCCCTGAAAATTGTTTCACCTGCGATACCCCGATTGCGGGCGATACTAGCACTTGAAGATTTCCCAAAAATTACGTTAACCGATAGGTAGAACGCACGTCCTATTCGAACTGTGAAAGTCTCGCGTATCCCTGCTAGCAACCACAATGGGCAGTCCTCCCCATGCCCACCCCAGTTCGAGGGTGATTACGTGAAAACGACTGCCACACTCCCCAACAAGCGCAGTTCGAGACCAGAGACCACTCTACAGATCGTTCCGTGCACTCAATCCACGACAATGGGATTGTCGAGCATCGACAAGTGGTCGATGCTCACCAATCGAGTCGAAACCGCATACTCAACGAGCCGCGCGCGACGATTCGTCGCAAGATTGCCTCGACCACCACGAAGCCCAGAGACCCCGACCTTGTCGAGTTTCTCGCACACGTTGTCGAGCTTTCGATTGAACGCCGTGAGCGTCCAACCGAGCCTGTCGGCAGCTTGAGCAGATGTCGGAATCTCGGCGCGACCAGGAATACGTTGCAAGAGCACGTTTTCGGCGAGCGCAACAATCAACTGGCGTTGGCTTTTCGTCAACGGCATGGGCTCGATAGTAGTTTGCCCTGTGGAGCCCGAAAGCAGAGAGGATGACGAGTAGAAGTCATCCTCGGAGTGAATCGTGAAGTCGTAGGTTGTTGCTCCGGCTGTGAACAACACATGCATTTGCTGAAACACGATGGGCAACCGGGCCCCCGGCGACAACCAGGCTTGAACGTGACCCGATGCGTCAGTCACTGTTGCCGACAGCAACGCGCCAACATTGCCAAGCCACCACAAACCGAAATCCGGATAGATCTGCAGAAAGTGTCGATGCAAATACGGATTGTCGTCGATCACCACATCCGACTCTCGGCCGATTGATAGACCGTCAGGCTCGGCAATATCGAACCACTCTCCGCAAAACTCTAGACGGAGGTTTTTCACGGGACGCACATTGCGAGGGGTTCAGGAGACAGGTCTCCGCTGCGCCTCACCCACACATCGATACATACCGTTGAACCGGGAGTAACCCCGCTGATCTCAACAGAGGACTCAGTCGTGGGGACGCGGCTCTCGTCGCTAGCCCCGTCGGTGCGTTGCCACACAAAAGTATCCCCCTCCTTGCCCGTCTCGTTGGCCCACGTAAACACGATCGACGTGCCATCAGCATTCGGGCTCGTCGACACGGCCGTTGGGGACGGGATCGACGAAGTAACTAGTGGGCCATCATCGGAATCGGCAATAGGCACTTCAGCCTGCGTCTCAGGCTCTGGTGAATCGCCGGCAAACAGCGGAGGCAAGACAACAATTGCCGCAATGGCAATCGTCGCAAGAACTGCCGCAGAAACACCAATAACGAGACCGGTCTTGCTCTTTGGAGCCTCGCTCACAGCTTCGACGGCCGGCTTCGACCTCACAACAGTGTGTTCAGTGACGGGGCTCGAGTCAGCGACGATGCGCGGCGCGGACGTGACGGGACCCGCTTGCTGCACAACTGGCACGCCCCGAGCGCGAGTCGCGTCGAGCTCTGGCACGTGCGACGGCGGCGGCGTGATCGTCGACGGCGCTCGTGGAGCGACCGCGGGCGCTTGTGCTATCGACACGACCGATCGAGCTCGCGTGGCATCCTCGTGATCATCGTCGCGGGGAGTCTCGGGCGCTTGAACATCCATGTTCGGGATGTCGATTGTTGTCGGTGAATACGAAAGCTCAAGCTCAACACGTTGCAAGGCACGCGCGAAGTCGAGAGCCGTGGAGAACCGCTGCTCACGACTAACCGCCATGCCCTTGCGCAACACCGCGAGCAACGAGGGTGGGATGTCATCCCGATCCATAGGGGTGATCGCGCCGCGCTCGATGCGACTCATGAGGTCAAGACTCTGGTTAGAACGGCCGGGTACTTCGAACGGAGTACGCCCAGCGAGGAGAGTGTAGATGGTCGCAGCAACCGAGAACACGTCGGACCGCACATCGGGCTTGGGGTCGTCTTCGAACATCTCGGGGGGCGACCACGGGATCGACATGCCGACGGCCTGGCTGCCCGTTGACGTGCCCGTGCTCTCGATGTCTCCTTGAGCTGCCGAAAGAATTGGAAGGTCTTCTTCCACGGCCGAGGAGATTCCGAAGTCGGTCAAAGCCGGCCAACCGTAGTCATTGGTGAGCACGTTTGCCGGTTTGATGTCACGGTGCAGAATTCCAGCAGCGTGAGCTGTCGCCACGGCGCTCGACAATCGCACACCAGTCTTCAATGCTTCGACAACGGTGAACGGCTGTCTCTTGTATCGATCGGCCATGCTGGGGCCAGAGCAATACTCCATGATGAAATACGGGCGCAAGTCGTCTGAGACGTCCGCGTGGTAGATCGACACGATGTACGGATGCGCAGACAACTGCGCCATGAGGTTTGCTTCAGCGACAAACGCCGCCTGATTGGCCTCGGTCAAGTCCTCGGTAAGAAGGACCTTCACTGCGACTCGGCGCTTGGGCAACGCTTGTTCGTACAGGAAGACGTCCGAAAAGCCGCCCGAGCCGAGGAGCTTAACAAATGTAAAGCCCTTGAGATCGGGCGCTTGGCTTGGAGTGCGACGCATCAGGCTTCTCCCACTGTGAGGGTTGCGCCATCGCCGAGGTCAATCACGGTGCCGACGATGACCGCTGTTGGTTCTCCCTCGCGGAGTTTTTGCGGAGGTTTACCTGGCAACACAACCATCGTTCCGTTTCGCGAGTGCAAGTCGGTGACAACGACTGTGCCTCCCTCAACGGTGAGCTGTGCGTGAGTTCGGGAAATATCTTGGTTGGGTGTCGACATGCTCACCAAGCGAGGCACTTTGCCACCAGGAACACGCGTGGCGCTCGGGGCTCGACCGATAACAAGTGGTTGGTCAAGGTGCTCCCGGCCTCCCGTGGAGAGGTCGACGTAGAGCGAAGGAGCTGGTGCCTCTTCTGCGGCCGCTTGTTTTTGGGCTCGACGTGCGGCGCGCATTGCGGCAATGTCGGAGACCATCATGGTGTGGCCATCGTGGTCTCCCGCTTGCTCAGCCGGGGCGCTGGCTGCTGTGGAACCCGCCGCAGGAGCAGGGTGGTCTGAGTGTTCGTCGTCAGCCTCAACGCGAACGGCTGCGTCTTCAACTTTACGAAACACCGTCTCGCCGAACAAATAGTCGTAGCTGTCACCGCCCGCGTCCTCCGCGGACTCCCCAGTGGCGCTGGGTGGCGGGACAATCATGGATGCCGACTTCGCAACAGGCGGCGCCGAAACAGTCTGGCCAACCATCGTCGCTTCGGAGATTTGTGTTGCAGGCGGCTCGACGACGTGAGCTGCTTCGGGTTCGGGCTCGGGAACGAGTGCCGGCGCGGGCGCCGCAACTGGCGCTGGAATCGGTTCGGGAACAGTCTCGGGCGCTGCTTGCTCTGGAGCCGCTTGCTCCGCAGCTACAACGGTGGCCGCTACGGCAGGCTGAGCAGGTGCTGGCGCCGGTGTTGCATCTAGCGACCCGGGATGTGCCGCGAGAGTGCCGACGGCAAATCGCGACGCGAGCGTCACACCGCTCGATAGTGGGAGTTCGGGACCGGCTGCATCGGCAGCAATCACGCCTTCGAAACCGATTGCATTTGTGACGGTCTGTTCTACCCAGCTCGAAACGCCTGCCCCAGAAAAATCCTGAACTCCCGCGGCCGAGTCGACTTTCACAGTGAGAGCGCCACGAACAAGAACTGTCGCCGATGAGTCGCTCGCACCAACAAGCATGAAGGAAGGGGCGCCCGAAATGCCGCCGCTAGTGATTTGGTCAAGAATCTGACCTGGGCTTGCCGACTGGCTCACCAAGGCCCAGAGGCCCGAGACCAACGGAGAGTCTGCGGGGACATCGATCATCAATATTGTCGAGCCGTGGCACAACAACACCCACCCCACCGACGGCGCGGAAACGTAGCTGATCTCGGTCACAGGACTCCTAGCGTCGGGGAAGTGTCTCTTCGAGGTGGGGAGGCAGAGCTTCCACGTCGCTCAATTCACTCGAGGTGTCGTCAGAAGTGAACAATACTGTGGACTCAACAACAACAACAGTAACGTTGTCGCCTCCACCCGCCGAAAGCGCGGCTTTGACGAGCCGGTCAGCCGCTG
>Ga0070753_1000561_pt1 | contig 22530 bp, 24 predicted proteins | sample VirMetDEL_Aug_31_FD_77441 | JGI IMG/M metagenome (GOLD analysis project Ga0070753, IMG submission 77441) | Aqueous microbial communities from the Delaware River and Bay under freshwater to marine salinity gradient to study organic matter... | ecosystem: Environmental > Aquatic > Marine > Coastal... | reverse complement strand
GAGCGTCACCGAGTGGTTCACCGACCCGCACGGAGCCGCCGATTGGCGTAAAGCCATGAGCGTGCTCCTTGCCGAAGAACTGCGCACAGAACTGGTGAGCGCTGGAGGCATCGATGAAATTTGAGGTCAACGGTTCGCCCGTGGAAGCACACCCTGAGCCCGGTCGCGTGCTGCGCACGGTGTTGCGCGACGCCGGCCACCTCGAGGTGCGCAAAGGTTGCGACGCCGGCGACTGCGGCGCGTGCACGGTGCTCGTGAACTCCGAACCCGTGCACTCGTGCATCTACCCCGCGCATCGGCTCGAGGGAGCTCGGGTCACCACGGTGTCCGGTCTCGGCACTCCAGAGCACCTTCACCCCGTGCAGGAGAACTTTGTTGCGGCCGGCGCGTTTCAGTGCGGGTTTTGCACGCCGGGCTTTGTGGTGACGGCATCCACGTTCACTGACGCCGAGTCGGGAACGGTCTCACCAGAGGTCGAAGCCGACCTCCCCAGGCTCCTGAAAGGCAACCTGTGCCGCTGCACGGGGTACCGCTCGATCGGCGACGCTCTGTGCGGAGTGACTAACACCGAGGGCGCGACGCGTGGTGACGCTGCGGGCCGCTCGGTCGCGCCCCCCGCCGCCGCGCGCGTTGTCACGGGCAACGAACCGTACACTCTCGACCTGCCAACAACAGGAGTGTTGCACCTCGCGGTTCTCGGCAGCCCTCACGCGCACGCTCGCATCACGGCAATCTCGGTGGATGCCGCGACAGCACTCCCCGGAGTACACGCTGTGCTCACCCACCACGACAGCCCCACAACACTCTTCTCGACGGGTCGCCACGAGTCTCGCACCGACGACCCCGATGACTCTCTCGTGCTCGATCCAATTCTGCGGTTTCGCGGCCAAAGGGTCGCTGCGGTTGTCGCCGATACTGTAGCCATTGCCGAGCGAGCTCTCGAACTTATCGAGGTCGAGTATGAGTTGCTCGACGCCGTCTTCGACCCGGAAATCGCGCGAGCCCCCGGCGCACCCCTCGTGCACGGCGACAAGGTCGGCCAGGGCGAGACCTCGAGAATCGCTGATGCCGCTCGAAACACCGTTGCAGAACTCCACGGCGAAAGTGGCGATGTGGATGCCGCACTCGCGGCCTCAGAGACCGTTGTCTCTGGCACCTGGAGCACCCCGAGGGTCTCCCACGCGGCCCTCGAAACCCACGCCACTCGCGGGTGGCTCGACAAAAACGGTCGCCTCACTCTGCGCACCTCAAGCCAAGTGCCATTTTTGGTGCGCGACGAGCTGTGCCACATTTTTGGCCTCGAGACCGAGAACGTGCGAGTGTTCACGGCTCGAGTCGGCGGCGGGTTTGGCGGCAAACAAGAGCTCCTCACCGAAGACTTGGTCACTCTCGCCGTGCTCGCTACGGGCCGGCCGGTTCAGTACGAGTTCTCGAGACTCGACGAATTCACGATCGCGCCCACGCGGCATCCCATGCGGGTTTCGGTAACTCTCGGCGCCAACGCTGACGGAGTGCTCACAGCCATAGCCGTAGACGAGCTCGCCAACACCGGCGCCTACGGAAACCACTCCATTGGCGTCATGTTCCACAGCGTGAGCGAATCGATTAGCGTCTACCGCTGCGCCAACAAACGAGTGGATGCCCAGTCGGTGTACACCAACACTCTGCCCTCCGGCGCCTTCCGCGGTTACGGTCTCGGCCAAGTGATTTTCGCCGTCGAGTCGGCGATGGATGAACTCGCTCGCACGCTCGGTATCGACCCGTTCGAGTTGCGCAGGCGCAACGTGATCGTGCCAGGCGACCCCATCGTCACTGTCGACGCCGACGAGGAAAACGACTTCGTGTATTCGAGCTACGGGCTCGACCAGTGCCTCGACATCACCGAGGCCGCCGTGCGCGACGGCGAGAGCGCCATAGCTCCCGAGGGCGAACAGTGGTCGACCGGAACGGGAGTGGCTCTCGCGATGATCGCCTCGATCCCACCTCGCGGGCACTTCGCCCAAGCTACGGTCTCGCTGCGACCCGATGGAGTGTTTGAGGGCAGGGTCGGCACCGCCGACTTCGGCAGCGGAACCACCACGGTCCACGCGCAAATTATTGCAACGGCCTTGGACACCACTCTCGACAGAGTGGTCATCGCGCAATCGGACACCGACCTCGTCGGCCATGACACGGGCGCCTACGGTTCGGCGGGAGTTGTTGTCGCGGGAGCTGCCCTCCTCGACGCTGCGAGAGAGCTTCGAGCGGCCATCGACGAGCGCATAGCGGTGCTGGGCGATGCCGCCGCAACCGCAGAACAACTTCTCGCCGCCGGCCCCCTCGTCGGTCACGGAAGTAACGACGGCACACCCCGCACGGTCGCCTTCAACGTTCACGCCTTCACTGTTGCCGTCAACACCGCCACCGGAGAGGTGCGCATTTTGCGCTCGGTGCAAAGCGCCGACGCCGGCACCGTGCTCAACCCCGCACAATTGCGCGGTCAAATCGAAGGTGGAACCGCTCAAGCGATCGGCTCGGCCCTCTTCGAAGAAATGACTCTCGATGCCGAAGGCCGCGTCACAACAGACGCCTTTCGCAACTACCACGTTCCACAAATCGCCGACATTCCGCACACCGAGGTGTGCTTCGCGAACACAACAGATTCGCGCGGACCGCTCGGCGCAAAATCGATGAGTGAAGCGCCCTACAACCCTGTCGCCCCAGCGCTCGCGAACGCTATTCGGGACGCCATCGGCCAGCGTCCGCACGAACTCCCCATGTCGCGCGACCGCGTGTGGCGCCTCGCGCAAGGAATCGAGAAGCCCTAGCCGCGAAGGCCTCGGCGGACGGCCGCAGCCCCGCGCAGGGCTAGTCAGGCAGCCCTAGCCGCGAACGTGGATCGAACCCTCGGTGAGCGCGAGCGGTCGCGCAGTGGCTCCACTGCGCGCTGCCAGAACGTCGGCGAGGATGGAGACCGCGGTCTCAGCGGGAGTGCTCGCGCCAAGGTCGAGTCCAATGGGTGAGTGCAAGCGAGCGAGGGTCGCGGCATCCACCCCTCTCTCCTCGAGGGCCTCAACCCTGCGGGAGTGGGTGAGGCGCGAACCCATAGCCCCGACGTAGCGGGCGGGGCTCGCGAGGGCGATCTGGATGAGCTGAGCGTCGAACCTGTCGTCGTGGCTCAGCACGGCAATGGCTGTTCTCTCGTCAATCTCCTGGCGAGTGAGGTAGACGGGCGGCCATTCCACGATTCGCTCAACTCCGGGAAAGCGCTCTTCGGTGAGAAACAGTGGACGCGGGTCACACACGGTCACTCGAAAGCCAAGGGCAATCGCGGCGACCGACAGGGCCGCTGCGTACTCCATCGCGCCGAAGATGATGAACCGCTCGGGTTGCCGTGCGACCTCCGTGTACTCGGAGCACACCTCGAGGCTTGCCTCGAGTCCAGCCTCGGCGTCGCGCAAAGCCGCGACTGCCACTTCGTCAAGGAGGCGAACGTGGATGCGCAACTCTCCCCCACACGACAAGCCAACCTCGAACGCCTCATCGTCGGTCACACCGAAGTCGACGGTACGCGGCTCGCCGTCGGCCAGCACGAGTTCGCACACCTCGACAACGGCGCCTTCGACGCACCCTCCGGCAATCGAGCCGATGACGGCAGTGCCGTCGAACCCCATCGAGGTGCCGACGGTTCGTGGAGCGCTGCCTTCGATGGCGATGGCTGTAGCCACCACGAGAGTGCGGCCGTCATCGTGCGCGGCGAGCAAGCGATCGGCGATCTCAAACATGCTCTAAGCCTGACATAGGAAACCTCGGCAGCACTCTCCCAGCGCCACCTGAAACAATGTCTTCATGACTTCTCAACTCAAGCCCACTTCCGAGAGCAACGACGCTCAGTGGATCGATCGCGCTATTGAGCTCGCGACGCACAACGTCGCCAACGGCGGTGGGCCGTTTGGGGCAATCATTGTCAAAGACGGAGTCATCATTGCCGAAGGCATCAACAGGGTCACGGCAAACCTTGACCCGACAGCTCACGCCGAGGTTGTCGCCATTCGCGCTGCGTGCCAGGACCTCGGCGACTTTTCGCTCGCCGGAGCGACTCTGTACTCTTCATGCGAGCCGTGCCCCATGTGTCTCGCGTCGAGCCTGTGGGCGAGACTTGACCGCGTGGTGTTCGCGGCAGACCGTGACGACGCCGCCGTGGGCGGTTTCGACGACCGAGCTTTCTACGAATTGTTTTCGAAAGACCGCTCCGAGTGGGACGTGCCGATCGAGAGTGTGCGACCGAGCAACGCCACTGCCCCCTTCGAAGCCTGGCTCGCGCTCGACGACAAAACCGAGTACTAGCCCGGCCTCACGCGTGATCTGCATTGTCTGTTCTCGCAGAGACCGACATCGCGAAACAGCTAGTCGATCGGTCGCGCCGCTGGAGCCCGAGCCACAATGATGACGGCCACCAGCGCGAGCGCGATGCCCGCGTAGGTTGTCCACTGCACGGGGTGCGCGGCAACAGGAACAACAAGGTCAAGCACAAGCGACATGAGCAATTGCCCAGAGATCGTGCCGAGGGTGAGCAAAAGCACACCCGTTGTGCCGACAACCATCGCGCCGAGGCCGATGAAGATGATGCCAATCGGACCACCGAGATACAACACAGGGTTGCTCGGCAACTGCTCTGGCCAACCCGCGATGAACCCATGCACTAGAGCTGCAACGAGCAACAACACGGCACCGACAAAGAAGTTCCCGAAAGTGGCGGTGAGCACCGAACCCGACACTTCGCGGATCTGACCGTTGACGGCTTGCTGCCACGCGATAAAGAGACCTGCAATAAATGGCAGCAGAAAGAGGAGCGGGGCCGAGTCGCCCGTGAATTGGGAGCTCGCCGCAACAACGACAGCGGCGAGCGCGAGACCTGCCCCAATAAGTCGCTGTGCGCTGAGGGCCCTGGGTGCGTGCGAGGCGATACCGATGCGGTCGAGGATGACGCTGCTCACGGTCTGACCGCACACGATTCCGATGGAGAACAGAGCGACGCCGAGCGTGGCCGAGGCGAGCCCCTGTGTAAGCACAAACAGGCCTCCCGCCGCCCCGCCGAAGGCGTACCACCACGGAATCTTGCCGCCCCGAATGGCGCCGATCACACGGCGAAAACCCACCCGCCCCGAGCGCATGACAAGCATGAGGACAGTGAGAATCAGAAGCCCGCTACCGAAGGAAATGATCGCGGCCGTGTAGCCGTCGTCGAGTTCAGCGCCGAGCTGCCCGTTGATGCGCGATTGCGTGGCAATGCCAACCCCGCAGGCTATGGCGCCAAGAACGGCGAGAGGCAGCAGGCGATTTTTCATGACTGTGCAACGCTACCGTGGTCTCGGCCACTGCCCAGCAGTGACAGTTAGTCGGCCGCCCAATCAGACACAAGTTTGTCAACGTAGTCCGTGGCCGGTGCAGCGACAACCTCGCGAACGGTGCCGCGCTGAGTGACGACACCACCCTCGAGAACGACCACGGAACTCGCGAGGGCCGCAACGTCATCAAAACTGTGGGTCACCACAATGCTCGGCCCCGCAAAACTGCGCAAATGACTCGCAAGCTCCTCGCGAACCTCATCGCGCACTTGAGCGTCGAGCGCCGCGAGAGGCTCGTCGAGAAGCAGAAGCTCGGGCTCCGGCGCTACAGCCCTCGCAAGAGCAACCCGCTGGGCCTGACCGCCCGAGAGTTCGGCGGGGCGGCGCGAGGAGAGCTCGGCAATGGAGAAACGCTCAAGCCAGGAGTGGGCGGCATCCCGCGCTTCACGCTTAGGCGTGCCAGTAGCACGCAAGCCAAACGCCACATTTTCGAGCACACTCAGGTGCGGAAACAGCAAATAGTCCTGAAACACCACACCGATGCGCCGCTTCTCGGAAGGCACAAACGCTCCGGATGCCACATCCTCGAGCACGCGAGAACCGAGGCTCACGGCCCCGCCGCCGCCCGAACCGCTGCCTCCCGCACGGCCGCCGAGCGGCACGAGGCCTGCGAGTGCCGCGATGGCCGTGGATTTGCCCGCGCCGTTGGGTCCAAGGAGGGCAAGCGTTTCGCCCGGCACAACGTCGAGCTCTAGGTTGAGAGTGAAGGCGGCACGCGAAGCAACGAGGTGCGCTCGGAGGTTGGAGTGTGCCCCGCTCACGAGGTCACCCCAGGAACCCAACGGTCGCGCAGCCCGACGAGCACGGCGATCGAGACGGCCATGAGCACGAGCGATAGTGCGATCGCCGCGTCAGGGTCGCGCTGCAGTTCGAGATAGGTGGCTATCGGCAGGGTTTGAGTGAGGCCGGGGAAACTGCCGGCGAAGGTTATTGTCGCGCCGAATTCACCGAGCGCTCTCGTGAATGCGAGGAGTGCTCCAGCAGCGACACCGGGGCCGATGAGCGGCAGGGTCACTCGCACAAACACCGTCGAGCGACTCGCGCCGAGGGTCGACGCGACAGCCTCGAACCGCCGGTCTGAGGCCCTGATCGCGCCCTCAACGGCAAGAACCAAAAACGGCATCGCCACAAAAACCTGAGCGATAACGACGGCCGCCGGAGTGAACGGGATTGTCACTCCGAACCACGCATCGAGCCATTGCCCGATAAGCCCGCGGCGCCCGAGCAACAGCAGCAACGCGACACCACCAACTACGGGAGGCAAGACGAGAGGCACCGTGACGAGGGCACGAGCGAGTCGCCTCGGCACCGCGGGCCACGACCCCGATTGGGCGAGCACGAGAGCAAGCGGAACCCCAAGAACAAGGCTGATTCCCGTGGCCAACGCTGCAGTTCCCAGCGATAAACCAAGAGCCTGCACGACCGACTCTCGAGCGAGCAAAGAACCGAGGCTCCCCCACGGCGCTCGCACAATCAGCGCAACGAGAGGTAGAACGAGAAAAGCGAAAGCGAGGCCGGCTGGTACCCACAGAGCGGGCGCAAACCTGTTGCGCTGCCTCCCCCTACCGCGAGCCAAAACCAGCCTCCGCAAGAATGCGCACTCCAGTTTCTCCGAGCACAAATTTCAAAAACTCGGTTGCGGCACTGCTCGCCGTTGGTAGTACCACGATCGGGTAGTCGGTTGTGGCGGCATCCAGAATCTTCTGAGAGGCCGCGTCGCTCGCGCTCACGAGGTCGATCCCATCTACGGTGTCGCCAGCCGCAATCACGTCAGTGCGATACACGAGACCGGCATCAACTTCACCGAGTACAACTTTGGTGAGCACGGCACGCACGTCTTGCTCGAGGGTGTCGGGTGCGGGAGTGATTCCCGCTGCCGCAAACGTTGCGCTCGCCACGGCACCGCAAGGCACTTCTGCCGCACAGATTGCGATGACCGCGTCATCGCGAGCGAAATCTGCGAGTCCAACGACTGTGCCTGGGTTGCCTGCGGGTACCGCGATCTGCAGTTCGTTGGTTGCGAAGATCGTGGGGTCTGCCGCTATCCCCGCATCAACGACGATTGCCATTGTCGCTGGGCTAGCCGCCGCAAAAATCTCCGCGGGGGCGCCTTCCACAAGTTGCGCGGCGAGCGCCGAGCTACCGCCGTAACTGATCACCACGTCGACACCGGGGTTCACGGCCTCGAACTCCGCCTCGAGCTCACCAAAAACATCGGTGAGGGATGCCGCGGCAAAAACCGTCACGGTCCCACCAGTTGCGACGCCGAAGCCGTCGCCCGAAGTCGTCGCATTGCAGCCAGCGAGACCGGCAATGAGCACCGCTGCCGTCAACAGAGCGGGCTCCGTGGCGCGAGTGCGGCGGCTTGCCGTTGACCCGTGAGTTTCACGGCGCCGCGTCGAATTCATACCCCCATCTAACCTCACCACGCAGCGCTCCGGGCCGGCTCCACTCGCTCCAGAGCACTAAGCCTGCGACAATCGGTAGATGACTTTGTCGCCGGGTACTACAACGGGCGACCGCTACGTGCGCCAGCGCATCCTTCCCGGCTTCGGTCACGAGGGCCAAGCGGCGCTTTCTGCGGCTCGAGTGCTCGTGATTGGTGCGGGTGGCCTCGGGTCGAGTGTCATCCCGTCTCTTGCCGGTGCTGGGGTTGGCACTATCGGCATCGTCGATTTCGACACCGTCGAACCGAGCAATCTGCACCGGCAACTCATTCATCGCACGGAAGACGCTGGCTCGCTCAAGACCGCCTCGGCCGCAGCACGGGTTGCGGCACTCAACCCCGCGGTGACGGTTGTCGAGCACGCAGAGCAGTTCTCGATCGACAATGCTCTCGATTTGTGTGGCGCGTACGACCTTGTCATTGACGGCAGCGACAACTTTGTGACGAGATACCTCGTCAACGATGCTGCCGTGCTTGCGGGTATCCCCGCCGTGTGGGGAGCCGTTTCCCAATTTGGCGGTCAAGCCGGTGTGGCGTGGGCTTCGAGAGGCCCACACTACCGAGACCTGTTCCCCACCCCGCCGTCGGATGGCTCGGTGCTCTCGTGCGCGATCGGCGGGGTCTTCCCCACAACCGTCGCCGTCATCGGTTCGATCATGGCAAGCGAAGCCATCAAGATCATCACGGGAATCGGGCAACCGCTCATCGGCCGAGTTGTCACTTTCGACGCACTAACGGGCAGCTTTCGAGAACTTGCCTATGCCCCAGACCCCGATGCTGCGCCCATCACTTCTCTCGTGAGTATCGACGACGAGGCTGCAACTGAGGGCAGATCTCCGGAGTCTGACGTGCGCGCGGCACCCCTTCGCACTGTCACCGCTCAGGAACTGGCAGCGGAGCTCGCTTCAGACACGCCCCCGGCACTTCTCGACGTTCGCGAACAGTGGGAAATCGAGGTCGCGACGCTCCCCGGCGCCATCTCCATCCCGCTCGGAGAGTTGGCCGGAGCAATCTCCAGCCTTGAGGGCACCGAATCACTCGTTGTGTATTGCCACCACGGTGTTCGCTCGGCGCACGCTCTCGGCCTCTTGAGGCAGAGCGGCATGAACGATGCACGACACCTCGAGGGTGGCATTGACGCGTGGGCCACCACAGTCGACCAGACAATGGACAGGTACTAATGAGCGAGAACCACCACCACGGCAAGCACTCGCCGCTCTCCGACGAGCCGTTCGCAGACTCGCACCCCTCGGTTGACGACCACGCCGACCATATTCGTGCGCTGCTCGCCGGAGCGCTCATCCCGCGCCCTGAGTCCATCCCCATCGAGGATGCCCTCGGCCGGTGCACAACGGCTGCTATCGTCTCCCCCGTTGACCTTCCACTGTTCAGAAACTCCCAAATGGATGGCTTCGCGGTTCACGCGAGCGACCTTACGAATCTGCCAACTGAGATTCCCATCGAGGGAGAAGTTGTCGCGCGCGCGGGCATTCCGAGGCCCCTTCGAGCGGGCACCACCGTGCGCATCATGACCGGCGCTCCTGTGCCCGAGGGTGCCGACACCGTCATCCCCGTCGAAGACACCTCGAGCCACGCGGGAGTAGTGACGATCCACCACGGCCGCGCGCAAGGAACTTTTGTGCGCGAGCGTGGGAGCGACCTCGCGGCCGGCGCGGAACTACTCCCCGCTGACACCCTGCTGGCTCCTCGACATTTGGCTGCCCTCGCCGCCGCGGGGCTCGGCACCGTGGAGGTTCGATCTCGCGTTCGAGTCGCCGTCATCACGTCGGGAGCCGAACTTGTTGCGCCCGGAGAAGTTGCCCTCGCCGGGCAGATTTTTGACGCCAACCAGATCGCGCTCGAGACTGCCATCACTAGCGACGGCGCAGAAGTGACCTTCGCTGCTCGTGTTGGAGACAACAGCCTCACTCTGCTCGACGTACTTCGAGAGGCCGCGAATGTCTCCGACCTGATCATCACTTCGGGGGGAATCTCCATGGGCGACTACGAGGTTGTGCGGCAAACCCTCGAACCGCTAGGTGCGCGCGTCGGGCACGTTGCCATGCAACCGGGTGGGCCGCAAGCGACGGCACACTTCGAAAACGTTCCCGTCGTGAGTTTTCCCGGCAATCCCGTGAGCACTCAAATCTCTTACGCCGTTTTTGTCTCACCACTCCTTCGTGATGTCGCAGGTCTTGAGCCCAAAAAGCGTGGACGTCGCGTGCTCGAGAGCGACGTGACATCGGTGAAAGGCAAACGCCAGTTTCTCAAAGGCGTGCTCACTGGAACCGAAGGAGTCACCGCAATCTCCGGCCCGGGCTCGCACCTCGTTGCCGGCCTCGCCGCAGCCACCGTACTCATCGACGTGCCAGAGCACTCCACCCACGTGCGCGCTGGAACAATAGTAGAAACCTGGGAGCTATGAGCGAACTCACCCACCTCGATAGCGATGGTCGAGCGCGCATGGTCGACGTCGGAGACAAAGAAGTTACTGCTCGCACAGCCACGGCGAGTGGCACTTTCGAAACGACTCCCGCTGTCATCGGCCTCATCGCCTCGGAGGGGATGCCCAAAGCAGACGTGCTCGCAACGGCTCGCATTGCTGGCGTCCAAGGTGCAAAAAAGACAAGCGAACTCATCCCCCTGTGCCACCCCATCGCGCTCACTTCGGTGAAAGTTGATTTCGACCTCAACCCCGAGGCCGGCACGATATCTGTCACAGCCACGGCGAAAACGACGGGCCAAACAGGAGTGGAGATGGAAGCCCTCACTGCGGTCTCCGTCGCCGGACTCACCCTCCACGACATGGTCAAGGCCGTCGACCCCGAAGCCGTCATGACCGACATTCGGCTCGACACCAAAACCGGCGGAAAACGTGGCAACTGGTCGCGTGGTAGCGCCGGGCTAGCGGCAGAGCGTGAGAACTCTGCGGCACTCGACTCTCCCCGCGCGGGGACCGCCGCTGTCATCGTGGCGTCCACCGCGGGGGCGGCAGGTACTCGCGCAGACACCACAGGCCCTGTCATCGCCGAGTGGCTCGCAGCCGCCGGCTACTCCGTCGACGCCGTGACAGTCGTCGCCGATAGCGAGATTGCCGCTGAGCTTGTTCGCGTCGCGAAAACTGCGCCAGCGGTGATCCTGACCACGGGCGGCACGGGCATGAGCCCCACCGACGCCACTCCTGAAGCCACGCGCGCGATTCTCGACCGCGAACTCCCAGGGGTCGCAGAAGCGATTCGGGCTCGCGGGCTCACCGTAACGCCAACCGCAGCCCTCAGCCGGGCTCTCGCGGGCACGGCTAACGGCACCGTGATCATCAATCTGCCCGGCTCCCCCGGGGGTGTCTCCGACTCACTTGCCGTGCTCGAGGGCATCCTCGGTCATCTCGTTGCTCAAGTCGCGGGTGGCGGCGCTCATGCCTGAGCCGCTCGCTCTAGTCACCGAAGAGACTCTGGATGCGGCCTCTCTCGAAGCCTGGGTGCTCGACGAGACCCACGGCGCTCTTGTGACCTTCCGCGGTGTCATCCGCAATCACGATCACGGCGAAAGAGTTTCGGCTCTCGATTATTCGGCCCACCCCGATGCCGAGAGATTTGTGCGCGAAGCGTGTATCGCGATCGAGGCGGAGTTTGACGTACGGGTGGCTGCGGCCCACCGTATCGGTGCGCTCACGATCGGTGACACCGCTCTCGTGGCTGCGGTCTCCTCAACCCACCGCGCCGAAGCTTTCGCCGCGTGTTCGAAGCTTGTCGACACCATTAAAGAGACCGTGCCGATCTGGAAGCGGCAGCATCTGGCCGACGGTGCAACCGAATGGGTGGGAATCTAACTACTCCAGCCGCACAAGCGACAACGAATGTTATCCACAACCCTCTAGTCGGGCGTGCACCGCAAGGAGTAACGTGACGCCAACATCACTCGTTGTGAGGGAGCTCCCATGCACCGGCACCACAATTCTGTAGGCACCCCACCGTCTCCCTTAGGCGCGCGTGGCGCAACGCGACTCGGTGCCATAGCTGCTGCCGGAATTCTGCTCCTCGCTGGCTGCACACCGATAGTGGTAACCCCCGGCGGCGAAAGCACACCGGCTCCCACCGTCACGGTGACCGCTGCACCCACGACGGAGCGCGGTCCCGACTACGGGTTCACCTTCTTCAGAGAAGGTCAGATTGGGGCAACGTTCAGCGAACTGAGCGACCAACTGCATTACCCGGTTGGCGGCATCGAGGAGTGCCCGTGGTACGGCACAGTCTGGAACACCGAACTGGCAACAACCTATGCCTTTACCGATTCCAGCAACCCCGACTCCGGTGTGCAGTTCTTTTATTCGAGCAGGTTCCTCGCGAGTGATGATGCCTCGTTCCCGCGCAACGCTGAAGGTGTCGGTCTCGGTAACACCGAAGCCGAGATCATGGCAGCGCACCCCGACGCTGTCGCGGGTTCCGTCGATGACGATGGTGCAGGGACAGTCCAGACCCTCACGGTTGACGACCCCGCGAGCGACTCGAAATACGTTTTTGGATTCTCGGGAGGTTCAGCTGTTGTTGACCTCTTGCAATGGGGGCCGCGCGCTGGCAACCAGTGGAGCCACCTCTGCATTGGCCTGTAGCAGTCGGTAGCGCTCGCAACTGAAGACCTCACATTCTCGGTGAGTTAGAGTGCAGTCGTAATGGATGCTGCACGATGACCAACCACGAAGCCGCGAGCGAAGCGAGCACAACTGCCGCTGCGATTGCTGAGCTGCTCGCGGCAACAATCGCGACGTTGAAAAAGACGGGCGCACCCATCGAGGCCCTCGGTGAGTTACGTCGGGGGCGCGGCGTGGGTCGTTTGCGAACAGCTCCAGCCTTGCATCCTGTCGGCCACGCGTGGCGACTCGGAGTTCTGTTGCTCACGGCAGATGGAGAGCTGTTTGCAACCGGCGAGATTACTCGTGCGATCGAGCCTCAAGTGGCCGTAACCAATCGTTCGGAGTCTGCCGAGCGGCGGCGCGAATTTCGTCGAGCGGCCGTTCGCGGGCGATTTCCGGAAGGCGAAACCATCAACCACGGTTTCACACCGATCGCTCTCGATGCCGAAAGTTTGGCCCAGAGTTCTGGCCCGCTGTTGATCGAGAACGGCGCTGTTGTTGTGCGGTGGAGTGCGAGCCTCGGCACACGCCCGCTCGCTTCCTACCTTGCCGACCGAACCCACCTACTCACCGAGGATTGGGCATGACGCTAGGTGCGCTCACGTCGAAGGTCGCAGGCCTTGCCGTCGTCGCCCTGCTCGCCCTCACGGGCTGCCAGGCCGCCCCGTCGGGCCCTCCCAACGACGTGTCGGTGAGTGTGTACCAAACCCGCTCCGACGGCCCGATACGGCAGGTTCAAGTTCAAGTCTCGAACCTGTCAGCGGAATCGCTCACTGTTGTGGGGCTCAGACTCGACTCGACGAGATTTGTTGAGGCTGCTCACTTCGACAAGCCCGAGCGTGTTCCGCCCAACTCCGCGGTCGTGCCGGCGGGTGCGACTCGCGATTTGCCGTTGCGATTGCCCGCGGCATCCTGCGACGGCACTCCAGCAACGGATGTTGTCTCCTTCGACTTTGAGTGGTCCGACGGGCGCCGAGGAAGCGCCGAAGTCGCGATCACCGATACCGAGGTTCTCGAGCAACTCACGGCGGCAGACTGTTTCACGCAAGCGGTCACCAACATCGTGACACTCACTCCTCCTTCGAAGGCCGAGTGGATGCCTGGAGCCCGCTCTCCGGCAACCCTCACGATCGGCGCCACTCCGACAGGCGCCGAGGGTCGCCTCACGATCGAGAGTATTGGCACAACAACGCTGCTCGCGCCGGTACTTGCCAGTGGTGCTGCCGTCGCTGCGGCACCATTCGATATAGCCGTCGATGCGCTGTTGCCCCCAGCGACCATCGAACTGCGAGTGCAACCCGCGAGGTGCGACCCGCACGCCATCGCCGAAGATAAAAAGGGCACGATTCTGCCGCTCACGATCACCGTCGAGGGCGGAGAGACAGGTGTCTTCTCACTGCCCGTGAGCGACGAGGTGCGCGGCAGCCTCTACGACTTCGTCACCGATTGGTGTGGGGCCCAGCACTAGCAGGCACCGGGCAGTGGCAATTCCGCCCGAACGCCTAGCCGCCGGCGAAGGGCGGGAGCACGTCCACTCGCGCGCCGAGCGTGCGCGAATCGTCGCGGCAGACAACGCCATCCACGAGGAACGAGCCGGAGGCGAGAACGCGCGTCATGGCATCCCCGTAGCGTTCGATGAGCAGCGCGCGGAGTTCGCCGACCGTGGAAACGGCCGGGAGATTTTCTTCTTCGAGACCCGCGGCGTCGGCTGCGGCGGCGAAATACCGCACGTTTACTTGCGCCCTTGTCGACACCTCAGAAACTCCAGAAACCTCAGCAACCTCAACCACCGATCGCCCCCATGCTCCTTTGCGGGCGCACAAAGTCGTCCCGCTCCATGCCGTGACCGGCTTGCTTGCCCCACATTGCGGCGCGCCACCATGTGGCGATCTCTGCGTCGTCGGCGCCGCCCCGAAGCAAGTCGCGAAGATCGGTTTCGTCGTCACCAAACAGGCACGAACGCACCGTGCCCTCGGCCGTGAGCCGCGTTCGGTCGCAATCGCCACAGAATGAGCGAGTGACCGAAGCGATGATGCCGACAGTCGCCGGCCCGCCATCCACGATCCATTCTTCGGCGGGTGCCGAGGGGTCTTCGCGGTGCGGCTCGGTGAGGGTGAATCTCGTGCCGAGTTCGTCGAGGAGTTCTTGAGCATCGACCATCTGATCGCGAGCCCATGCCTCGTCGGCGTCGAGCGGCATTTGTTCGATGAATCGCAGCCTGCAGTTGTTGGCGAGCGCCCACTCGAGGAGCGCCACCGAACCGTTGAGGGTGTCACGCATGAGCACGGCGTTGATCTTGAGCGGCGTAAGCCCGGCACGCTGGGCGGCAGAAATTCCGGCGAGCACCGCGGGCAAGCGGTCGCGCCGCGTGAGCCGCGCGAAGTGGTCGCGATCGACCGTGTCGAGCGAGACGTTGATGCGCGTGAGGCCCGCGGCAATGAGCCCGTCGATTCTCTTGTCGAGGCCGATGCCATTGGTGGTCATCGACATCGACGCACCCTCAGCCACGGCCGAACTGAGGCCGATGATCTCCTCGAGGTCGGCACGCATGAGCGGCTCACCACCCGTGAAGCGGATGTCGCGAACCCCCAGGTCACGAACCGCTACGCCCACGAGCCGCGCAATCTCCGGTGCCGTCAAGAGCTTGTCGCGCGCTATCGCCGGGAGCCCCTGCTCTGGCATGCAATACGTGCAGCGCAACGAGCACTTTTCGGTGATCGAAACACGCAAGTCTCTGGCCACTCGACCAAAGCTGTCGACGAGGCCAGGCACGTCAGGCCTGCCCTCGATCGACGGCATCTGGTTTGGGGCGCGACGAAGAGTCGGAATACCGAGCCCTAGTCGCGTCACATGTCCCCCATAGTTGTTTCCTCTAACTCTACGTTCGCAGCCGACGTGGTTTGGGATTGGTCGGGTGAATGAAGCCCGTGAACAGGAATCGTTGCACCTCAGACGAGGACTACGGCTGGCTCCGCCGGGGAGTTCGGCGTCACGCTAAGGGAAGCCGTCACGGTCCATGGAGAATCGCTAGTGGTGCGCCTGGCGGTTCCGTAGCGCGAACCATGCGATGGCTGCCCCCAGGCTCAGCACGCCCAAAATAACGATCCAGACCACAGCGCGCTCGAGCCCCGCAGCATCTTGGCGCGACTCGATCTGGGTTAGTGCGACAAGACAGACGATCCCATAAAGGACCGCCACTGCGCCAGCGCCAATGGAGACTACGGCGATAAGACTTCGTGCGACTTGTCTGTTCATGCACTCATCCAACTCCCAAAGTGAATAATACGCAAGAACGCTTGCAAAAGTGGAGGATTTCACAGTAAAGTCCCGATGTAGACGCTCTTGTCTACTATCAATGAGGAGAGATGATGACCTTGTCCCTTCGACACCGAGCTCTCACGGCCGGTGCGACCGCAGTGGCTCTGGCGCTCATGTCGGCATCAGGAGCAGTAGCGGCCGACGATCCTGGCAGCGACGTTGTCTCCATCATTGAGAGCGCGTCGCCGGCGCTCTCAGCAGCGACAGCAGCATCCATCGACGTCGATGGCGACGCCGCAGCCCAAGGAGATTTCGGGGGGATGGAGGTTAGTATCCCAACTGACCCTGTTGATCAGATCTCGCTGCAGACCTCGGATGGTGCGGCGCTGTCGATCGGCCTACCGTTCGCAGACGAGGCCGCACACGCGGTCGTAGAAGACGACGGCGTTGTCAGCTATGACAACGGAAACGGCAGCATCACTGTGCCGGTCATCATTGATGACGGGAGTCTCGCCGTGCACACCATCATCGAGAGCGCCGACTCCCCAACGCGCTATGAATACCCGCTCGACCTGATGGCTGGCGACACCGCAGCACTTGACCCGAACGGCGCAATCGTCATACTCAGCGCCGATGGCGACTTTCAGTTTGCCATCGGCGCGCCTTGGGCCCGGGATGCCAACGGCGCGAATGTCCCTACTCGCTACGAGCTGACTGGAAACGTCCTCACTCAGATAGTGGATCTCACTGAGGCGTTTGTATTTCCCGTGGTAGCAGATCCCACCATCGGTGGGTACTACATGGCCTCGTACAGTTGGAACACGGCACTCGACCGGATCACAATCACTCCGACTTTCGCGGGCGGTACCTTTCCCTCGGGGGTCGTTGCAACCTACGGGTGGATCGAACTAATCAATAAGACATCGCGGGTGAACCGCACCACTTACAACCAGCAGTTCAACTGCCATGCGGGCTTCAACACCCTTTTATGGGCGGCCGGGCAGACGTGGGACCTCGAAGGTTGGCGGGTTCCGAGCGGGCCGTGGGGAGCGATTTCCAATCCGTGCAACTGGTGACCCTGTTTAGTTAGCTTTGCGGGCGGGCAAGGGCAGGTAACGCCACCGGCCTTCCCCATGGACACTTCGCAGAGATGTGTCCCCGCAACCTCATGCTCGTTGCAGTTCGTCCATCGCGCTGACTTCGGGAGCCAATTGGAGCCACCGAACCCGATAAGTGTCACCGATGTCCTGCTGCATCGAACCAACGCCGAGGAGGTTTGGTGAAACTGCGAACTACTTTTTACCTTGAGCCGCAACCGCAGCAGCGCCAGCGGCAGCAGCCTCGGGGTCAAGGTAGACGCCGGGGCCGGTCGGCATGAAGTTGTCGTCGAGTTCGTAGACGAGCGGAATGCCGGTCGGAATGTTGAGCTCGGCGATGTCTCCGTCGCTAATGCCGTCCAAGTGCTTGACGAGGGCGCGCAGCGAGTTGCCGTGCGCGGTCACGAGTACGGTGTGGCCGGCAGCCAAATCCTTGGTGATGTCGGAGGCCCAGTAGGGCAGCATCCGGTCGATCACGAGCTTGAGTGATTCGGTGCGTGGAATGTCGCCGTCGATTCCCACGTAGCGCTCGTCGTGAACCTGGCTGTACTCGGCGTCGTCGTCGAGCACGGGCGGTGGCACGTCGAAGCTGCGGCGCCATTCCATGAATTTTTCGGGGCCGTACTTTTCGAGGGTGTCTGCCTTGTCGAGGCCCTGCAGCGAACCGTAGTGGCGCTCGTTGAGGCGCCATGAGCGCTTGACGGGAATCCAGAGTCGGTCTGCGACCTCTAGGGCGAGGTTGGCGGTCTGGATGGCGCGCGTCAGCAGGCTCGTGTAGAGCACTGTCGGCTTGTGGCCGGAAGCGGCGAGAAGCTCTCCAGCGCGCTTCGCTTCTGCAACACCCTGGTCGCTCAGTCGAACATCGACCCAACCGGTGAAGATGTTTTTCTGGTTCCATTCGGAGTTGCCGTGGCGCAAAAGAATAAGCGTGTGAGTCATGTATCTAGCCTAGCGAGGCAATACTTGATTCATGCCCATCGGCCAGATCACTCGCGGAACAACCGGAACCAACCGGTTGCGCAGAATCGACCGCTGGATTGCGACCCTTCCCGTGCTCGCCCGCGCAAGCGACCCGCTCGTTGTTGATCTGGGTTATGGAGCCTCGGCGACAACGAGTCTCGAACTGCATCAGCGGCTGTCGAGGGTTCGCCCCGATGTCGAGATCATCGGCATCGAAATCGACCCGGCTCGCGTTGCCCTAGCCAACGAGAGAGCGAAGCCCGGAGTGAGTTTTGCGCTCGGCGGCTTCGAAGTGCCCCTGCCAGGCGGGCGGCGACCAGCGGTCATCAGGGCGCTCAACGTGCTCAGGCAATACAACGAGAGCGCCGTGCTCGAGAACTGGCAGCGTATGGTGTCTCGCCTACAGCCCGGCGGTGTGCTCGTCGAGGGCACGTGCAACGAAGTCGGTCGCATAGCCAGTTGGGTGGATGTCACGACAGCCGGCCCGCAAACTCTCACGGTGAGCGTGCGCCTCGCCGACCTCCAGAACCCGCGCGAACCGGCAGCCCCGAGCATCATCCAGGAGCGCCTGCCGAAGGTGCTTATCCACCGCAACGTCGAGGGCGAGAAAGTTCACGACTTTCTTGTGGCTCTCGACAAACACTGGGCCTACAACGCTGGGCTCTCGGCCTACGGCCCGAGCCAGCGGTGGATCGCTGTCGCCGAGGCCATGAAAGCCGAGGGCTGGCCTGTGCGCGGCTCGAAGGCCAGGTGGAAGCTTGGCGAGCTCACCGTCGCGTGGGAGTCGGTTGCTCCTCTCGGTTTCGAGTGGGGCACCGCTCGCTAGACGGCTGGGGCACCGCTCGCTACACAGGCGGGGCGCCGCTCGCTAAACGGGCGGCAGAGTTGCGAGAGCGTCGTCTCTCGATAGACCGGAGGCCATGAGCAAATCGACGGTCAGCGGCCGCAACATGTGAACGAGAATGGCGTCGGTCACTGGAGCGCCGGGCAGCGCTTCGGAGGGCGCGAGGCTGTGCGCAAACTCGGTGAAGTGCGCAGCCGCCTGCTCAAACGTGTCTGTGTCGTCGAGCGCTTCGCCGAGAATCGCGACTCCAACACCGAGTTCGCTCATGAGGTCGCCAAGCTCTGGCCGTTTCGCGCCGTCGCGAAGCAAAAAGTCGATGCGCCTCGTAATGAGTCTCACGTGTCTCGTTGCCAGATCGAGCCCCGCCAACACTCTCGCGTGTTCGCGCAGCGTTGGAGTGTGTTTGCGCAAAAACGGTGAGATGCGTGAGATCGCGATAGCGGAATCCAGAGACGTGCTCCAGTTGTCGAACAAAGACTGGGTGCGGCGCAGCCTCTCCAGAGCAAGGTGAGCGGCCGGTTCATCGGCACGCCTCAGCGCGCCGGCAACGGTGGCAATCGACTCTTTGAGGGTCGACATGAGCACTCGGGCATCTCGCTGCGCGATGCGCCTCGGGTCTCGCGGAATGAGTGCCGTCACAACGAGCGCGATAACTCCACCGACGAGCCCATCGAGGCTGCGCACAAAAACCCCGCCATCGGGCGCTGGCAGAATCATGGCCAACATCGATTGCACACCGGCCGCGACAGCGAAAGCGCTACTCGGGGAGACAAAGCGCGCCACGAGCAATGTCGCGAACAGAACGAAAGCTATTTGCCACACGCCCGTGCCGACAACCATGCGCAGAGTTTCGGCGAGAGCGATTCCGACGAGAATCCCGACAACAAGTTCGAGAACTCGCCGCGGCCTCGCGTCGCGCGTGAACCCGAGAGTGGAAATTGTCACGGTCACGGCAACGATCGGAATCGCGTGACCCAAAACGTAGTGGGCGAAAGCGTATGCGGTCGTTGCAGCAACCACGATTTGCACTATCGCGGGGATGGAGTTCCACATGCGCCGAGCAGCGAGCCTCGCGTCAAGCTTGCGCCGGATAGTGCGCTCAAGCCGTCGCAGACGTTGCGCTCCAGCGCTATCTCCCGTCACGGCGTGAACCTTTACCGTTGAACCGCGCCGAGGCGCGGAAGCCGAGGAACGTTGGCTGTCGCGCCAGCATCCACGGGCACGATAACTTCTTGAGCCGCAGAAATGCGCACGCCTCCGGTGCGCTCACCATCCTCGGCTGTGGTGGTATCTGCCACAACCACGAGAGTCTCTCCAGGATCAATCGATCGTTTGATGACGGCTAGAGCTATAGGTCCTAACTCGAAATGCAGCGCAGGAGTTGTCACCTGGCCGATCACGCGATCTCCAGAAATCACGTCGTCGCCAGCGGCGGGCAACACTCCATCGGAGCCGTCGAGGTGCAACAACACGAGCCGCCTTGGTGGGTGACCCAAATTGTGAACCTTCGCCACCGTCTCTTGGCCCCGGTAGCAGCCTTTGTTGAGGTGAACTGCCGAACGCAACCAGTCAAACTCGTGCGGAAGTGCCTTAGCGTCGCCTTCGCTCGAAATCCTCGGTCGCCACGCTGCAACTCGCAAAGCCTCGAGAGCGAGAGTGCCAGCTACCGGGAGTTCGGCAACCGCCGCGAGCGCTCCGCGCTCCACAAGCCGCTCGCTGTACGTCCAGTCGGCGGCGGGGTGTTGCGCGGCCGTGGCGTACTGCCAGCCGCCTGGCGTGACATCCTGCCACGGGTCTCGCCACACAATCGGCACGCCGTTGGGTGCGGCGGCAGCTACTCCTGCTCGCTCAAACGGTGCGTCGCTCAAGGCGCCAATAGTCGCAAAATCTTCGGTGCGGTCGGCAATATCGACGCGCAGCATAAATCGCATTTTTGTCAGCCACGCGATGAGCGGGGCTGCTTGCTCGTGATCGACGAGCAACCACGCCGTTTCCCCATCGTCGACAATGCGCAAGGCAAACTCGAGGTGCCCGTTGGGGTCAAGCTGCAGCGACTCCGCAGACTCGCCGGGCTGAAGTTTTGCAATCGACTGCGACGTCAGAGAGTCCAACCACGTCAGCCGGTCTGGGCCCGTCAGAGCGACGACGGCTCGGTCAGAGAGATCAACAACAGCACCGCCCGCGGCGAGCAACTTTTGTTCGCCGAGGGGATTGCCGTAGTGCATGGGCGGTGAGCCAACCGCCCCGGTCAGCGAACTGAATGGGCTGGATGCCACAGCAACAGTTTCACTCGACACGAGTGAGCGTCCCTGACGCGTGCGTGCGCAAGTCGTTGCCGAGAGCGGCGATATCCCACGCCCACAGCAGTTTGCCTTCAACGAGTCCGTACAGGCGGGTTGCCGCCGAGTATGGCTTGGCGTGCGCCGTGCGCACGACGGCGTCTGTCGCGAGATCTACGCGAGGGCCTTTGACTTGGCCGAGGTACAACTCGCTCACCCCGCTGGGATGCACGAGTGATACTTCGATGTCGAAGCCTCCCGCGGCGTTCCGCAGAGTTTCGACGGATTCGGCTGTTGCGTAGGGTTTGTCACCCAGACCAGGCAACAATCCGGGCCCGTTGTCGCCCGAATGCGCGGGCCTGCTCAGTCGCCAGTAGCCGGTCTCGGAAACGTGGGGTGAGTTCTCGTCGTTGAGTGTCCACGTGTACGAGGTGTAGTTGAGGTAGCCGAGTCCGTCATGCGTGAAACTCAATCGCTGCCCGAATTCGTGTTCGATCGTCGTCTCGCCGTCGAGGTAGTGCACGACTCCCGTGCCCTCCCACAGACCAATGAGCCACGAGAGCGGAACGATCTCTGAGGGAAGGCTGGCATCAATGTCGATCACAGCGTCACAACCAGAATTAGCGCTGGCCCTTATACAAGTTGACCAAAACGAGCACGGAGATGGAGCCGATCGCGAGAGTCGCGAGAATCAGCAGTCCTGTGAAAAAGAGCTCTAGAGCGAGAAGCATGGTCCTAGCCTAACCGAGTTACTTGCATTGTTTGTGTGGGATTGGGGTGCGCTGCCGATCGGCTCAACCGAGCAGAAAAACCGCGGTGGAAACGCCAAGAATGACTACGGCACCAGCGATGCTCGCCATCACACGATCGACGAAACCTTCTTTGCGTTGGATTACAAGTTGGATACAAAACGTGGCGACAATGCACACTGCGAACAGCGGAGGGAGGGCTTCGAGCTGCTTACCCTCCGGGGCAAAAGCACCGACAGTTACGCTCCCAGCTACCGCCAAGAGCCAGATCGGAACGATGCTCGCAATTTGCCACGTCATAATTCAATCTTAAGGCGCTATTACACTGTCTGTAGGCACTTTGGAGGACCCGTGGCGCAGCTTCTGATCCTGACCTCGGCGGGTGACAGTGATGTTCTTCCCGCACTTGGGCTACTCAGCCACAAGACGAGGCAAATCCCGGCAGAGCCGGCTTCGCTCATCAACGCGCCCACTTGCGATCTGATCTTCGTTGATGCGCGAGCAGATTTGGCTAGCGCGAAGTCGCTGTGCAAGATTTTGACCACAACCGGCGTGACTGTTCCGATCATCCTCATCCTCACTGAGGGCGGCCTTACTGCCGTCAACGCCGACTGGGGGGTCGACGACATGATCCTCGAAAATGCTGGCCCCGCAGAAGCCGATGCGCGAATAAGAATGGCTCTTGGCAAACAAGATCAGTCTCAAGCGAACTCGAGCAGCAAGATTCATGCGTCCGGCATGGTCATCGACGAAGCAAGCTACTCGGCCAAAGTGCACGGCACACCTCTTGACCTCACCTACAAAGAGTTTGAACTTCTCCGCTTCTTGGCAACCCACCCTTCCCGCGTGTTCACTCGCGAACAACTTCTCAGCGAAGTGT
>Ga0070753_1000559_pt1 | contig 22549 bp, 37 predicted proteins | sample VirMetDEL_Aug_31_FD_77441 | JGI IMG/M metagenome (GOLD analysis project Ga0070753, IMG submission 77441) | Aqueous microbial communities from the Delaware River and Bay under freshwater to marine salinity gradient to study organic matter... | ecosystem: Environmental > Aquatic > Marine > Coastal... | reverse complement strand
GGTAAAGGAGTCAAGAAAACACTTCTGTGTGAAGTCCACGGTACTCAGCTAGGATTGTTTGATGAAGTAGGATCTATCTACAGCAAACAGGCGCTGCTGCGTTTGAATGCCGACAACACAACTTGGAGCAGGATTCTTCATGACTAAGATGGATGCACCAGAAGCGGGACAGGAATATCTCTTGGTTGGGGGATCCAAAGATAAATGCATTGCCAACGGCAACAGCTGGGCGGAGAGTAAGGTGAAGAAACGTTACCTCGTTCTCGTATCAGATGTCGTTGCTCGTAGGGTCTACGTTGAGGCCTCGTCGGAGAAGGAAGCTCTGGAGGCTGCGGACTACGGTGAGTGGGAGCTGCCTGCAGATGTAGAAAGCGAAGAGGTGGTGGAGCGTCAGGCGGTTGAGGTTCTCGATGTGGAAGAATGATGAATGTGGTTTCTAATTCTCGTACTGTTAATCGTCAGCGTCTCGTTGACAACCGATGCCGATTGGGTAACCTTCGGCGTCGGACTGCTGGCTCTGGCGATGGCAGATGGGCTGATGAACTTTTTTTAAATACAACCAAAAAGTTAGTTGACAAGTTCTCTTATTATGATAAGACAGAAGAAAACAAAACTTTAACAAAGGAGTTACAATGGGGTTAGATATGTACATGTACAGCACTGACAAACGTATAGAAAGTTTGGAAGTGGAAAACAGAGAAAAGAAAGAGGGAGAAGAAGAGCAAGAAAGGGAGTTAGGATATTGGCGAAAGCACAATCGTTTGCATGGTTGGTTTGAGGAAAAGTGGTGTAATCGTCATAGTGATGTTGACACCGATTTCAACTGTGTTCGGTATTACCTTTCTCGTGATGAGTTGCTGAATTTGGAAAAAGATATTAAGGAAGAAAAGTTGCCCGCCACGCAAGGTTTCTTCTTTGGCAATGATAGTTACTCGTATGATGAACATGAGGAGCAGAAAAAATATGACTTGGACATCATTGATAAAGCAAAAAAAGAACTTGAAGCTGGTCGCTTTGTGTACTATTCAAGTTGGTGGTAATTAAGTTTCTCGGTGGCGAGTAGCACTCTCGCCACCGTTCTTGGCTGATGAATTCTCGGATAGCAGAATTCACCAACCAAGCTCGTACGGAAAAAGATAACATCGCTTCGGTTGGAAGCACGGTACGGTCAGCACCAAGGGGAGTTTCCCAAAGCTGACCACAATATGAGTGGTCTTTTGTCAGAGTAGCTCCTGTTTTAGACCACTCGCCCTAATCTCGTTCTTTCTCGTTATCAAACATTTCTTAAAATCTTGGGGGTACTAGGATACCTCGCAACCTCGTTTCGTCAATTCTCGGGCATCTATGGAAGACTTTTTTAAGCAGGCAGCACCCAAAATGGCAGGATTGCAGAAAATCTAAAAAATAAAAATGTAAAAATTTTATCCACAAACCAAGTAAAAAATAATTAAAATTTATTTTTTATAACTATTGTAATTTGTAAAAAAATACTTATCTTATCCAAGATAAGATAAAATAATTTATCTTATTTAACTTAACAAAGAGGAAACAATGACAACAGTAAAACAAAAAAATCTGCCGACAGTAAGTCAAGCAGATAAACGTGTGCTTAATTCATACGTTGCTCAATCTTACTTATACAAAAAGTATAGTAAGTTAAGAACTGATACTAAAGAAATTGTATCGGGAATTTTTGATAGAGCAAAAATCAATATCATAATTCTTGATAACAAATCTTTTGTTCAAAAAATAAATCGTAATCAAAGGCGATTCGATTCCACTTCTTTTATTGAGTATGTAAATAAAAGTGGCGACAGTGAATTAATCGACATGGTTAATAAATTCTATAAGTCAGTTGATACAGTAGAGTTTAAACCATTTAATGCTGATTATGATTTAGCCATGAAAAAAGATTTAGGGGGTTTTGATGTCAAATAAAAACTTACCTTCTTTATTCAGTGCTATGTTAAGTGAAAAAGTTGATAGTAAAAATATCGACTTAAATCGAGTACATAGTTTAATGCAGAATGAAAAATTCAAATCATTAAATTATGAGATACTTTATAAATTCCTTGAGAGTGCTGTTGAGGAATTTATACTTACTAACAATGGCAACCCACTTGCTGATGACTTTAGAAATAGAGTTGTTAATAAAATGGGTGATGTGTTGAACTTGTTACTAACTGGCAAAGTTGCTGATGAGCAAGATAAACATTAAATACACTGATGATATTCCCCCGATTGTTTCGGGGGTGTATCTACTCATTAACTCAAAGAATAATAGAGTTGATTATGTTGGGTGTTCGAGGAATGTGTATCAATGTGTTATGGGTAGTTATCACTTAAACCCCAAGATACATAAGTTAAGAGTATTACAATGCTCATGGAATAACTTGCGGTACTACCAAAAAAGAATAGCCAATATGTTTAGACCTAGATTAAACTCTATTAGATAAATCTATACCGATAGAGGTACCATCGCCGATCTGGAATTAGGATCGGCGATCGGCAACCCCCACCCCCTTTTGCTTGATTTATGGTACCAGCGACGAAGACTTTACAGCCGATTACATACATGTATAGTATGCAAAATAGATATGTCGCACGAATTACTTACAACTGAACAGTTGCGCGATAGAGTCGAAAAATTATATATTGAACACATTAAACTGTGCCAAGATAATTTCTTGTATTTTGTTCAAACTGTTTGGCCAGATTTTATTTGTAGAAAAGAAAAGGACCCAAAGAAATGGGGCCACCATCAACATATTGCCGACGAACTTACTAAAATTTCAAAAGGTTTGAATAAGAGGCTCATTGTTAATATGCCCCCACGTCATACTAAATCTGAATTTGCATCCTATTTATTTCCAGCTTGGTTCATAGGGAAGTTTCCTAAGAAAAAAATTATGCAGGTATCTCACAACGCAGAACTTGCAGGAAGGTTCGGAAGTAAGGTTCGTAACTTAATTGATAGCCCAGAGTATAAACAGATCTTCGGAGATGTTAAACTACGAGAAGATAGTAAGGCAAAAGGCCGATGGGAGACCAATCATGGTGGGGAATATTTTGCAGCGGGTGTAGGCGGTTCTATCACAGGACGAGGGGCGGACTTACTTATTATCGACGATCCACATACCGAACAAGACTCATTATCCGATTCAGCTATGGAGAGAGCGTATGACTGGTACAATTCAGGACCCAGACAACGTTTGCAACCAGGAGGAACCATTGTCGTTGTTATGACCCGTTGGGCTCAAGACGATATTACAGGAAGACTCATCAAAGCACAAAGTGAACCTAAAGCGGATAAATGGAAGTTAATAGAATTTCCTGCCATCTTACAATCAGGTAATCCTGTTTGGCCAGAGTATTGGTCACTCGAAGAACTAGAAGGTGTTAAGGCATCTATCTCACCTAGAAACTGGAATGCACAGTACATGCAGGACCCAGTGGCCGAGGAAGGCGCAATCTTAAAACGTGAATGGTGGCAGCCTTGGAAAGGACAGGTTCCAGATTTAAAACATATTATCCAAAGTTATGATACAGCATTTTCTAAAAAAGAAACTGCAGACTATTCTGCCATTACAACATGGGGGATATTTGAACCTAGTCCAGGGGAGAATGCTTTAATTTTATTAGACGCAGAAAAAGGTCGTTGGGATTTTCCAGAACTAAAAGCAGTCGCTATGGAAGCATATAAGTATTGGGAACCAGAGTCCATTATTGTAGAGGCAAAGGCCACTGGCCAACCGCTCATTCAAGAGATGCGTAGAGCAGGTATTCCTGTAATGGATTTCGTACCTACCCGTGGTAAAGATAAACATTCTAGAGTAAATGCTTGTGCTCCTGTATTTGAGTCAGGTAATGTTTACTATCCTCATGGAGAGCATTTTGCAGAGGAAGTTATTGAAGAATGCGCAGCATTTCCTTATGGTCAGTATGATGATTTTGTAGATAGTACAACACAAGCTGTGTTAAGATATCGTCAAGGTAATTTCGTATCAACTTATATGGATGAACCAGAACCAATGAAAATTGAAGGAGAATATAAATACTATGCCTGATAAAAAGAAAAAGAAATCCGAAATGGAAGAAATGATTGAATCATTTGAAAACGACAGAACTAAAGGTCTTCCACAAGAAGCTTACGAACAAGAGGATCAAACGATTAGTTATGAAGCACCTAAAATGAACATGGGTGGAGAGTGTCGAGGATCCAAAGCTATTAAAGGAAAAAAATTTAGCGGAGTATTCTAATGGTTGAAAAAAGTAAACCAAACATAAAAATTAAACCTATTGCTAACATAAGTTCTTATAAATCTACTCCCGCAAAAAATGTTAGTGTAAAAGGAAAAGCAGGTATGTATGGTTTACAAGGAGAAGCAGATTTAGGTAAAGGCTTTAGTATATCTGGCATGCTAGGAAAACAATTTGATAAAGGTAAAGTTAATTTCCCTGGTGGTTCTGAAAGTTGGAATGCAAAAATTCCTGATGAATGGAATATACAAATTAAATATAGTAAAAAGTTCGGGGAAAAAGCAAAACCTGATTTGTCTAAATTTGTAGATGATAAATCTACAGGCGGTTTAATTAAAGGATATCCTAAGTTAGCTAAGAAAGGTTGGAAGTAATGGCAGATCTAATCAACCCACAAACTTTTATTGAGTCCATCAAGAAAGGTTCCGCAGCTCCTGTAGAACAACAAACAACTGTTGTTACTCCAGTAGAGGATTCGGATCCGTCGGCGGTTGGCGGGTTGATGGCGCTCGGTGCTACCGTGTTAGGAGCAACTGCTCTTGGAAGAAGAATACCTGGTGTACGAAATTATTTTAAAGTTTCCAAAGCACCTCCTAAAATAAATACTTACAGTATCAATAAACCTGTGGAAACAGGAAACCTACCAACGGCCACTGGACAAGCTTCAGAGTTAGTAACGACAGGAAGAGATTTAGTGGTATCGAAATCACGAATGGGAGAAGTACAAGACATTCCATTTTCTTATGGTGCAGGATACAAAGCAACCAATCCACTAGTAGGTTCCCCTGCCTTTGATCGAGTCATGGAAGCTCCTTTTGATAAAGCTCCAGCGAAACAATGGATTAAATGGTTAGATGATGCAAACCGAGGAGACCTACGAGTTACATCAGGACCCTTAGCAGGAGTTTCGCGACAAGTTCAAAGAGAGGAACTGGCAGACCTGAATTTATATTTAAAAGGACCCGATGGTCAGCCTTCAGGCTTTTTGCAATACGCTTTAGATAACAATCTAGAAATAGATCGAGATATGTTATTAACCACCATTAAAAACAGTCCGATTAATAAAATTAAAAAAGTAGTATTAGATATTCCAGGGGCTCCTGAATCCGATATTACTAAACTTCAAACAAGTTTTAGAAATATTATTGAAAAGATACCTGATGAAGGAAAAAGAAGTGCAGCAAAAATTTCTTACCAACAATCTATCGATAATATCTTTGATGAGAATTTTTCAAATTATCAGTTTGGAGGAGCACCTTTTTCTCCTCAAGATATTAATACACTACAACAAAAAGTAATAGATTTATCAAGAAAGGTTCCAGAAGTTTCTAGCGACGCAAGAGAATTTTTACGAAACTTTAATGCAACGGTTGGAGAATATAATTTAAGGGCAACTTCATTGTATCCACCTAACATCTTTAAATCAGGGAATATTACTTGGAATCCAAAAGGGGGAAGAAGTAAACCAGATTATTATCCAAGATATAAAGGATATGGAGAAGGTCAATATAATCTTCTTGGAGGAGAAAATTTTACAGAAAATGTTTATGTATTAGATTCTAAAATTCCTAACACAACCAAAGATGCTTTTAAATACGTAGAAGGTTCTCCACATTATTTTGATAATAAAGAATTAGTGTTTGCACGATTTGATGATTTACCTAATCCTAAATTAGGAGGAGTAAGACATATTAGATTATCAGAAGTTCAATCGGATTTACACTCAAGTGGTAAAGCAAGTAGCCAAGATACAAGAGAAAAATTTTTTAGGAACCGAGTTAATACGTTTAATGCAGATGCTCAGATTCAAGATATGAAAATGAAACGTCAAAAAATTTTAGATCAACTCACTCCGTATACAGAAATTGGACGAGGTGCATTAACACGAAATCAAGAACAAGCTAAGAGTCGATTGATGTATCAATTACAACAACTGGATAAAAATGCCTTAAGCACATTATCTAAAAGAGGAACTATTGAGGATACCACTTATGGTCCTTTAGGTGTAAACATGAATGATTATGTGATTAAAGATTTATTAAGAACGATGGCGGAGAAAAATATTAATGCCATCTCTGTAGTTCCTGCACCTATAAATCAAAACATAAAAGGTTTGTTCAGTTCTGGAAAAATTGGAAATGAAATTAATTATGGATTGATGGATGGTACAAGATTAACTAGAGTAGATGCTAAAGGAGCTCAACTTGGAAGAGGCCAAGAGGGATCCATCATAAAATCTTCTAAACTTTCTGATTTAAATGAATCTTTAAAAAGAATTGCAAAACAGTATGGAGCAAAGTATGAAATTATGCCTATGCCAAAATCTAATCCAAATAAAAGATTTAAATTAATTGAAGAAATAGAAGTGGCTACGGAACAACCAGATAATACAGCTATTCAATTAGGAAGAAAACATTTTAATACAAAAAAAGGGAAAAAATATATTTATGAAAATCATCTTGCAGCTGCGGATGACTTAGAAACTATTAATATGATTAAAGCTCAAACAGAGTCTAGAAATAGCATGAGAGGAAAGCTACAAGTAATTGAACTTAGTCCTGATAGTCCTAAAAATTATGAAATGGTTCCAACTTTAGTTGCTCCCAATGAAGTATTAAAGAAGTTTTTATTGCCTTTTAAAGCTTATATGTATGAGGGTGGTTTTGTAGATAAAACCAACATATTCAAACCAATATTGTAGATTTATTAATCATAATAGTTTACACTATTTCCATATACGTATATAGGAGGAAATCATGTCTAAGAAAAAACTAGGAAAAGCAATTGCAGCAGGTCTTGCAGCTTATGGCGCAAGTAAAATGCTCGGTGCTTCTAATAAAGCTAAACTAGCAGCAGCACAAACTGATACAGCAGATTTTGGATCTCAAATGGAGAACGACACTGTGTTAGCTCAAGGTACAAGAAAAAACTATGAAGCTGGAATTGCAACACAGAAAGCAAAAGAAGCTAATAGTCTTTTAGGTAGAACTAAGAAGTTTTTAAAAGAAGAAGTTTTTACAACGAATCCAAAAACAAAACTTAGAGACGTTTTACCAAGTTTTAAAGGTTCATCTTCAAGTGAAATGTATGGTCTAGAACCAGTAGGAGGAGCCAAAAAAGGTGGAATGATGAAAGCGGCTAAAGGAACTTACGTCACAGCTAAATGTAAGATGGGCAGAAATAAAAAAACTAGAATTGTATAATGGCAATTGAAAAAGATAATCCGATCAACGATGAAGTTGATGTGGAGGAAGAAGTAACTGTTAACTTTGATGAAGAAGGTGCAGACGAAGCACCTGAACAGGATTTTTATGGCAATCTTGCAGAAGAGATTGATGAAAGAGCCCTGCAACAGTTATCTTCTGACTTAATCAACGAATATCAAAAAGACAGAGAATCTAGAAAAGATTGGGAAGATGGCTACGTTAAAGGTTTAGATCTTTTAGGATTTAAATACGTAGAACAAAACAGACCTTTCAGAGGAGCAGCAGGTGTTACTCACCCAATGCTTGCAGAAGCTGTAACACAATTTCAAGCACAAGCTTACAAAGAATTATTACCCAGTGATGGTCCTGTACGAACTCAAATCATGGGTGCAAAAAATCAAGCCGTAGAATTACAAGCACAACGAGTTAAAGATTTTATGAATTTTATGATCATGGATCGTATGGAAGAATATACTCCAGAGTTTGATCAAATGTTATTTTATTTACCACTTGCAGGATCTACATTTAAAAAAGTTTATTATGATGCAATGTTAGAAAGAGCAGTTTCTAAATTTGTTCCTGCGGAAGATTTAGTGGTTCCTTACTATGCAACGGATTTAAAAGAAGCATCAAGAATTACTCACGTATTAAAACAATCAGAAAATGATTTATTAAAAAAGATGGCCTCAGGATTCTACAGAGAAGTAGATTTAATGAAGCCAGCAGAAAAAGATAATAAGATTCAAGACAAATATAACGAGATTGATGGAGTTAAAAAAGTAGAATCTACCGACATGCTTTATAATGTTTTAGAAATGCATGTTGATTTAGATTTATCGGACTACATAGCAGAGAACGAAGAAGATAGTTTAGGAATTAAAATACCATACATTGTAACTATTGAAGAATCTTCCAGAGAAGTTTTAGCTATTAGAAGAAATTACAAAGAAGGTGATCCTAAATTTGTTAAACAAGATTATTTTGTACACTTTAAATTTTTACCAGGATTAGGTTTTTATGGATTTGGTTTAATTCACATGATCGGTGGCCTGTCACGAACAGCAACGGCTGCGTTAAGACAGCTACTCGATGCAGGTACATTATCCAATTTACCTGCTGGATTTAAGTCTAGAGGGATGAGAGTTAGAGATGATGATCAACCCATTCAACCTGGAGAGTTTAGAGACGTCGATGCACCTGGTGGAAACATCAGAGATCAGTTTCAATTGCTTCCATTTAAGGAACCAAGTGCAACTTTATTTAATCTTTTAGGATTTTGTGTTTCTGCAGGACAAAGATTTGCAGCAATTGCTGATCAACAAGTCGGTGAAGGCAATCAAATGGCAGCTGTAGGCACTACGGTTGCTCTTTTAGAGCGTGGAAGTCGTGTGATGAGTGCAATTCACAAGCGTTGTTACTATGCAATGCGTCAAGAATTTAAACTTTTAGCAAAAGTTATTGCTGATTACCTGCCACCTGAGTATCCATACGCAGTTTATGGCGCAGATCAGATGATAAAACAGATGGATTTTGACGATCGAGTCGATGTTTTACCTGTTGCAGACCCAAATATCTTCTCAATGGCACAAAGAGTGACTCTTGCACAGACACAATTGCAAATTGCACAGTCAAATCCTCAAATTCACAACATACATGAGGCTTATCGACGTGTTTATGAGTCATTAGGGACTAAACAAATACCAGATTTACTAAAACCAGAGCCAGTTCCGACTCCAAAAGACCCTGCAATTGAAAATGCAGAGGCTTTACAGATGCAAATTCCTCAAGCTTACCCAGATCAAGACCATGATGCGCATATTGCAGCGCATTCTGCGTTTATTAGAACAAGAATGGTACAAATTAACCCTCCAGTGTATGCTTTGTTACAAGGACATATCTCTCAACACGTGTCTTTTAAAGCACAAATGGAAGTTCAGCAGATGATGCAACAAAACCCTGAAATGCAGCAGATGATGCAACAAAATCCTCAAGCAGTTCAACAATTATTTAATTCAGAAGTAGCTAAAAGAGTTGCACAAATCACTTCTGAGCTTGCGCAAGCTGAAATGATGGGTGATCAACAACAAAAACAAGATCCTTTGATTATGTTAAAGCAAAGAGAGCTTGATTTAAGAGCTATGGATATGCAAAGAAAAGCTCAAGAGGCTGCAGAGAAGATGGAGTTGAATTCTGATCAATTTGATGAGAAACTAGACTTTGAGAGATTAAAATTAGAAACTCAAGACGATCAATCGGATGAAAGATTGAAAGTTGCGAGAGAAAAAATGGAGAAACAAAATGTCGGGAAAAAAACTGGGCCTAGAGGGTAAGTATAAAAATTTTTACAAATCAATTGGAACTCTTCCAGCAGCGTCTGGAAATAAAAATACACTTTCAATCAATCCTATGCAAGATGATTTTAATAAAAGCATGGGTATGGGAACTACAGGTGCTTTTTTAACGAGAAGAGCTATATTAGGAGCAGGATCAAAAAACGCTTCCTCTCTTTTAGAAAAAGCAGGAAAATCTTCTGTAAAAGAAACATTTAAAAAAGCTAATATTATGGGTGCCACAGGTTATGCTGGATATGAAATAGGAAAAAATGATGGTTTAAATAAATTAGCAAAAACAACAAAAGAATTTATTGAAAAATCAAAAACCATGGGAAAAAAATATGGCGGTAAAGTTATGAAAAAAATGTTAATCGGTGGTCAAGCTAAAATTGATGCTAACAAAGATGGAAAAATTACTGGAGAAGATTTTAAAATGTTACAAGCAAAGAAAAAAGGAATGAAAGTAAAAAAAGCCAACCTTGGATTACTAATGGCTAATAAAAAAATTGCTGGAGCAGGGTTACTTGGTCTAGGTATGTTAGCTAAGAAAAAAGGAATGTTTAGTAAAGGTGGAGAAAGTAAAATTAAAAAAGTAATGGGTGAGTATAAAAAAGGCGAACTCAATATTGGTAAGTCTAAGAAAAAAGTTAAAAATAGAAAACAAGCAATTGCTATTGCGCTTTCTGAAGCGAGAAAGAAGCAAAAAAGTGGCAAACGAAAAGCATAAAATTTCTGGCAAAAGATCAGGGCCTCCTCCCCTAAGAGGCCCTAACCCTCAAGGAATAGATCCAACTCAAAAAGCATTTATAGATAAATCTTATACAGAAAAAGAAGTTCTTACACTGCATGATTTTAAAACAAATCGACAGCTTTCAGGAGAAAAAGATATTCAAATTTACAGAACACCTGAAATTATGTTAAAGAATAAAAGTAAAAAAACTATACGAACACAAGATTTAAATAAAGGTGGATGTCCTTATAGAGACAGTTCATTAAAAAATATGTATCCTGGTAATAATGGAATTCAAATTAAAGGATTTAAATTTACAGGAGTTAAATAATGTTTCCGTGGGGTTTATTAGGACAAGGACTTAAAGCAGGTCTAGATATTTACAAAAATAAGAAAAAATCAGAAGTAGCTATGTCTGAAGCTGCATTATTACATGCAGAAAAGATGAAGCGTGGAGAAATTGAATACACGGGTAAAGTTTTTGAAAATCAGAAAAACGATTGGAAGGACGAATTCGTACTTTTGACAATTTCATCACCTCTGTTTTTATTAGCGTATTCTGTATTTGCAGAAGACGAAAAGATGCAACAAAAAATCGATCTTTATTTTCAAAAATTACAAGAAATGCCTTGGTGGATTGTTGGCCTTTGGGTTTCAGTTGTGGCTGCCATATATGGACTTAAAGCAACTGACGTAATAAACATGAATAAACAAAAATGAGACTTTTCTGGACAATAGCTGATAAATTTGCTACGTGGTTATCTAACAAATGTTGGCAAAAATTATATAGACGTAGGAAATATTGTACATGCAAGAAGAAATCGTAGAAGGTTATTCTACCGTAAAAAAAGTAGCTAATAAAAGAATTGAAACGCTCAAAGACACTCTAGTGTACTCCGTTGACAATGTGGAGCAACTTCACTATATTAGAGGACAAATCAAATCCCTAGAGGATTTGCTTCAGGATCTTAAAGACCTGCAGCTTAAACAGGAGCGATTAAATGACGGAGAACTTAGAGGCTTCGAAAGAAGTACCTAATAAAACAGAAGCGTTACTAGACGCTTACAAAGAAAGAGAAAAAGTCCAAACTTTTCTAGATGCAAAATCTGTATCAGAAAACAAATCACTTTTAGATAGACTTCCAGATCCAACAGGATGGAGACTTTTGGTATTGCCTTACGCAGGACCAAAGAAAACTAAAGGTGGGATTATTCTTACCGATACAACCAGCGAAACAATACAGATGACAACCGTATGTGCATATGTATTAAAAGTTGGGGATCTTGCCTACAAAGACAAAGAAAAATTTCCAGATGGACCATGGTGTCAAAAAGGAGATTGGGTAATCTTTGGAAGATATGCAGGTTCAAGATTTAAAATAGATGGTGGAGAAGTTCGTATTCTTAACGATGATGAAATCATTGCTAAGATAGAAAACCCAGAGGATATTCATCACCAGTATTAAACACATACGCAAAAAACAGGAGCTATAAATGTTAGAAGAAAACAAATCACCAGAAGTGGAATTAGACACAGATGGTATTCAAGAACAATCTGTTGAGGTAGAAAACACAACAGAAGAATCAAAAGAACCTCAATTACCAAGAGAGGAAGTAGATTTAGGTTATACTGAATCTAAACCTCAAGGCATTGAAAAAATTTCCGTTGAGGAAACAGAAGACAAGAAAGAAGAAGTTAAGGATGACTTAGGTTCTATTTCTGAATCTGTACAAAAAAGAATCAATAAATTAACTTTTAAAGTTAGAGAACATGAAAGAAGAGAAAAAGCAGCTTTAGATTATGCTAAGTCTCTTAAAAAACAACTTGAAGATACAAGTTCTAGGTTTTCTAAAACAAGTAAAAGTTATGTTGAGCAATACTCGGCTAGAGTTGCTGCAGAACAAGAGAAAGCAAAGGTTGCTTTAAGAGATGCCATTGCAGAACAAGATGCAGATAAAATAGCTGATGCAAATTCTTTAATCGCTAAGTTAGCAGTAGAGGCTGAAAAAGCTAAAATGACTGCTGAACAAGAAGATGAAAAAGAAAATACTCGACAAAAACAAGTTTCTCAGGAACCTACTCAAGCACCTCAGAATCCAACCTATCCAGAACCATCTGTCAGAGCGAAATCTTGGGCAGAGAAAAACGAATGGTTTGGAGCGGATAAAATAATGACAAGTGCTGCATTCCAAGTACATCAAGACCTCGTGGACCAAGGGTTTGACGCGGAAAGCGATGAGTACTATAATGAGATAGACAAAGTTATGAGAGAAAATTTCCCTCATAAATTTGGCAAGAAACAGGAGCTACAGAAACCCGTCCAAACTGTCGCATCTGCACAAAGAAACCAAAGCGGACGCCGATCAGTGAAACTCACTCGTTCACAAATAGCTATCGCTAAAAAATTAGGAGTGCCACTAGAGGAATACGCAAAATACGTGAAGGAGAATGCATAAAATGGATAATATAAAAAGAACCTCACGCGAGTCAGAGAGTAGAAAATTAAATATGAAAAAAACTACTTGGACTCCACCGTCCAGTTTGGATGCCCCACCTGCGCCACAAGGATACGCGCATAGATGGATTAGAACATCTGTAACAGGTTTTGAGGATACGGCAAACGTAACAAAGAAACTTAGAGAAGGATGGGATTTCGTCAGAGCTGATGAAATCATGTCTAACCCCGATCTAGCGAAGTACCCTGTAATTAAATCAGGTGAATACGAAGGATGCATCGGAATTGGAGGCCTTGTGCTGGCAAGGATACCCGAAGAGATATTGAAGTCACGCGCTGAGTATTTTAGAAAACTTACTCAAGATCAAATAACCGCGGTTGATAACGATCTAATGAAGGAGCAGCGACCAGAGATGCCAATCAATATTGAGAGGCAATCTCGTGTGACCTTTGGCGGTAATTCGAAAAAATAATTTTTTGACGATAACTACCCAAGGCGGCTAAAATAAAAACTAAATAGGAGAAAAACAATATGGCAAATGTCGTAGAAAAGTTTGGTCTAAGACCATACAGAAAACTAGACGGTACACCATTAGTTGGAGCTCAAAACAGATACACAATTGCTAGTTCATATGCTACTGCGATCTTCCAAGGAGACTTGGTTATTCCAGTAACAGGCGGAAATGTCGAAAGATATCCTGGTAATACAAGTGATGCTGTAGTGGGCGTGTTCAACGGTTGTTTCTATACAGATCCTACTACTCAAAAGCCGACCTATAAAAACTACTACCCAGGTTCAGTTGCAGCGAGCGATATTACAGCGTTCGTAGTTGATGATCCTGACGCAGTATTTTTAGTGGACGCTGATGCGACTTTCGCAAGAGCAGATCTGTTTCAGAACTACTCGTTGACAACAGTTAGTGGAAACACAAAAACAGGAATATCTTTACAGCAATTAGATGTAAGTGTTTCTGGAACTGATACTACTTATGTAGTACAAGCGATTGATATTTCGCAAGATCCAGATAACTCAGACGTATCTTCTGCTAACGCAAATATTCTTGTTAGAATCAACAATCACTTCTATAGAAGTGGTGCAGGCATATAATAGGAGAATAAATTATGGCTATTTCACGATCACAGCTAGTTAAAGAACTAGAGCCAGGATTGAATGCACTATTCGGCCTGGAATATAACAGATACGAAAATCAGCATGCGGAAATTTTCCCAGCTGAAACATCTGACAGAGCTTTTGAAGAAGAAGTAATGTTAGCTGGTTTCGGTTCTGCACCAACTAAACAAGAAGGTGCGGGCGTTGTGTTCGATCAAGCAACTGAAACTTTCACTGCTAGATACACACACGAAACTATCGCTTTAGCATTCTCAATTACTGAAGAAGCTATCGAAGATAATCTGTATGACAGACTTGCAGCTAGATATACTAGAGCATTAGCAAGATCTATGTCTAACACAAAACAAGTCAAAGCTGCGGCTGTATTAAACAACGCGCAAGTTACTACTGCAATCGGTGGTGACGGTGTGTCTTTAATCAACAGTGCGCATCCATTAGCAACAGGCGGTACGTTCTCAAACGTATTAGCAACTGCTGCTGACTTGAACGAAACATCACTAGAGCAGTCGTTAATCGATATTGCTGGTTTTGTTGACGAAAGAGGATTAAAAATCGCTCTTCAAGGTAAAAAAATGATAATTCCAAAAGAATTACAATTTACTGCAGAGAGATTGATGAAATCACCTCAAAGAGTCGGCACAGCTGACAATGACATTAATGCATTGGTGAACATGGGAATGATTCCTGAAGGTTACAGAGTGAACAACTTCTTAACTGACACTGATTCATTCTTTATCCTTACAGATGCTCCTAACGGATTCAAGCATTTCGTAAGATCACCGATCAAAACTGCTATGGAAGGTGACTTCGATACAGGTAACGTAAGATTCAAAGCTAGAGAAAGATACTCTTTTGGATTCTCTGATCCAAGATGTGTATTTGGTAACGGAAACTTACCAACTAGTTAATCTTATTGATTAATGATCAATTTAAAGGGCGGTCTTTATGGCCGCCCTTTTTTTGTGTATAATAGAAATACTGAACATAACTAATATTTGACACAGACTGAGTTCAGCAGACGGCCTAGAGACTGTGTTAAATAAACTAGGAGAATATACTTATGGCAAACACAACTTTTTCAGGTCCAATTAAAGCTGGAAATATTTTTAACACAACTGGAACTACAGTAGGAACAAATGTTTCTAACGTTGGTTCAGTAGTAATGGCACAATCAAAAGTAATTGATATTATAGGTGCAGCAGCTAACGATCAGGTAATAGCTACCATACCAGCTAATTCACAAATCGTAGATGTAATTTTAAACGTAACTACAGTTAACAACGACACTGGAACAGCAACTGTTTCTGTGGGAACAGCTGGAGATGCGGATGCTTTTTTAGCAGCGGTAAACGTTAAAGCACTGGGTACAACTAGAGGAACTTTAGATACTGAAGCAACTGATGTTGGAGCAACTGATATTCAGGTATTAGCTGATTTCACTCCACAGAATGGTGATGGATCAACAGGTGCTGCTACAGTTACTGTTTTGTATATACAAAATAATAACTTAAGCTAATAATTAAAAATTAGTGGCTCCTTCGGGAGCCACAAAGTAAGGAGTTAAAATGAGTTATAAAAGTGATATACAAGCAACAAGATCAACCGCTGCTGCTGGAGCAACTGCCGTTATTGCACCTCCAGTTAGGCTTAGAGCTATTTCTGTTGCTTCCGATAATGTTGGAGCAGGTGTTTTAGAATTAACCACAACATCTAATACAGGAACAACTCTTTTAGTTGTAGATGTTCCACAAGGAGATGTTTACACATTAAATTTACCTGAAGATGGAATTGTTTTCCCAGCAGGAATTTTTTGTAAAACTAAAACTAATGTTGCAGCATACACATTGTTTACTGATGTATACAATGCGCCTAGACTAACAGGTCAGAATGGATAGTTACTACGCGGATATCTTAGGATTCAAAAAAGGAGGCATGCCTCCTCGAAGTAAAAAATACTATCGCTCCACTAAAAGTGGAGCGGGTATGACACAAGCGGGTGTCATGGCTTACAGAAGAAAAAACCCTGGAAGTAAATTAAAAACTGCAGTTACAGAAGACAAACCAGGACCAAAACGTGCAGCAAGAAGAAAATCTTATTGTGCAAGGAGTGCTGGTCAAATGAAAATGCACAATGTTAATTGTAGTAAAACTCCAGATAAAAGAATTTGTGCTGCAAGGAGAAGGTGGAAATGTTAAATGGCAACTTATCTCAATGCAAATACACCGACAATTTATTGTCAAATAAGAAAGGAATATCTTTATGATTTTAAAAAACATCATGGAGAAAGCGAAGACGCAGTTATCTTCGGTCTTGCATCGATACCAGGACGTGCAGTCTTATTTCACGCGATGCTCCCTAACGGTGCGGTCTACTATCGCCTGCCTATCTCAGCTTTTTTCCAAAAACATTTACAAAGAGCCGAAGTGCCCGATATGTCGCTTGACTCCTTGGAACTGTGGGATTGCTTTAGTTATTATCCTAGTGTCCATCAGTTTGATTTTTTAAACGGAATCAAAGGTAAATATCTTGGAAAAGATAAAAAATTTTATCATGGATCGTATTTATTTACGATTGATTGGGCGCATCCAGATAATAATATTCTTAATACAGAACATAGTGAAATCCCTCAAGAACATAAGTGTGGCCATGTTATCCAACTTGATAACGGGAATTTTGCTATTCAGCCTAATAATCGCATTCTTTGGCATGCTTCTAATTATACTGTTAAAAACAATTGGCCTGACTATCATGTCCAAACTACCGAGTGGTCGGTAGAAGATTCTGATTTCCAAGTAGAAGATACGGATAATATGTTTTATAATGTGGAAGAAATAAAAAAGGAGGATGTATGATAAATAGATTTACTCATTTATTTAAAAACAGAAATAAAGAACAATCATTACTTTCTAAAGCTAAAGCATTATTTAGTGCGAGACATGAAGTAGATATTAATGCAAATGGTACTTCAGGATATGTTGTTAAACATGGTTCTAACAAAGGAAAAGTATTAGCACACAAAGTAACTAAATCAACTAGTAATTGGTAAACGATGAAGATTAGTGATTCAACATCTGTGGCACTGCCACTACGTAATCTTATTGCCATTATTGGAGCTGTAGGTGCTGGAATATGGTTTGCGTTTGGTGTTATTGAAAGACTTAATCAATTAGAGACTAAAAATAAACTATTTGAAAATGATTTACTGGAGGCTTCTGTTCAAAAACCTATTGATCAAGAACAGTTTATGCTTATTGAATATCTAACAAAACAATTAGAAAAACAACAAAAGATATTAGAAGAAAATTTACACACTAATGTTATGTTAGAAATGCATGAAAAAGAAATAGAAAAACTCAAAAAAGATGTTGAGAGATTAAAGGATGCAACACGTGATATTAAATTTGCAAATGGAAATGGTAAACATTAATGATCGAAATGATTGTAGCTTTATGTTTATTTTTGAATGACAAGATGATAGAACATTCATATAAAGAATCGCTATCAGAGTGTCTAGAGACGAAAAGAAAAATAGAACGACATAATGATAGTGGTAATTCTCATGTCAAATGCGCTGTCGTGAAAGCAAAAGTATATGTGGACCAACATGGGATTAAACGAATAGAAAAGATTGAGGGACATTAATGAAAATAAAACCAAAATATACTATTCTAGTTTTATGGATCATTATTATTTTTTGTTTTTTAATGGCAACAAGCTGTACAAATAAAGAAAAATATCCTAATAAATTAAACACTATAGCGGAAGCTTTATCTAAAATAAAAAAATGAAACGTTGTATTTATTGGGTATATAAAGGTTTCTGTCTCTTGTTAAAAGATTGCAAATGTAATAAGATTGATAAAAATTCAAATGAAACAATAGATAATTGTAATCCTTTTAGATATACATCATGAAACTTTCAGCTAATTTTAATTTATCCGAATTAACTAAATCACAAACAGCCGAAAGAAGAGGAATTTCAAACAACCCTTCTCCAGGTCAAATTGATAATTTAAAAGAATTATGCATGAATGTATTACAACCTATACGTTCTAATTTTGATAAACCAGTTATTGTTTCTTCTGGATATAGATCTGCAGAATTATGCATAGCCATTGGAAGCAGTATTGATTCACAGCATACCGAGGGAAAAGCCGCAGATATAGAAGTGCCAGGAGTTGATAATAAAGAACTTGCTGAATGGATTAGACACAACCTAGAATACGATCAATTAATATTAGAGTTCTATAAAGACGGAGAACCAGATTCAGGTTGGGTGCATATATCTTACAATGGAAATGAAAATAGAAAACAGAATTTATTGGCTTATAAAGACGAAAACAAAAAAACGAGGTATAAACCATGGTAATGGGAAGATCACAAATGACCAAACAAGTGGAGGGACAACTCCGTGGGGCTAGAAAACAAAAAGCTAAAAAACCTAAAAAATCCAATCGCAAAAGACGTAAGGTCTAGAAAATACAGGCCTCAAGTGGTACAATCTAAGAAGTTGTACAACCGCCAAAAGGAGAGAAATGACACTCTCAAAGCGGCCGCTACAGAGGAGTAAAATATGACCAAGTTATGTGCACGTGGCAAAGCTGCGGCAAAACGAAAATTTAAGGTATATCCAAGTGCCTATGCAAACGCTTATGCGTCTAAAATATGCGCTGGTAAAATAAAAGATCCATCTGGAGTAAAAAGAAAAGACTGGGGACCAAAGAAAGCTTCTAAAGGAACCATTATGGATCATGCTAAAATGCATAGACCAAAAATGGAAACTGAAACTTCTTCAGAGTATTCAAAGCGAACAGAATACAATGGTTCATATATTAAATCAGAAATAGGTGACGGAGAATACGTTTCTAATAAAAGTTACGAAGATTATTATAAAGGAATGATTTAATGGCTGGAAGACTTATTTTAGATATGGCTAAAAAAGCTTTCCCTGGTGCTTCTAAAAAAGTTCAAAGCACTTTTAAAAAACTTTATGATGAGATGAGTGTAAACATGTCAAAGGACTCTGCTTTTGAACAAGCTAAAAAAGAAACAAGAGAGATTCATAAAGACATTTATAAAAAAAGTATGGGTGGCTTTATGAGTAAGAATGATTACTATAAGGATATTTTGTAATGAGTAAAAGAGGTACATGTTGGGAAGGTTATGTTCAAAAAGGAATGAAAAAGAAAGGAAACAAAATGGTTCCTAATTGTGTTCCTGCTACTGGTATGAAAAGTGGAGGACTAACTAAATGGTTTCAAGAAAAATGGGTTGATATATCAGCTCCTAAAAAAGGTGGAGGTTATAAAGAATGTGGAAGAAAATCAGCAACTGGATCAAAAAGAAGTTACCCAAAATGTGTTCCTGCCGCAAAAGCTGCACGTATGACAAAAGCACAAAAGCGTTCTGCTGTTGCAAGAAAAAGAGCTGCAGGGAATGTAGGTCCTAAACCTACTAATGTATCAACCTTTGCAAAAAAATCAGAAGGTGGAATGATGAATTATTATAAAGGATTAATTTAATGGCAACATCAGGAACTACATCATTTAATTTAACCATTGAAGAAGTTATTGATGAAGCATTTAACAGATGCGGATTAAGACCTAATTCAGGGAATGATTTAAAACGAGCTAGAAGAAATCTTAATATATTATTTTCTGAATGGGGAAATAGAGGAGTTCATCTTTGGAAAATAGAATTAGATGAAGTAGCTTTAGTATCAGGACAAGCTGAGTACACAGTGGCGAGTGATGTTTCCGATGTGTTAGAAGCATTTGTTTCATCTACAGGCGGAGGAAGTGATACGATAAATACTCAAGATGTATCTTTAACTAAAATAGATAGATCTGCTTATGCTGCTCTTCCTAATAAACTTTCTGTTGGCCAACCGTCACAATATTATGTTTCTAGATTAACCACTCCTAAAATTTATTTATATCAGGCACCTGATTTAAATACGTACACTTATTTAAAATATTATGTGGTTAAAAGAATTGAAGATGCTGGAGCTTATTCTAATAATCCAGATGCAGTTTATAGATTTTTACCTTGTATGGTAGCAGGGCTAGCTTATTATTTATCTTTTCAATATGCAATTGACCGATCTCAAATGTTAAAATTAGCATATGAAGATGAAATGAAAAGAGCGTTAGATGAAGATGGATCAAGAACATCTTTGTATATTTCGCCACAAACTTATTTTGGAGATGGTGTATAATGGCTTGGGCTAGAGGAAAAAGATCTATGGCAATATCTGATCGTTCAGGTCAGGCATTTCCCTATGTAGAAATGGTTAGAGAATGGAATGGTTCACTTGTTCATATATCTGAATATGAATCTAAACATCCTCAAATTAGACGTAAAAAAGTAACTGCGGATGCTATTGCTTTACAAAATTCAAGAGCACAAGATTTTAATATTAATTCTGGTGGTAAAAACTTTACAACCGTAAGTTTAACGTTACCAGGGGATTTTGCTTTTGAATCGAATGGCATGCAACCTGATGATGGATCAGAACAAAATAGAAGAAGAAATATAAACTCCCTAGCGGGTCAAGTAACAGTGGTAATATCATAATGGCTATAACTTACGCAAATTTTTTAACTCAAGTTAGAAATTACACAGAAGTAGATTCTAATGTTTTATCAGATAGTTTATTAGATCAATTTATTAGAATTATTGAACTCGATGTTGCTAATAAAGTGGATTATGATGATTTAAGAAAATATGCGACGGCTAATTTTGTAACAGGTCAAAGATATATTAATAGACCAGGAGATGAAATTATAATCAGATCAGTTCAAGTTATTGATGGATCTGGAAACAGAACGTTTTTAGAAAAAAGAGATACGAGTTTTATTTCAGAATACAATAATAATGGCTCTACAGGATTGCCACTTTATTATGCAAACTGGAATGAAAATACATTTTTAGTTGCACCTACTCCTGATCAGGCTTATCAAGTGCAATTAAATTACATCATTGATCCACCTCATTTTACGTCAACTAATAATACTTATTTGGCACAATATCAGGAATCAATGTTATTACATGGGGTTTTAACAGAGGCTTTTTCATATCTAAAAGGCCCTGCAGATATGTACAATCTCTATAAAACAAAGTATGATGAGGAAGTACAACTTTTTGCTTTACAGCAAATGGGAAGACGAAGAAGAGATGAATATTCAGATGGAGTGCCTAGGATTAAAGTGCCTAGTCCATCTCCATAAACTATTAAATAAGGAGCTACAAAATGGCAATTACAACAAACGCAATATGCAATACTTTTAAAGAAGAAATTCTGGAAGGCGTGCATGATTTTACACCTTCAACAGGTAACACTTTTAAACTAGCATTATACGATAACACTGCATCTATTGGTGCAGACACTACTTCATACGCAGTTGGTATCACAGGACAAGTTGGTGATACTGGTCAGTATGTTGCAGGTGGCGGAACATTAGTTAATGCTTTAGTATCAGTTAACGGAACAACAGCTTTTGTTGATTTTGATGACTTATCCTTTACTGGAGTTACTTTAACTGCAAGAGGTGCATTAATTTATAATGACACAGCAACTGGTGATCCATCAGTCGCAGTTTTAGATTTTGGAGGAGATAAAACAGCAACAGCAGGAACTTTTACAATTCAGTTCCCTGATGCAAACGATACACAAGCGATTATAAGAATATCGTAAGGAGGATTAAACAATGGCTTTGGTAGTAAATGATAGAGTAAAAGAAACTTCGGCTACAACAGGCACGGGTACATTTACCCTAGATGGTGCAGTATCTGGTTTTGAAACTTTTTCATCTGCGATTGGAAATACAAACGAAACTTATTATGCAATCGTTAATAGTAACGGTGAATTTGAAGTTGGTTTAGGAACAGTTGGTGCAGGTACTTTATCAAGAGATACAATTATTTCTTCATCTAACAGTGATTCTCCAGTAGTATTTACTGGAGGAACTAAAAATGTATTTTGTACCCTTCCAGCATCCAAAGCCGTTATCCTTGATTCAAGTGGAAACATTGTTGCAAACAATGGATCTAACTTAACAAATTTAAATGCTACAAATTTAGCTTCAGGCACGGTACCTGACGCAAGATTTCCAGCTACTTTACCAGCAATCAGCGGTGCTAATTTAACAAATTTAAATGCAAGTAACCTTGCAAGTGGAACCGTAGATAATGCAAGACTAGACGCAGACCTTGCTGCAATTGGAGGATTAACTTCAGCAGCAGATAAAGGTATTCAATTTACAGGGTCAGGAACTGCAGGAACTTTTGATTTAACAACTGCAGGTAAAGCATTATTAGATGATGCAGATGCTGCAGCCCAAAGAACGACTTTAGGATTAGGATCTCTTGCAACTTTAAATACTGCTGCTTTAGGAACTAATACAACAGGAGATTATGTACAAAATTTAACT
>Ga0070753_1000551_pt1 | contig 22936 bp, 17 predicted proteins | sample VirMetDEL_Aug_31_FD_77441 | JGI IMG/M metagenome (GOLD analysis project Ga0070753, IMG submission 77441) | Aqueous microbial communities from the Delaware River and Bay under freshwater to marine salinity gradient to study organic matter... | ecosystem: Environmental > Aquatic > Marine > Coastal... | reverse complement strand
ACTGTACACATTGTTAGCCATCACCACTGCCGGAGGGCAGACAAAGGTGGCCGAAGCCCTAGGAATCTCACGTCAAGCCGTTTTCGGTTGGGCGCAGCGTGGGAAGGTGCCAGCCGACAAAGTGATGATTTTGTGCGATCTGGTGGCTCACAGGGTGACCCCTCAGCAGCTTCGACCGGACGTTTTCGGACAAACCGCCTCGCAGGCGCGGTAAAGCCTGCGGAATTCCTCCTCCTCCAACTTCGCCCCCCGAAAGGGGGGCGCTTTTTTTATGCAAGCAAAACTTGAAACACTTTTAGAACGTCTTGAAGGGGTGAGCGGTAGGAACGGTCGATGGCAGGCCAAGTGTCCCGCTCACGAAGACAGGTCGCCGTCACTCGCAATCACAGAGTCCGACGACAAAATCTTGATCCACTGTTTCGCCGGCTGTTCGGCGGCCGACATCATGGCAGCGGTTGGCCTGCAGCTCGGCGACCTGTTCGCCGGGTCAGTCAGAAACGGTAAATCAATGGGCATCAACTGGAAGCAGCGCGCCCTGCGCGCGCGGTACGCGGCCAATTTGATTGCAGCTTATGCCGGAGCGATCGACGATAACTGGGATGATGTCGCGCCGTTACTAGGGTTGGATGATCATGACCAGGTGATCTTCTGGGGAGCCTACAACGATCTACGGAGGCTGCTCGATGGGGATCATTGAGAAGATCAAAAAAGAACAGGAAGACTATTTCGACGGGTTACTGAACGAAGACAACGCCGAAGCGTTTAAGCCGCCGTTCCGAATCAAAGAATGGGGTGTTGATCGGTACCAGGGTGAAGCGCCCGAGATCCAATGGTTGATAAAGGACGTGCTCCCCCAAGGCACAGCGTGCTTGCTGGCGTCTATGGGCGGCGTGGGGAAGTCCTATCTTATTCTGGATACCGCGATCGCGATTGCGTCAAAGGCTTCGATGATAGGCAGGTTTGCACTGGGCGGTGAGGTGGTCGACACCGGCGCGGTCGTGGTCATCACGGCCGAGGACTCAAGAACCGCAGTGCATCGCCGCATCGATCAAATCCTGTCCGAGAAGGGGCGCGAGGCCATCCGCGAAAACTTCCACATGGTGCCGTTACCCGATGCCGGCGGCCAGGTCACGTTCGTTAAGCAGCACCTGGGCGAATACCAGATGACCGATCAATGGTTTTGGTTCTGCCAGGAGGTAAAGCGAATCCCGAACCTTAAGTTCATCGCACTGGACCCCCTGCAGACATTCGTCCAGGCCGACATAACCAGCGACCCTGCAGCTGCACAGATATGGTGGTCAGCGGTGTCAGCTCTGTGTGCCGAGACCGGCGCCTGCGTCATGGCAGCTCACCATATGCGCAAAGGCAACGAAAAGATTGAGACGCTGTTCCAGGCGCGTGAACAGATACGCGGCACCACCGGCCTAGTAGATGGAGCGCGTTGGGTGTACGCGCTGTGGATGGCCACCAAAGAAGAGCGCGAGGCGGTTGCGCAGTCCCTAGGCGAAGACATAGGCCCGATGGGCATGATCAAGGGCGGCGTCTGTAAGTCCAACGAATTTGGCAGCGACAAAATCACGACGTATATCCGCGAGCAATCCGGGCTGTTGCGCGACCGTAGTGATGAGGTGAGTGAGTGCCTACTTAAGCGCAGCAAGCTCACACTCGAACAGGTGCATGAGATTTTCGCTGAGATTCACAGCCGGTGGGAAAGCAAGGAACCATTCAGTGGTCATCACAACGGCCGCGACCGGTATCTGGGCCGTTGGATGGCTGACAACTACGACCTTGATTACAGCGCGGCCCGGGAATATGTGAACCTGTGGATCAAGCGCCGAAACATCGTCAAAGACTCTCACCCGACGATGCACAACGCCTCTGGATTGCGGCGCCGTGAGGTGCCGGATTCGGTCGACTGAGATGAAGTTACTCCCCCTTTTACTCCCCCTTTTACTCCCATTACTCCCGCATTGGAGGGTCTGGGAGTGGAGTAACTATATAAACATAGTTACTCCCACTCCCACTCCCGGCCCTTGAGCGGTTACTCCCTGAGTTACTCCCGTGAAAGATAAGAGGGCAAAGGATGAATTGGGGCATAGATACCACTGCCTTGAGGTTGTGGATTACGCACCGAGCGAGGGCAAAGGGGCGATGTGGTTGTGTGCTTGTGATTGCGGAAACGAAGTAGTGATCCGCGCAGCTTCGCTGCGACGTGGATACAACAAGGACTGTGGCTGCGGTGCATCAGGGCAAAAGAAGCTGCAGGATGCTTTGATCGATATTGGTGACCCACCATGCGACAAGGGGTGTATTTACCGCGATCGATGCGCAGCTGAAGAGTTAGCCTGCCAGCAGTTCCGAAGCTGGTTTTTGTGGGGAGGTGACATTGACCCACACCCTCAAACATACCGCCCGACCAAGGCAATGTTCGAGGCAATTTTTAATGACAAACAGTCGAAACAAAGGGGCAAACGGTGAACGGGAGGTGGCGAAGATTCTTCGCGATTATCTCGGGATCGACGTCCAGCGCAATTGGCAAGCCCAAGCCGCCGGAGGCGGCGCAGACATTCTGCTTCCGGGATGGGCACTGGAGATCAAAAGGGCTAAACGTCCTCTAATCGCGTCCTGGTGGGCGCAGGCGGCGCAACAGGGTGTTATTAGTGGTAGACAGCCACTATTGGTCTATCGGCTCGACAGGGGCAAATGGCGCGCTCTGATGAGCATGAAGGTATTAAGCCCTGATCTAACTTGCCATCACCAGGTCGAGATGGATTTTGAGTGCTGGTGCAACTTCTACCGAAATTGGGTCGCTGAACAAGATGATTACACTCGAATCCTTCAAACTTTTAAATCCTAAAGTCGCCAGGCTTGAGCGAGGCTCTGGAGGCACCCCGGAAATAACATTCCAGGAAGTCTCAGACTGTCTCGCTGCCATGAATTTACCAGCAGCTGCATGGGCCAGACTCAAGTACGCGCAGCAGGGAATGTTCTCCGCTAACGTCCTGGCTTACGTTGCTGAACGACTCATTCAAGACGGTGAATCTGAAGATGGGGTTCTCACTCAATACTGGCTGTCGATGGCTCAGTTGGCCGTCGTTTTTGATCTGTCAGAAAACCAGTTGACAAATCGTCGCAAAGCTAAAGCCATTGGGATTAAATGGTGGACAAAAAACAATGAGAAACATCTCTCAAAATGCCTATTTTTTGTGGATCAATTGGATTACGAAGTGAGAGCTTCAATCAGCGCCTGGAATCGAGGCGATCTGTAGGAGACATTTACCGCCTGATGTAGAATTAATATCCAACGGAGTCTATGCAAGGTCGCCAACTGGCGGCCTTTTTTGTTTCTGCATCCGAGCGAAACCCCACACATTCGCAGCTTTAGGCTCAATTAAGAAAGGTCGTTTACGGTCATGGCAGGTTCAAAAAAGGTCCAGAAAGACCCACGTTACAACTCTGTTCGAGAAGATGGGCAGTCGAGATTCAAGAAAGGGAATCCCGGCCGGCCAAAGGGCAGCAAAAACAAGTTGTCATTTCAGGCTGCAGATCGCATGGAGGATCTTGGACTTGATCCTCTACTCGGCTACGTCGAGCTGCTACAGAAGGCGAGAGCAGAAGGGAACCTGGCAGTTGAAGAGCGAGCGCTCTCTCGTTTGATGCAATTTCGATGGGCTGGCCTGCATCACTCAATGGTCACAAACGTCGACGAAGCAGACCTAGAAGTGAGCGTAACCAAATTTGAGATGCCGGATTCGATGGGAAAAACAGACACCGTAAACGACGAATCTTCGAGTTTGCAGGCCGAGTCTGAGCCTGATCTGCCAGCCAACGTACACGTCGCGCGGTTCAAGTCGTCCTGATCCTGCGCCAGGAATCAAAAACCTAGCAAAAACAATAGGCTAGGGGGGGTACCCCCCACTTGTTCCCCCCAGAATGCGCGCGTTGATGACAGATTAGGCAGGGTAGGGGGGGTTCGATTTGGCAGAAAAAAACGACCCCCACCCCCCGAAAATCGGGCGCGGCTCTCTCTGCGTGGGGAGTGACACAAAAATTTTTCAGAATCTCCGAGTTTGAATGCCAAAGATTGAGATCCCTTATAAATACAGCCCCCGTGGCTACCAGATCCCAATCTTTGCGGCCTTGGATAACGACTACAGGCGCGCTTGCCTGGTGTGGCATCGCCGCGCTGGTAAAGACCTAACGCTGTGGAACCTAACGATCAAAAAAGCGCTTGAGCGCAAAGGGACGTACTTCTACAGCCTACCCACATATAACCAAGCAAAGAAGGTTATCTGGTCAGGCATGAGCAACGAGGGTGTTCGGTTCCTCGACCACCTGCCGAAGGAGATCGTGCGCAGTCTGAACAACACTGAGATGCGCGTTACGCTAGGCAACGGCAGCATCATTCAGCTGGTCGGCACCGACAACATCGACAGCATCGTTGGTACAAACCCGGTCGGCGTCGTGTTCTCAGAATACAGCCTCCAGAACCCTAAAGCCTGGGAGCTGATCAGACCGATCCTGGCGCTCAACGACGGCTGGGCAGTTTTCAACTACACCCCGCGTGGCCGCAACCACGGATGGCGGCTGTTCACGATGGCTGAGAAGAACCCCGATTGGTACGTTCAAAAGCTGTCGGTCGAGGACACTGGCCTCCTGGATGAAGACGCTATTCAGCGTGAACGCGACGAGGGTATGCCCGAGGAGCTGATTCAGTCTGAGTATTTTTGCAGTTGGGATGCTGCACTGCCGGGTGCGTATTACCGCGACCAGCTCGACAAAGCGCGCGCTATGAACCGCATCACGACTGTCCCGCACCGCAGCGGTTTCCCGGTCTACACCGGTTGGGACATCGGTATCGGAGATTCAACGGCGATCGTGTTCTGCCAGGTCGTTGATCAACAGATCAACGTCATCGATTTTGAGCAGCACGCCGGTGAGGCGTTGCCGTTCTATGTAAACCTGATCAAAGAGAAGGGTTACACCTACGGCGAACACTTTGCGCCACATGACATCGCAGCGCGTGACTTCACGAGCGGCAAGACCCGCATCGAGATGGCGCGCGACCTGGGGCTGTTCTTTTCGGTGGTAAGAAAAGCACCGGTTGATGACGGCATCAACTGCGTTCGAGCGATGTTTAACCGATTCGTCTTCGATGAAGACCAGTGCGGTCATTTAATCGATTGTCTTGCGGCCTACCGTAAGGATTTTGACGAGAAGAATCAGACCTGGCGTCCAAAGCCGGTTCACGATTGGTCATCTCACGCAGCCGACGCCATGCGTACTTTTTGCATGGGCTGGGATGAGGTGGGAAGTATTCAACAGCACCGCCCAACACGGGTGGTTCGAGCGATAGGGTAATAGGATGGCAGTAAAAACATTTGCGGCTTGGTCTGCAAGAGCGCGAGAAATAGGTATTAACGATTCCCGCGCCGCTTACCAAGGGTATCTCAACAATATCGGCGCAAAAGAACCTAGCGCCCCGGCGTCATCTGTAGCAGCAACCAATATACAACGTGCGGCATCATCTTCAAGCTCTTCGTCAGGAGGAAAAAAAGCCGCAAATAAAATTTATACCTCAGAGGGGAAAGAGTACACGCCGAAGGTGAATGGCAATATGCTGCCTGGTTTTAGAGACAACCCAAACAGAGACTACGAGGGCTTAGGCGAAATTGTACAGGGCAAGGTTGGCGGCTATCGTGTTGACGACCGCAGCAAGCTGCGTATTTACATGACTAAGACCGGCAGGCGCGGCATCGAGTATGAAGGAAATACCTACTACGAGATCTCTCCAGGCTCTGGAAGTTTTAGAAGTGTTGTCGGCAAAGGTGAGGGCGGCACACTTGAGTTAGCTGACCTTGGTGCAAACAAAGCGAACAGCGCAGCTGAAGCAGCTGCAGCAGAAGAGAGTTCTGGCGGCGGTTCAGGTTCTGGTTCTTCTGGCGGCAGTGGTACCGTTGATGAGTACGTCAAAGAATCTGAAACGAAGGTTGATGAAAGAGTTGTAGAGACTGAAGACATCGCCGCAGAGGCAAAAACTGAGATTGCAGAAAAAGCCACGACTTTTCCAGGCGCTCCTGATTGGGTGAATTCGCCAGAGGATTATGAAAACTGGCTGCGCTCTAAATCAGCTAAGTCAGGTTTTGCATCCACAGTAAAAACATCTCCAACCGGGTTAAACCCAACCTTGCTGACCGAAGGTGTTAAAGTGACTTCGCTCTCAGGCTAATGGCAGAGTACGGTAAAAAGGGCAAACGGCCCGATCCAGAAGCGATCATCCGACGCTGTAAGGATCTAAAGAATAAGCGTGAGAACTGGGACAACATATGGGACGAGGTCGCGACGTTTGTTCTGCCGACCCGTGCCGACTTTGTTACCAAGCGCGCCTACGGCGACAAACGCGACGAGGATATTTATGACTCGACCGCGATCACGTCTAATCAGACCCTAGCGTCCGGCCTGCACGGCGCCCTGACAGCGCCCAGTGGTCGCTGGTTTCATATCCGCTACCGTGATGAAGAGCTAAACAACGACGACGCTGCGATGGAGTGGCTTGAGGATTCGGTCGATCGAATCTACAAAGCCTTAGAAGAATCTAACTTTAATTCCGAAGTCAACGAGCTGTACTTAGACCTTTGCTGTTTCGGTACCGCAGCCATGCTGGTCGAGACCGATAAAGCCGACAATCAGGACTCGCTTAACTTCCGCACGGTTCATCTGTCCGAGATTGCGGTCGCCGAAAACGTCGACGGCAAGGTCGACACGATATATCGCACGCTGAAGTTCTCTGCTCGCCAGGCGAAACAGCTGTTCCCGAAAGAAGACCTGGGCGAATCAATCGAGCGCGCGCTTGAAGATAAGCCAGACAAAGAGTTTGAATTTATCCACGCCGTATATCCGCGTGACGGCGTTGTGGCGATGGACCTTGCGAAAGGTGTCGATCGCCCGTGGGCGTCGTGCTGGGTGCAGGTCAGGGATAAAAAACTTATTAAAGAAGACGGCTATTATGAGTGTCCGTGGATGGTGCCGCGCTGGTCGAAACTGTCCGGCGACGTCTATGGATTCTCGCCTGCCATGATGGCGCGAGCGGACATTCGCACCCTGAACGCTGCCAAGCTGTTTGAGATGCGTGCCTGGGAAAAGACAATTGACCCGCCGACACTTGCAGCCTACAACGGCATCATCGGTGATCTGCGTCTTGATCCTGGCGGTCTGACTTACGTCCGCGACATCAACGGCGTGCGTCCGATGCAGAACGGCACGCAGTGGCAGGTCAGCCAGATCAAGTCGAGCGAGTTGGTATCCAGCATCCGTCGCGCGTTCTTTAATGATCAGCTGCAGCTGCACGAAGGCCCGAACATGACCGCAACCGAGGTCCGGGCGCGCATGGAGCTGATGCAGCAGATCTTAGGCCCGGTGGTGGGTCGACTCCAAAGTGAATTTCTAAACCCGTTGATTCAGCGCGTGTTTATGCTGATGTTCCGCGCCGGTATGTTTCAGCAGCCGCCGCAATCACTCTTGGATGGCGGTAACAAGCTCGACGTCGAATACGTCTCGCCGTTGGCGCGAGCGCAGAAGATGGAAGAAGTGTTTGCCGTGGAACGCTGGATCGGTCAGCTGGCGCAGATGGCACAAATCAATCCGATCGTTATTGACGTTGTGGATTTTGAAAACATCGGTCGGATGATGGCGAAACGTCTTGGTGTGCCGGCAGAGGCCATCAAGTCGATGGAGCAGATGCAAGAACTAAAAATACAACGACAAAGAGAACAGCAAGCCCAGGAACAACAGATGGCGCAGATGATGGCTCTGCAACAAGCCCAAGGCGCCGCGCAGACGGCTCAGGGAATTGAGCAGGCCGGTCAGGAGAACGTCGCTGGTGTGATTGCTGGTCTACAGCAAGGATGATCAATCAAAAAGATTTTATAAATAAATGGCGCAAGATCATGGATTCGCCTGACGGCGAATTGGTGATGGCAGCGTTATTCGAGCAGTACATTTTGCGTACTTCTCACACCCCTGGAGATCCATACCAAACGGCTTTTAATGAAGGTCAGCGGGATGTGGTCAATTTTTTAATCAATCTAGTCCGCGAGGATAACTAGTTATGAGCGAAGAAGCCGCAGCAGCAACAATAATGACCGAAGCGCCAGCAGAGGCGCCTCAAGAAAACACAGCAGTTGGCAGCTGGCGAGAGTCACTGCCCGAAGCCATACGCGAGGCCGGCGCACTGCGCGACATTCCTGATGTCGCTACGTTAGCCAAGGCTTACACCGACGCGCAGTCGTATATAGGACGCAGCATCCGCATTCCTGGTGAGGATGCAGGCGAAGACGTTTGGAATGACTTTAACGCCAAGCTGATGAATGTGCCTGGCATGGGTCGGTTCCCTGGTGACGATGCGACGCCAGAAGAGTGGGACGCCTTTTATGCTCGCGCCGGTCGACCTGGTTCTGCAAATGACTACCGTATTGGTAACGAAGGGCGCGCCCTCGACGATGCCGAGCAAGCGCTGCTTGAGAAGCTGCATGAGCTGGGACTTAACAACAATCAGGCGAATGGCCTCGTGGATTGGATGAACTCCGGCGTCCAGGAAAACAACAACATCGCCGAGCGCTCTCAGGCCGAAGCATTGTCGCAGCTGAAGCAGGATTGGGGCCAGGCGTTTGACGTAAAGATTCAAGATGCCAGGGCCGCGCTTAATGTTTACGGCGGCGAAGAGCTGGCGCGTGAGCTGGAGGCTACCGGCCTTGGCAACAATGTCGCGCTAGTCAAAGCGTTTGCAGAGATCGGTCGCGGGTTTTCTGAAGATCCGGCTATGGCAGTTGGCGATCGAAGCCAGCTCGGTGTGACGCCTGCAGAAGCGCGTCACCAGATCGATGAGATCCTGTCTAACCCTGCGCATCCTTATAACGATGCCAACAATCCCGGCCATGACGCCGCGATTGAAAAAGTTTCAAAACTTTATCAGGCGGTTTACCGTTCTGATGATAAGGCCGAACCCGATATGTTTGAGCGGAGGCTTGGCCTCGGGTAGCGCGTAAGCGTCCGAACCTTATGACTAGGTAGGTCATCGCCGACGGGCGTTAAACGCAGATGAGTCCGTAAGGGTAGCTCCTCGAAAAAAGACGGCCGGCATTAGCCGGTTTTTTTTATTGCTTTTTAAGAGGATTACATCATGGCCTATTCAGGCGGTAATTGGTATGCACAACAGTATCAAGATGCTGTTATGCAACTTGCCCAGCAGCAGGGTAGTAAGCTGCGTCCGTTGGTCTTTTCTAAGACCGCAAACAGCGAGAAAGTAAACTTCGAGCGGCTTGGTGCAACGGCTGCCGTAGCAAAAACGACTCGCTACACCGCAACTCCAAACGTCGAGATGACTCACGATCGACGTGTTGCAACGCTGTCCGACTACCATTGGGCGACGATGCACGATTGGACGGACGACGTTCGCATGATCGTCGACCCGAAGGGTGCGTACACCAAATCCGGCGCGTGGGCGATGGGTCGTGCAATCGACGATCTCATCATCTCTGCCGCTACTGGTAGCGCGACCGACGGTGCGGGTTCGAGCGTTGCGTTCACGGGCGCTCAGACTGTTGCGGAAGCTGGTACGACCGGAATGAACTTGGCGAAGATTCTCGAAGCCAAGAAAATTCTGGACGAGAATGAGGTCGAGAACGAAGATCGATACTTCGTGCTTGGCTCGCAGGCTTTGCAAGACCTGCTTAATGTGACTGAAATCAAGAGTGCCGATTACAACTCCGTTAGACATTAGCGGCATAAAGCAGAAATGCTTTATTGAAAACTCTGTGAATTGCTGGGAACTCTCTTAGAGACAATCAGCAGCGAAGCCCCGCAAGGGGAACGTCCAACGACCATCCCGAAAGGGAGTAGGCCCAAGTGGGCCGAAGCGCAGAGCGCCCGAAAGGGTGATGAGATGGTCTGCTCTTACAGGCGACTGTAAGCAGCCGAAAGGCGGCTTGAGGGTTAGCGTCCTCAAGTGAACAAAAGGTAAGGCACTGGTAGAAGGTCAGATTGACTCCTACCTTGGTTTCAAGTTCGTTCGCAGCGAGCGTCTAGCAAAAAACACCAACATCCGTGATTGCATCGCGTTCCAGAAATCTGGTCTCGGTCTTGCCATCGGCAAAGACATGGTGACTAAGATCGATGAGCGTCCTGACCTGTCGTATGGATGGCAGGTGTACATGGCTTGGTCGATGGCGGCCACCCGTGTCGAAGATGCGAAAGTTGTGAAGGTGCAGGCTTACGAAGCTCCGTAAGGCTAATACCTTCTCTCCTGGGGATTGGCCGGCCTTCGGGCCGGCCTTTTCTTTATGAATAGAAACTACAGAAAGGAATACGACGAGTACCACGCCACGCCAGAGCAAAAGAAACGACGAGCATCGCGAAACGCTGCGCGTCGAATGATGCAGGCAGCTGGCAAAGTGAGAAAGGGCGATGGGAAAGATGTGGATCACAAAGACCGTGATCCGCAAAACAACTCGCGCAGCAATCTGCGCGTTACCTCAAAGAAACAAAATAGAGGATGGCGTAAAGGGGCTTAATGGCTACCAGCAAACTATCTATTATTAACGACGCATTGACGTTGTTAGGCGCGAATCGCATCACGTCGCTGACTGACGGCAGCACAGAGTCAGCGGTTATGAACCAATTGTTCGATAGCGTACAAGACGCTGTCTTGCGTGCGTATCCTTGGAATAGTGCTACCTACAGACGGCAGCTTGCAGCGTCCACGGATACGCCAGTGTTTGGCTACAGCTACAAATACCAACTACCGACAGATCCATATTGTCTGCGTGTGTTGGAGATGAACGAAACCACGACGTTGGACGTTTGGCGGGTCGAGGGACGTTTCCTTCTTACGGATGCCGGCACCTGCAAAATTCGTTTTATTGGTCGCCCAGATTCGCTTGGCGAGATCGATAGCTTGTTAGCGCAAGCTTTAGCAGCTCGCCTGGCGGCTGACGCTGCCTACACCCTGGTGCAGTCGAACAACCTTTCTCAGCTTATGTATCAGCTTTACGCCAGCAAGCTGGCCGAGGCACAGGCGATCGACCAGATCGAATCCTCTAGGGATCATTTCAAATCGACACGGTTTGAAGAAGTCAGAAACAACGCGCTTGGCACGGGTATTCGATTCGGGAAGGCGTACTGGTAAATGGCGCGCACCCACGCCATTCAAACCGACTTTCTTACCGGTGAAATTTCTCCCATCCTGCATGGCAGGGTAGACGCGGAGAAATACGCGAATGCTGTCGAGACCTGTGAAAACTTCATTATCAATATGCACGGCGGCGTCGAGAGGCGTGGCGGTACGCATTTCGTTTCTGAAGTAAAAGACTCAACCAAAAAAGTTCGCTTGATTCGGTTTGAGTTTAACCGAGAGCAGGCATACATCCTTGAGTTTGGCGATCTGTATGTCCGGTTTTACACACAGAACGGACAGATTCAGTCTAGTGGTTCAGCCTACGAGATCGCATCGCCGTATACCGAGGCGCAGCTTGCCGAGCTGCAGGTCGCTCAGTCCGCTGACACGATGTATATCGTGCATCCCGACGTCGCACCGTACAAGCTTACGCGCATTTCCAACACCAACTGGACGCTAACCGCGCCGACATTTACAGCACCTAAATGGAACGTGACTGATAAATATCCGCGCGCTGTGTCTTTTCATCAGCAGCGTCTTTGGTTTGGAGGAACTGCAGGCAACCCGCAAACGCTGTATGCCAGCAAGACCGATGACTTTGAAAACTTTACTGTCGGGTCATTGGCAGATGACGCTCTTGAATACGTCATTGTGTCCTACAAGCTGAACACGATTCAGTGGATGTCCTCAAGTGGTTCCCTCCTGGTCGGCACCAGTGGCGGCGAGTTTAAGGTGTCCAGCGGTAACGATGCACTGACGCCCACCAACGTCCAGGTTACGCGACAAACTTCTTATGGTGGCAAAAACATCCAGCCTCGTCACATCGGTTATCAGACCCTGTTTGTAACTGCTACCGGTACTGCGATTCGATCCTACGAGTACACCTGGGCGTCCGATAACTATGAGTCTGAGGATCTTTTGTTCCTAGGTGAGCATATCGGAAAAAAAATTGTTAAAGAGATGGCGTATCAGATGCACCCGGACAGCATTCTTTGGTGCGCACTTGATGACGGCACCCTGGCTGGCCTGACCTACGATAAGTCGCGCAGCGTCGCGGGATGGCATCGCCACACCACGGACGGCTTGTTCGAGTCTGTTTCGGTAATACCGCAAACGTCGGTCGACCAGGTATGGGTCGTTGTAAAACGAACAATTGGCGGCACCACAAAACGATATGTGGAGTACCTTGATCCTAACCTCCACGTTGATTCCGCGCTGACGTATAGCGGCGCTGCAATCAGCGGAATCACCAGCGGTGGCTTATCGCATCTTGAGGGTAAAGAGGTAAGCATCCTTGGTGATAATGCGGTTGTCCCGAACGATACCGTGTCGAGCGGCAACGTCTCCTTCGGTGGCTTCTCGGTGTCAGAAGCATCAATTGGCCTACCGTTTGTCAGTACCATCAAAACGCTGCGCGTAGAAGGCGGCAACCCGTCAGGCACGTCACAAGGCCGGCGTAAACGATGGAATGAAATTTACGTTCGCTTGTATGACTCTTTCTTTCCCAAGATCAACGGCATTCGGCCACCGGTCAGAACACCGGCAACCGGGATGGGTACCGCAGAGCCAAAAACAACAGGCGATGTGCGAATTCACAATGAGGGTTACGACCTGGACGGACAGATTACGATTACCCAGGACTTGCCTGGGCCAACGCATTTGCTTTCCATCTTTGGAACGCTGGGTGTAGGAGGCGGCTAAATGGATCCAGTAACCGCGTTTCTTGTAGGCGCCTCAATTGTCCAGGGACTTTCAGGCGCATCAGCTGGAAGAAAAGCAGCTAGGCGTGCTTTAGAGGTGGGTTCGTTAAACGCTTCTGACCTTCGCGAGGTGGCTGGAGCTAACGCATCTGAGATTGAGCGCATTGGCGCTTTGAATGCCGGAGCCATCCTTGGCGCCGCTGATGTCAACGCACGCAGCATTATTGATGTTGCCGAAGCAAACTCTCTGGCAATTCTTGATGCCACAATCGAAAACATTGATCTTGCAAAGACTGAAAATGTCGAGATGCTGCGTCGTCACATTAAGCAGGATCAGGCACTACAAGGCGAAATCAGAGCGCGTACCGGCGCCAGCGGCATTCGAGTCGACCAAGGTTCCCCGCTTGAAGTCTTAGCGGATTCTGCGATTGATGCCTACAACGAGCGCTACTACTTAGGCACGATCGGCGTTAAGCAGATTGATTCGATGGCGAATGAGGGTATTCGTCGGGCTGATCTCACCATGCTGGATGCTACGCAGCGCGCACAGACCATGATGCAGGTAGCCGGTATGCAAGCCTACGTTACTCAGGAAGAGGCTTCCGCTAACGCTCGAATTATGGTTCGTGACGCGGAAGCAAACGCGGCATCGATGGAGCGCGGCGCTGGTCTTATTGCTTCAAGTATGCGCGCCCAAGCGACTGCAACCCTTATTGGGTCTTTAGTCCAAGCTGGAAGCTACTACGCGCAATACGGTGGTGGCGGTGGCAGCACAACCGGTACAAGCCTTAGCTCGTTAAGCGGTTACGGAGGCTCGTCAACTGGCCTTAGCTCAGGATTTTAATTCGTATAACTATGCGCATACCAAAATTTCAATACACGACTAGTCCATCAACTAGCCGGGCGCAAGTAACTCCTGTTTTACGCTCTGCGCCCACAATGGTCACCCCGGTGCTACGCAATCCGCAAGCCTATATGCGCGATCCGCGAGCGGGTCAGCGTAATGTGCAGCTTGAAGCCCAGGCCGTATTAGATCAGGCAAAGCCTATGCAGGCGGCGTTCGATGGACTGCTAAAACTTGGAGAGGTATTTGCAAAGGCAGATCTTGATGAGCAGGTAGCAACTGCTACATTAAATTTTAAACATAAAGGCGACGCCTCGGTGTCTGCTCTCAAAGATATGCCTTTAGCTAAGACATATACTGAAGAAGATTTAATTACGGGAGCGGTAGTCACTAAATACGACCCAACGCACAGCAAATCCTTTGAGTCGTTTCAGGCCAGGTTAATGACCGATCGGCAAGCGATTGCCGATACATTGCCGTTCGCTGCTCGTTCTACTTTCTTGTCAGGTACAGCCTCGTACACAGCATCACTGCTGACAGAAGCTGCAGCGGTTAATCAAAAGCAACACATTGAGTACCTGAAGGGAAAAGCGTTGCTCGCTTTTAATGAGTTGGATTCTCTAGCAGATGTAGATGAATTCGCCAATCAAAGCTGGGTGCAAGCGGTTCTCAGCGGGCAAACGATTGCCGACCAAGTTAAGAAACGCAAAGAGTTATTGTCGGTCGATCACTATGGTAACCGGATCGTTAGCGTAGCCGATGAAGATCCCAGCGCTATTGATCAACTCAAAGAAATTAAGAAAGAGTTGAACGACGGTGTTATTCCTGACTTTGTGACGCAAGACGGTACTTTGGTTAGCGGGGTCGTTAGTGATTTTTGGTCGCAGCTTGAGTCAAAACAGAAAATTGATCTTATGGCAAAGATCGATTCAAAGATTGATGGCTTAAACAAGATGTACAAACAAAATCGCCAAGATTTTGTTGATGAGCTGTATGTCAGGATTACACGCGACGCAACTCAATTTAATGAAGATTCGTTTACAGAAATGCTAGAAGACAAACGAATCGACTCTGGACAATATAAAGACGCGGTAGCGCTTTGGCGAGAAGCTTCTTCCGACGGAGGCCCAAAAATATCTGACGCGGCTACGCTTCTTTCTTACGAAGACAATTTGTCTTCCGTAACCAGGACAGAAATCATCGGCGAAAGCGCTCTGACGATAGACGATCGTAGAGCCTTGCTGGAAAAGAAAAGAAAGTTAGAGCGCGACCTGCTCCAATGGGATTCTGCGAGCAACCCGGTAAGCAATAAAGGCAACTTAGCGGTCAAGATGCTTGCGGAGTTCTACGGTATTTCTCCAGAAGGATCTGTCAGTTTTATTAAGAGCGCAGAACAACTTAAAAAGGAAAAAGAGTATTTTAGGGTCCGTTATCAGGAAATGGAGGAAGCCATTACTAATAACCCCGACATACCGCCAGAGCAAAAACCTGCCGCCGCCTTAAAGTTTGTTCAAGACCATATCAACAGGATGTTGAGTTCTCAGTATACGCCTGGAGCAGCGCAAGCAAAGTCGTCTTCGGATGCGGCACAAGCAGCGCAAATTATCGGGAAGGTTGATCCTGGCAACGCTGGAATGACGTTAGAAGAGTTTGTAGAGCTTCCAGAAAGTGCGACCAAAAAACGAACTATTGAGGAATTAAAGAAAGAAGGCATTGAGATTCCATCGCGAAAAACACCGGCTCCCGATGAGCCTGACGATGCTACTTTGATTGAAGAAAATTTATACGATCTGTGGACTTCGCCGTAGCTATAAGAATGTCAGATATAAATAAAGAAATACGTTCGCAAGCCCTCAACGCAGAGGCGCGCCGTGCTGACCGCGAGAAACATTTTGATTTAGTGTTTAAAGCGCATCAGAACAAAACTGAAAATTTTGTAGATGAGCAACTGGTCATAGATCCTGATTGGGTCCACTCTAGTAAGGTGTTGTTTGAGTGGAATGAGGGTAGGCCGTTTGAGGGTGATGATAGGTTAGCAGCGGAATACGGTTACAACGAGCTGGCAAGGTTTAATAACAAATATTTCAACTCTTCTGAACCCTGGTCTGAAACTGACTCTCGTGAACTGCTAGATCATATGATGCGTTTAAAAAACGCCGGTGATCATCAAAAGGTCGCATTTTCTTATTTGCATGAAGTCTTTGACCAGAAAGACCCGGCTGTTTCTGGATTCCACAATATTTCAAAGCAGGTCGCTGCCAGCCCATCGGATATTTTGACGTCAGCAAGTTTGGTTGACCGATACAGCGGCAGGCAGTCTGCAAAGAACAGCGCCAAATATGTATCTCGGCGTCTTGCTAGAGATGTCATGGCAACCCGCATGGGTGAATTCTTACCGCAAGACGAGATACTTTTTGATGAATCAGATGCAGCGTTGCTTGACGACATTGAAACGCTTTATCCAACCGGCGGGGAAAGACAGCTTTCCGGCAATTGGCGCGAGGACTTTGGATTCCTTGGTAGTGCAGCGTCTGTCGCTCTTGGTTTAGCTAAGGGTATCTACGAAGGTGTGCCGGCTGGTATTCAAGGAATATTGGACTTAGGCGCCGACCTAGATTCTAAGATGCCTCTAGGAAAAGTTGTGTGGGGCCGTGGAAATGGGATTGAGTGGGTATCTCCTGACGACCCGAATTATCAAAACGCTCCGTCAATCACAATTGCTGGGGCTGATGCATTCACCGCCGATGAGGTTGATCCAAACATCCCTAACGGAGAAATCATCGCTAAAGAACTGGCAAAAGGTTTAACGCAATTTATAACAGTGTTTAGCCTCGGGGGTGGCCTCGCTGGACAAATGGCACGAGGTCTGGCTGCTGGGGCGCTTGCCGATGCGACATTCGACCCTCAAGCCGGGAATCTTTCTACCGTTTTAAAAGAATTCGGTGTTGAGAATGAACTGGTTAATTTCCTAGACAGTCAGGTTGGAGAGGACGCAACTCCTGAAGAAAGGCTTGTAGCCCGAACTAAGCAGGCTTTCGAGGGCTTAGGACTTAGCGCCTTAATTGAACCATTCATCATAGCTGTAAAAAGAGCAAAAGATATGGGCGCTGGGCCAGCAGTGAAGTCAATGCTGCAAGATGCCGGCGATGCTTGGATGTCTTTGGTTCCTGCCCCTGGTCAGCTAAACATGGGTATTGGTACTACTGGCGGCGCGACCGGGAAACGTGTCGGCACTACTGGTCAGTATGTCGGCGCACCGGCCGGGATAACTACTCCACAAAGCCTTGCAGGTCTAACGCGCAGAGTTACAGAGTTAGTAAAAGAAGGTGAGGCGGGTCGTTATTGGTACGAGCGCAGCGGTGAATCAATCATGCGCGCTGTAAATAACGATCCGGTTGAAGCTGAAAAGATTGCTCAATTGATTGGAATATTTAGCTCTAATACGCCGGTTGAAAACAATATGCAGTTTGCGCTGCAAGCATATTTTCAACACAAGGCGGGAATGCCAATTCGGTCTGGGATGTTCCCAACAGCGATGAGTAAAAAAGCTGAAGCTGTTCTTAATGGCACTCCCTGGGAAGGAAGAAAAACAAATAACTTTTATAACAATCTTATGAGAGTTATTGATCCGTCCCGTGACCAGGGCGTAACCGTCGATGTATGGATGATGCGTGCGTTTGGGTATGACAAAGATTCACCCACAGAGGCACAGTACGATTTTGTCGAGAAAAAGGTTAATGAAATCACTGCTCGGTTTAATGAGAACCTAGCGCCCGGCGATCAACCTTGGGAGCCTCAACAAACGCAAGCAGCCATTTGGGTGGCAGCTAAGGCTAAAGAGCCTGTTAAGGGCAAGCCAGAAGGCATCGGTATAGAAGCGGCCAAGTTTGATTACGCAGATGCAATGGATGCAATGCGTCTCCAAGTTAGCTGGGAGAGCATACCTGGGAGAACGGCGACCCATCTGCCAGAGATGTTTGACGCTCCGTATGCGCAGCAGGTTGAATACCATGTAGCAATCTCTAAAGCATTCCTTGACGATGATGGCGCCGACATTGTCGCCAAGCGTCTTGGAATACTCTCCCCTGGAGATTTTGAGGCACCAGGCTATTTTGAAGGAAAGGTCAGTCCTGGATCTCAAACCGAGGTTATAGCGCCGCGTCAGTATAAGGGGCCAACCTATGGAAAAATTGATGCCTCTATAGAAGATTTGATTAATCGATACGCCGCTGTTCGCGGGGTATTAATGAAGCAGGACGGAGTCGCCTGGCATCGGCCGTTCTGGAAGTCCACCAAGAAAGACCAAGACGGCGCCGAAATCAACATTGGCAGACCATTTACTGAAGAAGAGGTTGCCGAGCTGGCGCAACGTGTTGCCGAAAAAGTGGGGCATACCGAGTTCAACCCAATAAGCACCAGAGGCGGGGTCAGATTGATAAATTTTGAGTATATGCAGCCTGGTCAAAATCCCGACGGTTTGGGTAATCTTGATTTTCAAAAAGTGGTAATGGAAGTGATGACTGAGGTAGAATGGGAAGTCGAGTTTGTTATAGACCGATTTGCTACTCAGTCAAATTATTTAGCTAACAACTGGTCAGAGGCACCTAATGGCGAAGGGTATATCCAGAACAGCAGCAAAGGACAGTCCGATATTCTCGGGCAACTTCGTAATATCATCTCGGAACTCCAACCGAGGATCGACGATGTCGACAGAGACTTCGCCGAGCGATATGGCTGGACAATCAATGACGCAATCAACACCGACTTCGGGAGCGTCGAATAATGGCAATTCAAAGCCCACTGGATCTAAATCAGACTGATCAGATCCCCGCTCCAGATGACCCACTAGCGGTCACGCAACCAACCCAAGAAGCCCCGGTCGATGCCGGGGCTTCTGCTTTTCAGGCGCCAGAAATTTCACAGCCGCCTGCTTCTCCTTTTATAGAAGAAGACAAATACCTTATGGCAATGGGTCCAGGTCTTGCGCGTGCTTTAAGAAGCTTCAAGATGAAGCGACAGGCCGTACCGGAAGAGCCGTCGATTCGGATTATTGAGAAAGCCTTAAAACCAAATATTGATATTAACAATACGCCGTGGATTGAAGATCCCCGATTGTTGAGCGAGCAAGAGGCTGGTGAACTGGCAAAGCGAAGAGCGCAAGAGCTAATCGATTCCGACCTTTCGGATTTCGACACCACGCAAACGCATCAGCTCAACATGAGGGCGATAAACACAGAAGAGCAGGTAAAAGCTGTTCAGGCGCAGCTGTCCGAGGCGTACCAAAAAGAAATTGATGCCGCACGCGGCGGCGTTGTTGAAGATGACGTACTGAGATCGTTTGCTAAGGATTTGGAAACAGATCCAGAGTTTATTGCTAAGTTCTTTTCTAAAGGCATGGTTAAAGGCGCGAGTGTTTCAGCACAAGCCTTGGCCTCTAAAAGAATCATGGAAGCTTCTGCGACTCGACTTAAGCAGTTAGCGGCACAGATCGTCGACGGTAGTGATTCAACCCAGGTCAAAGCTGAACTCTTGTATCAATGGGACTTCCATCGCCAGTGGACCGCGCAGTTCATGGGACTGCGAGCGGAGCTTGGTCGAGGTATGCGCGCGTTGCGTGGCGATGTGAGCGCATTAAATGTCGTGAGTCCGACCCAGGCTCAAAAAGATCGTATGCAGGAGTTAGTGAAAACTTGGGGCAACGCTGTTGATGTGAACCAACTTGCAGATCAAATACACAGCAGTAAAACGCTGCTTGGTGTTAATAAGATTGTTAAGGCTTCTGAATCAAAAATGAGTCGCTGGGGCGGGGCTATATCAGAAGCATTTATTGGCTCTTTACTATTTGGCATCAAAACAGCGATTGCCAATACCGTTGGGGGAGTACTAATGACCACTAAAGGGCCGTTCGAAGTAGCCCTGGCAGCACGGCACGGTAGAAACCTCCCAAGTGAAGCGGACCGCGTTTTTATCGGAGAAGCGCAAGCAATGTTGTTTGGGATGTTTAGTTCCTTTACGGATGCGCTTGGAGCGGGTTGGCATACGTTAAAAACTGGCGAGCAGTACGGTGGCGTCGGAAAATTTGAAATGAGCCAAGGCAGGGCGCTTACTGCCGAAGCGCTTAACGTAAGCGGATTAACCGGCGATGTAGTTAACGTGATAGGTAGTATCGCGCGCATTCCAATGGAACGAGTTCTCGGTCCTATGGATGCGTTTATTAAACGCTTAAACGAAGGCGGTGCTTACAACCAGTTAGCTTTTCGCGAGGCTATGAAAGCTCAAATGCTTGAAGGCCTTACTGACGAAGAAACTTTAAAGCGTCTTAACAGCATACTCGATGATCCAGAAGCATTTCGACCAGGAATGTTAGATGAAGTCGTCGATTACGGTTTGTACACCACTTTTCAACGACCTCTTGGTCCTGACGGTCGAAAGATTCAGGACGTTGTAAATAGCTGGGCGTTGCTGAAGATCATTGCGCCTTTTGTGCGGACACCGGTAAACATTCTTAAGGTCGCCTTTGCCGAAGGTACGCCATTAGCAATGTTTCAAAAAGACTTCCGTTATCGAACCATGCCAGACCCTAATACTGGCGCGCCGGCAAATATTGCGAAAGCTCAGATGGCTAGGGCAAGAATGGAAGTAGGGACTGCTATCGCCAGCTTGTTTGGAATGTATGTGGTTGCTGGGAAAATTACTGGCAGTGGGCCTAGAGATCCTGAAGCAAGAAAGCTTTTGCAGGATACCGGTTGGCGTCCTCGTTCGTTTGTTGTGACTAACGATGACGGCTCAAAAAAATACATTCCTTACGATCGTTATGAGCCGTTCTCCTTAACGCTTGGATTGATTGCTGATGCTTTTGAAGTGTTTCAAATGCATCAATATGATGATCTCGATGCAAGCACAGAGGATCGAATGCATAAGCTTGCGACAGCTATTGCTGTCTCTGTGGCTGAAAACACCGTTAACAAGACTTATATGCGAGGCGTCTTCGATGCGGTGAAGGCAGCTAATGATCCAGAGGCGTACATGGTCGATTGGGCGACAGGGGTAGCGCAAGCACTTGTTCCGGCCCAAGGGTTACGTCGAGATCTGCGAAAGGTTGATGATCCTTACCGCCGACAGGCCGAAGGTTTTCTAGAGGATTTAAAAAATAACACGCCGTTTTACTCAACCGAATTACCGCCACAGATTGATATGTTTGGCAATCCAAAAAAGTATGAGAACCCGCTGAACCCTTATGCGTTCATGGATGTCCCGACGGACTACGTTGATGAAGAGCTGCGACGCATCTTAAGTAAAACAAACAAGGCAGCTGTTAAGTACCCAGAGAAAAAACTTTACGGTTCAATTGATTTAACTTCGCAGCAGTACTACGAGTACTTATTGACGTCTCGCAAGCTCTTAAAAATGAATGCTGCGTCGACTATGTTTGCACCTGGTGACGTTGCTGAGGGGCAGACCTATTCATTTAAAGAATTTCTTTCTGAAGTTTTGATGAAGTCTGACGGATACCTAAGCGCCACTGATTTTGAACGGTTTAATCAAATACGCACCATTCAAAAACAGTTTGATGAAGCTGCACAAGAAATACTTATCAGCCAACACCCAGATCTAAAAGAGGCTAGGGACAAGTTTAGGGTTATTAACCCAATGATAAGACGTGGCGGTGCTGCTGGAGTAGAAGAGGCCAAACGTCAGATACAGGCCGGAAGGCTGCAACCAGGTGCGTTAACTAAAGAAGCGATCAACTCGGTAAATTTTGGAAACTAAAAAATGACAGTAGCAACGACAACAAGCAAGGTCAGTTATACCGGAGACGGTACTAATGACACGTTCGCGTACACCTTCAAGATTTACGCTGATGCAGATCTTGTGGTGTACGTTGGCGGTGTTTTAAAAACTCTTACCACTCACTACACGGTAACAAATGCCGGCGTCGCATCTGGCGGTAACGTAGTTTTCACGACCGGCAACATTCCTGCCGCAAGCGAGAAAGTCGTTATAGCGCGCAGCCTGGCGCGTACCCAATCAAACGATTGGAACGATTACGACCGATTCCCGGCTGAGACGCTGGAAGATAGCGTCGACCGTCTCACGTTCATCTCTCAGGAGCAGGACGAAGAGGCGGCGCGGTCGATCAAGTTTGCTTTGACGGTGACGGATGTTGGCAACGTCGAGGTAACCGGCACCGCAGCTGAACGAGCCAACAAGGTGTTTGGCTTCGACAACGCCGGCAACCTAATCACAACGGTTGAGATCGGAAACTACGAAGGCAACTGGGCGACCGGCAGGGCATACGTCGCGCGGGACATTGTCAAAGACACCTCGAACAACAACATCTATATATGTATAACGTCGCACACCTCCAGCGGTGCGCAGCCGCTCTCAACCAACGCTGACTCAGCCAAGTGGGCGCTTTTGGTTGATGCGGCGTCTGCTACGTCGGACGCAGCCGCAGCTGCTGCCTCAGCCGCTGCAGCTGCCACCAGCGAAAGCAACGCGGCCACAAGCGAGACCAATGCTGGAACTAGCGCAACAGCTGCAGCCGCTTCAGCGACAGCTGCCGCGACTTCTGAAACCAACGCTGGCACGTCAGAAACAAACGCAGCTACAAGCGCGACTGCTGCGGCAAGCAGTGCCAGTGCGGCTGCGACAAGCGAGACAAACGCTGCGACCAGTGCCAGCAATGCTTCTACGAGCGAAACAAACGCGGCAGCGTCTCAGGCTGCAGCTGCGACTAGCGCAACCAACGCAGCAACGTCTGAAACAAACGCAGGGACGTCAGCGACCAGTGCATCGACCAGCGCCACGAACGCAGCGACCTCCGAGTCCAACGCTTCAACGTCAGCCACTAACGCAGCCTCAAGCGCGGCAGCATCGGCGTCATCAGCAACGGCAGCACAGGCTGCACAGGCAGCAGCGGAAGCCGCAGCAGATAACTTTGATGACACCTACCTCGGCGCCAAAGCATCCGATCCCACCGTGGACAACGACGGTGATGCGCTCACTGCAGGCGACCTTTATTTTTCGACAACGACCAACCGAATGCGCGTATACGACGGCAGCAGTTGGTCCGACGTTGCGGTTGATGCGTCAACCATCGTCAGCAAGACCTCAACCACGGGTTCTGCGGAGCTGCCCACCGGCACAACAGCGCAGCGCGATGGATCACCGTCCGCAGGCTATATGCGCTTCAACACCACCGACGGATCGTTCGAGGGT
>Ga0070753_1000550_pt1 | contig 22963 bp, 28 predicted proteins | sample VirMetDEL_Aug_31_FD_77441 | JGI IMG/M metagenome (GOLD analysis project Ga0070753, IMG submission 77441) | Aqueous microbial communities from the Delaware River and Bay under freshwater to marine salinity gradient to study organic matter... | ecosystem: Environmental > Aquatic > Marine > Coastal... | reverse complement strand
CGGGCAATCCCAACACCGCTGCTTCCTACTCTGAAGCTCTCGAAGCGCTCTACTCGGTGTCGTACACACTGAAGTTTGCAAGCAAAGGCGAAGGGCGCGACTTCGTGGTCGGTCCTCTCGAAGGACTCTGGCGGGCAGAGAACCCTGAAGCCTTTGTGACGCGAGACAAAAACTCGTGGGAGTGGACGATGCTCATCAGCCAACCCGAGTGGATCACTCAAGAGAGTGTGGTCGCCGCGAAAGAATCAGCTGCCGCAAAGAAGCACCTGCCCGCACTGCCACTCGTGCGCTTCGTGACCCTTGCCGAGGGCACTGCGGTGCAGATCCTGCACGTCGGCGCCTACGACGATGAGGCGCCAACTCTTGCCGCGCTCCACAATGAGTACATGCCTGAGCACGGTCTCGATTTCGCGGGAGACCACCACGAGATCTATCTAAGCGACCCGAGAAAAACCGCCCCGGAGAAGCTCAGAACAATTTTGAGACAACCCGTTCGACCTAAGTGAGGGTCACCGTCGTGATCGTTGTTGCGAAGTAGAAGTAGATGAGAAGCATCGTCACAAAGAAACCCGTGACAAAGTTGAGCCACAAAAACCGCTTCCAGCCGCGATTAGCGCTTTCGGCGTTGTCGTCTGTGATGTTCCAATACACCGCGCAGCTGACCGCGTAGGGAACTGCGAGAATGGCCGCGAGTGGTGTCGGCCACTCGGCGACCAGAAGCAGCAGACCCGCGAGCACATACGCTCCAACCGAGAGTCGCGTTGTTAGTCGGGCGCCGATGACCGTGGCAATCGAGGAAATACCACCCTCGCGGTCGGCAACAACATCTTGAACGGCACCAAAAGCGTGCGAAGCGAGCCCCCACAAAAAGAAGGCACCCAGAATTGCCCAGAGCGAGGGGGTGAAGACCGCACCGGCAAGAACGAGCCCGTACACCGCCGGTGAGACAAAGTGAGTGCTTGAGGTGATCGAGTCGAGGAACGGACGCTCTTTGAAGCGCAAGTATTTGGCCGAATAAGCGATGACGGCAAAGACACTGATGGCCAGGACGAGCCACGAAAGTGGGCTGCCGACGACCACCAAGTAGATGAGGAAGGGAACGTTGGTCGCGATCGCCGCGATGATCGTTGGCCGGTGCATCCGCGGATCAAGGAGTGCTCCCTCGACACCTCCCTTGCGCGGGTTACGCAGATCGGACTCGTAGTCGAAGACGTCGTTAATTCCGTACATCGCGAGGTTGTAGGGAATCAGAAAGTAGATGGAGCCGATAATGAGCACGGCGTCGACCTCTCGCACGGTCATAAAGTAGGCAGCGGCAAACGGGAACGCCGTGTTGACCCAACTGAGTGGGCGAGAGGAAACAAACAGAGCTTTAAGCATCGGTGCCCACTGTATCGCCGGGATGAGCGCGGTTTGTAGCAGACCCGTCGATAGATGCTCGCCGACGGCCTAGGAGAGACCACAGCGTTGGCAACAGCACGACAGCGGCTATCGCGTAGGCGAAGTCTTCGAGCGGGGCGATTCCAATAAAAGCCCCGCTGATGAGCGAGGAGTCATAGCCGACGAGACCCACGCCAATCATGACGTTGTCGAAGACCGCTGTCATCACGAGCAAGAGCGCCATGGTGATTCCGACGGCCGACCAGCGCGGTTTTTTGCGAGCAACAATGCTCGCGAGAACAAGCAACGCCGTAGCGCCAAGAAAAAACGCGTTGAGCGCCCAATAGGTCACGGCCTGGCCCTCCACTGCTCGAGCGCACTGTAAGCGTTCATGGTGAGGTAACACAGAAGCGTGAGGAAAAAGATCTCCTCGATGGGCAACTCGGGCGCAACCTGCAGGCCCGTCATGAAGTCAGTCTCACCGCGAAAGAAGATTCCCAGCCCAATACCGAACAGATCCCACACGACAAAAAACAGCACGCCAACAACAAGCACGATGGATGCCCGGCGCGCGTCTCGCCAAAAAAACAGCCCGAACCTCCTATCGAGCATGACCATTCCCGTGAGGGCGATGGCGAGCGCGACGAGGTACAGAATGCCCATTGTTAGGCCGCAGCCTCGGAGCCTGGCTCGATACTCTCAAACATGGGCTGCAAAGGCTCTGCGAGTGGCTCGGTCGAGGTGTCCCCGCGAAGCGTCTTGATGAGCACTTCTGCACTGATAAGGCACATGGGCAAACCGATTCCGGGAATCGTTGACCCGCCAACGTAGTAGAGCCCCGTGACCTTTTTGCTGCGGTTGCCCGCGCGGAAGAACGCACTCTGCTTGAGGGTGTGTGCCGGGCCTAGAGCCGTGCCACGCCACGCGTTGAGGTCGTTCGCGAAGTCGCCGGGGCCGACGGTGCGACGCACGGTCACTCGAGATGCGAGATCGTCGATGCCCGTCCACGCACCGATTTGCGCGATAACTTTGTCGGCCATGGCTTCGATACGAGCATCGCCGTCGCCGTCCACATCACCGCGCCCGATCGTCGGGTCGGCCGGGATGGGCACGAGAACAAAGAGGTTTTCGAAACCCTCGGGGGCGACATCCGGGTCGACGCCACTGGGTTTGCAGACGTAGAGCGACGCGGGGTCAGGCACCGAGCTGTTCGCGCCAAAGATGGCGTCGAAGCCCTTCTCCCACTCCTTGGTGAACAAGAGTGTGTGGTGTTCGAGCTGCGGCAGAGTCCCTTCGACACCAAGGTAGAGCAGCAGGGCGCTCGGCCCGGGAACGTGTTCGTCCCAATATTTGGCCGGGTAGGTCTGCTGCTCGGGCTCAAGCAGAGTCGTTTCGGTGTGGTGGAGGTCGGCGGCAGAAACCACGATGTCTGCGGTGAGCGCAATGGTCTTGCCCGCAGCATCCCGGTATTCGACGCCCGTTGCTGCCCCGTTCTCAACGACGATGCGCGTAACGGCTGCTTCGGTGATAACGCTGACCCCTTCGGCAGTGGCGAGCCCCGCGATAGAGGAGATGACCTTCTGGAAACCACCCATCGGGTAGAGCACTCCGTCAGACAAATCGAGATGGCTCATGAGGTGGTACATGCTCGGTGTGATGAACGGGGATGAGCCGAGGAAGACCGCGGGGTAGCCCAGAATCTGACGGAGCCTGTTGTCTTTAAAACGGCGACCCACAAATGTCGACAGCGGAGTTGTCAGGAGTTTGAGGAGCTTACCCGTTTGAGCCAGCACTTTTCGGGTCATGATGGGTCGTAGATCGGCAAAGCTTGTGTACAAAAACTTGAGCTTGGCCATCTCGTAGGTGTCGCGCGCCGACTCGAGGTAGACCTCGAGCTTGGCACCCGCACCTGGCTCGATAGCTTCAAAGATCTCGAGGTTCTCTTCGCGGCTTGCCGAAATGTCGACGGGTTCGTTTTCACCCTCGAAATACACCCGGTAACCGGGATCGAGGGTTACAAGACTGAGTTGCTCGTCGGCGGATGTGCCAAGCAACTTGTAAAAGTGGTCGAACACTTCGGGCATGAGGTACCAGGAGGGTCCCGTGTCGTAGGTGAAACCATCGCGCTCCCACACTCCCGCGCGGCCACCGAGCTGATCACGACCCTCGAGCACGGTCACACTGTGACCCTCTTTGGCGAGAAGGGCGGCAGAGGCTAGACCACTGATGCCTCCGCCGATAACGATGATCCTGCTCATGAGCGAGGCTTCCTTCCAAGCGCAGCACCCGAAGCGATGCGCAGTTTGACGGGATTGGGCACACGAATGCGAGTCGTGCGCAAAGTATCTGCGGGAGTTTTGCGAAGTCTGACCGACAGCTCGGCAAACAGTCCGTGAGCGAGAGCCACGGCGCGGCTACTGCCAGAGGGCAATTGTGCCGCCGTCACTGCGGATACTCGCAAATCGTTGTCGATGTCGTCGAGTAAGCGGTTTTTATCGTCTTCTGTGAACGACTCGACACTCACTCCAGGGAAATAGCTGCGGCCGAGAGTGTCGAAGTCTGCCGAGAGATCACGCAGAAAATTGACCTTCTGGAACGCCGCGCCAAGAGCGCGAGCACCTGTCTCAAACTCTTCGCGCTTCTCGTCAGAAACCTCGGTGCCAAGAAGGAACGCTCGCAAACACATGAGGCCGACAACCTCCGCCGAGCCGTAGACGTAACGATCGAAGCTCTCTTTATCGTGCTCTTTAGCGCTCAAATCGACACGCATCGATTCGAAAAAGGGACTCGTTAGTTCCTGAGCGAAACCGACCGCACGAGCGGTCAGAGCGAAAGCGTGCACAACGAGGTTGCTGCTGAAACCGATCTCAACCGCGAGCTCCGTTTCGCGCTCGAGCTCGTTGAGGGCACGAGCGGCGCCTAGAGCGTCTACGCCCGACTCTTCGGCCGCGCCATCCACAATCTCATCGGCGACTCGCACAAGAGCGTAAATGTTTTCGACGTGCTGGCGCACGGAAGAGTCGAGAAGCGTCGAGGCCAGACCAAACGACGTCGAGTAGCGCTTGATGACGATGCTTGCGGTCTCTTGGGCGACTCGGTCATACAACTGCGCTCGGGTCACTTGGCTCTTCCTAGAACTGCGTCGGCTACGGGGAGGAGCTCAGTTCTGAGCGACTCGGGAATGTGGCTTTCGCCCAGACGTGCGACGGCCCGCGCGCCATAGTACTGGGCAAGGGATTCGGCAAAAGTTTTCGCACCACAATCGTCAAGCACCTGGCGCACAAACTCAGCTTCTTCGTCGGTCAGATCGGGCTTGCCGATGAGGCTCTCGATCGAGGGCCATTCTGGAGTGCTCGTCGCGTGGGAAATCATCACCGTGCGCTTGCCCTCCCGTAGATCGCCCAGAGTGGTTTTTCCGGTCTCGGCTTCTTGCCCGAAAACACCAAGAAGATCGTCAATGATTTGGTAGGCAATTCCGATTTCACGACCAAAATCACCCAAAGTCTGGATGACGTCTTCCGACGCCCCGGCCAGAATTGCCCCAGCCTGCAACGGGCACTCGAAGGAGTAGACCGCGGTTTTCAGTCGTTCCATGGTGAGAATGTCATCTACCGATGGCATCTGAATGCTCGAAGAAAAGTCTACGTCGATGAGCTCGCCCGCGGCGCTCGCGAATAGCGCTTCGTCCATAACCTCGAGGAGTCTCTCGCGCACGTCACCGGCAACGCCACTGCGGTCGATGAGTCGGTAGGAGTTGAAGAGAGCGAGGTCGCCGGCAATGACCGCCGCGGAGAGCCCGCTGTGTTCTGCGACCCTCGTCGAGCTGCCGCGGCCGAGGGCCGCACGCCGATAGCTTCCCGAAACGTTGGCCATTCCGCGCCGCACAAAGTCGTTGTCGATGACGTCGTCGTGAACGATGAGGGCCGTGTGCAGTAGCTCGAATGCCGCGCCAATATTCGCCGCCGCCTCGAGGTCTGTTCCGCCCAACGACTCGTAGGCAGAGAGCACCATGCGAGGTCTGAACCTCTTGCCGCCGATGGTGTTGTCTTCGAGGGTTTCCCACAAAGTGACGTATTGGGGACCCAGGGGTGTCGCGCGGTTTTTGGCTAGGCTGAAGAAACGTTCAAGCACCGCGTCGACGCGGGCCTGACGCTCCGAAGATACTGCTACTACGTCGCGTGGGCTCACCTAGCTAGGATATATCTTTCAATGAGTAACACAGTCGAAGAAGTAATCCTGCTCGATGCAGACGGCGCTCCAGCGGGGGTCGCCGATAAGGCGACCGTGCATTCGCACGACACTCCGTTGCACTTGGCGTTCTCGTGCCACCTTGTCAACGAGTCAGGTGAGGTGCTCGTCACTCGCCGCGCTTTGACCAAACTCACGTGGCCTGGGGTGTGGACGAACTCGTTTTGCGGGCATCCCGCACCCGGCGAGTCGATGGAAGATGCCATCGTGCGCCGTGCCCGGATCGAACTTGGCACAACGGTCGACCAGGTTGCCGTGGCGCTTCCCGACTTTCGATACAGAGCGGTGGATGCCTCGGGCATCGTCGAAAACGAAATCTGCCCCGTGTACACGGCGGTAGTTTCGAGCGAGCTTGCACCCAACCCCGCCGAACTCGCCGAGTGGGAGTGGGTCTCGCCGTCATCTCTTCGCGACGCTGCGAGTGCGACACCTTTCGCCTTCAGCCCATGGCTTGTGTGGCAACTCGAGCAATGGGGCGAGCGCTACATCACCCTAGGTTCTCGGTAGTTGTGAGCGCGCTGATGGCAACACTCAGCGCTGAAAATCGTGGTGCCAGAAAATGACCCGCATCGCCGCAATTGCTCCGGTGCTTCCGGAGTTTTCTTACTCTCAAGCGGAAATTCTCGACGTCGTTGCTCCCTTGCTTGCCAGCGAACCGTCCAGACGGCCGGTCATCGAGCGCATGTATGCATCGAGCACCGTCGAGCGTCGGCACACAGCCCTTCCCATCGAGCTCTACAGCAAACTCGGCTCGCTAACCGAGACCAATGCCGAGTGGTTTCGAGTGGCGGTCGACCTCGGCGTGAAGGCGGTCGCGACGGCTCTTTCTACTGCGGGGGTTGACGCTTCAGACGTCGACCTGTTGTTGTTCACGTCGGTTACGGGAGTGAGTGCGCCGTCGGTCGATGCCGCTGTCGCGCAGAAACTCGGAATGCGCGGCGACGTTCGACGCTGGCCGAGCTTCGGCCTCGGTTGTGTCGCCGGTGCCACGGGAATCGCGCGCGTTCACGACTACCTCGAAAGCCGGCCAACGGGAGTTGCCGTACTGCTCGCCGTCGAACTGTGCTCGCTGACCCTGCAGCGCCAGGACGCCTCGATGGCGAACTTCATCGCGAGCGGGCTGTTCGGCGACGGAGCTGCCGCCGTCGTGATGCTCGGCGACGAGCATCCTCAGGTTGCGGGGCCTCGCGTCGTCGCTACTCGAAGCGCACTCGTCGCCGATAGCGCGGATGCCCTCGGTTTTGTTCTCGGCACGACGGGGTTCGAGATCGTGCTCACTGCAGAAGTCTCCGAGATTCTCGAGCGCGCCGTCCCCGCCGAGATTGCGGCGATTCTAGATGGCCGCGCTCTCGACGGGCTTGCTCTCGTGGCGCACCCCGGCGGTCCTCGCATTCTTGAGGCTTTTGCTTCCGCCTTCGGTCTGCCTCGCGAGAGGTTCGCACGCAGTTGGGCCTCGCTCGCCGCCAAGGGAAACATGTCCTCGGTCTCGGTGCTTCACGTTCTCGCCGACACTCTTGCCGCGGGTGAGAACAATGCTCTGGTTTTTGCCGTCGGCCCCGGTGTGACAACCGAATTTGTTTTGCTCGAGGAGGTTCAATGATCTGGTACTTCGCCCTAGTTTTTGCCACAGGGATCGAGCGACTTGTCGAACTCGTCATCTCCAAACGCAATGCACAAAAAGCCTTTGCTCGAGGAGGAATCGAATACGGCAAGCGCCACTTCCCGGTCATGGTCGCCCTCCACACGGGGCTGCTCATCGCGTGTGTTGCCGAAGTGTTTTTTCTCGACAGGCCGTTCATCCCCGTGCTCGGCTGGAGCATGTTCGCTCTGGTAATCCTCAGCCAAGTCGGCCGCTACTGGGTTATCGCTTCCCTCGGTGAGCAATGGAACACTCGCGTCATCGTTGTCCCCGGTGCGGGTCGCGTCAACAGCCGTGGGCTCTACAGGTTCTTTAGTCACCCCAACTATGTGATCGTCGCCGTCGAAGGCATCGCCCTCCCCCTAGTGCACTCCGCGTGGATCACCGCTGTTGTCTTCACGGTGCTCAACGCGATTCTGCTTTTGCGCTTTCGCATCCCCGTCGAAAATGACGCCCTGAAAAAGCTCGAGGTCTAGGGATGGCTCGCGCTGAGTCTGTAGCTAGCGCCGCGTCTGCGGCTGGGGCTGCATCTTCGGCTCGCGCCGTGGACGTGGATGTTGTCGTTGTCGGCGGCGGACCGGTCGGGCTCGCGGCGGCAATCGAAGCGCGACTGGCCGGGCTGAGCGTCACGGTTATCGAACCTCGAGAAGGTTCCATCGATAAGGCCTGCGGCGAAGGCATCATGCCGGGGGCGATTCCTTTGCTCGATCGGCTGGGCGTGCATCCCAACGGGCACCCTCTCGTGGGAGTGCGCTACACCGACGGCACACACTCTGTTGAGCACCACTTCGCTACCGGTTTCGGGCTCGGCGTTCGGCGAACCACACTCCACGACGCGTTGCACTCGCGGGCCGAGGCCTTGGGAGCTGCCTTCGTTGGCGGGCGTGTGGCCGAGATCGAGCAGGGCGATGGATGGGTGGAGGCCGGCGGCATCCGCGCATCGTGGCTTCTTGCTGCCGACGGCCTGCATTCGACAGTGGCGAGAACCGTGGGTCTGTCGGTTACCGCCAAGCCCTCTCGCCGCCGCTTCGGCATGCGGCAGCATTTCGCGCAGGAACCGTGGAGCGACCTCATCGAGGTGCACTGGAACCGGCTCGGCGAGGTCTATGTGACTCCCACCGCGGAGGGCATCGTCGGTATCGCCGTGCTCGCGCGGCAGGGAACCGATTTCGAGGCTGCAGTTGAGGCATCCCCCGAACTTCACGACCGGCTCGGCGAGCCCGCGACACAGCTTCGAGGTGCCGGCCCGTTTGGTCAGCGCACCACAGCTCGCACCGCCGGTCGAGTGCTGTTGGTTGGGGATGCCTCGGGCTACGTCGACGCGATAACCGGCGAAGGGCTGCGCCTCGGTTTCGATCAGGCCCGCGCCGCGATCGCCGCAGTCATCGAAGATTCGCCCCGCGCCTACGAGCGCGAGTGGGTGCGCGTAACTCGCGACTTTCGAGTGCTCACGACGGGGCTTGCGCAAGCGGCATCCGGCCCGCTGCACGGTGCGATCGTTCCCCTCGCTCGCGCGCTGCCGTGGGCTTTTCGTGGCGCTGTGGAGCGACTCGCGCGCTAGAGGATGCTGCTCACGCGGGCCGGCTTGGTGCGCGCCGCGCGGCCGGGCGCTACTTGGGGTTGACGTCGGTGCGGTGGAAGTTCTTGAACGAACGGCTCGCCGTCGGCCCACGCTGACCCTGGTACCGGGAACCGTAAGGACCGGTGCCGTAGGGGTTCTCCACCGGGGAGCTCGTCTTAATGAAACACAACTGGCCGATCTTCATGCCTGGCCACAGTTTGATCGGCAAAGTCGCGACGTTGCTGAGCTCGAGAGTGACGTGGCCAGAGAAGCCAGGGTCAACAAAACCTGCCGTGGAGTGGGTGAGCAAACCGAGGCGGCCGAGCGAGCTTTTGCCCTCGAGGCGAGCCGCGATGTCGTCGGGGAGGGTCACAAGCTCAAACGTGGAGCCGAGTACAAACTCACCGGGGTGCAAAATGAAGGGCTGATCGGGGTCCACTTCGACAAGCCTCGTAAGGTCGGGCTGGTCTTCTGCCGGATCGATGAACGGGTACTTGTGGTTGTCGAACAACCGGAAAAACCGGTCGAGTCGCACATCGATACTCGAGGGTTGAATCATCTCGAGATCGAGAGGCTCAAGCCCCACTCGGCCCGAAGAAAGTTCCGCCTTGATGTCCCTGTCAGAAAGCAGCATCCTCACATCGTAGTTGGGCGAGCTACCTCGGCGCGAAGGCTGCGTGGAAGAGGGCTCTGGCTCTGCGGGCGACCTCGGGGCGGGCATCCACGTGTGTAGTTGTGAGCACTTCTGCGAGCATCGAGACGGCGAGCAAAACATCGTCGGTGTCGACGTGGGTTCCGATGCGACCGGCGGCGCGCTCAACCCGAAGTTCTTTGTCAATGATGGTGCGCACTCGTTCGCCGAGGTGCACCACCGTTGGGTCGTCTTGTTTGGTCGACATCAACTCAATGAGGCTTGTCGAGACGAGAGCTTGGTCTGCGATCAAGTCGAGTACATCGTCGAGCGTGGTGTCTGGTTGGGCTACGAGTGCGTCAATATCGTCGACGTTTTCTTCGAAGACCGCCACGGCGAGCGCCACCCGATCGGGGAAGTGGCGGTAGAGGCTGCCTTGGCCTACCCCTGCCTTTTTGGCGATTGAGCTGAGCGGTGCCGCATAACCGGAGGTGGCAAAAACTTCGCGAGCGGCAGCAATAATGGCGCGCCGATTTTCGGGGCCAGCGCTTGGCCCGCGATTCACTTTCTGTATTGCCGCCACGGGTGTAGCGTACTACCGGACAGTGTTGTCCGGTAACACCTGCTGTACCTCAGAAAGGAACACACCATGGCTACAACCCCAGCCCCCCTGAGCGGCGACTCTTCCGTCGGCGCCTGGCTCGACCACCCCGTCGGCGGCCCCATCCTTCGCGACCTGCTCGCCCAGTCCGGCCAGAATGCCGACGTCATGCGCCCCGTGCACCGCCTCGCCATCAAAAGGCTCGTGAAACTCTCGAAGGGTCAGTTTTCGAACGAGCTCATCGACGAACTCATTGCTCGCGTCGAAGCGGGCGACGTGCCAGAAGGCACTGCCGCAGCTGCCGACTCTGCTCCCTCGGAACCGGCCGAACCCGAAATTGAAAGTCCAGAGTGGGTTGAGCGTGTCGACGCCGGCCGCTTCTCGGGCAAAACCGTTATTGTCACGGGCGCAGGCTCGGGTATCGGTCGGGCTACGGCATCCCGCGTCGCTCGAGAAGGCGGCCGCGTTATTGCCGTCGACATTTCTCAAGAACGACTCGACGAGTTTGTGGCCGAACACAAGAAGGCGAAGATTGTCGCCGTTCAGGGTGACATCACGGATGACGCTGCCGTCGCTCGCATTGTTGAGGCTGCGGGCACCACGATCGACGCTCTCGCGAACGTCGCAGGAATCATGGATGACATGACTCCCGTCGGCGACGTCACCGACGCCGTCTGGAACCGCGTGTTCGCGATCAACGTCACGGGCACGATGAAGCTCATGCGGGCTGTTGTGCCGGTCATGCAAGCCGTCGCTCACGGTTCGATCGTCAACGTCGCATCCGAAGCGGCACTCCGCGGTTCGGCTGCGGGAGTCGCCTACACTGCCTCGAAGCACGCTGTTGTTGGCCTCACCAAAAGCAGCGCGTTTATGTACGGCCCGAGCGGCATCCGCGTGAACGCCGTTGCTCCCGGCCCCGTCATCACCAACATCGAAGCAAGCTTCGCGTCGCCCCTGGGCGAGAAGCGCATTCGCGAAGGCATGGCGATCATCACCGACTCAGTCGAGGCCGACGCTCTCGCCGCATCCATTACGTTTTTGCTGAGCGAAGACGCCGTCAACATCAACGGTGTCGTGCTCGCGAGCGACGGCGGATGGTCTGCCGCGTAAGCGCGCTGCTTGGCGTTGTTCCACGGTGCGCGCCGGAGGCCTCTTGCTAGTCTTGATAGGTGGCAGGGGTTCCGGTTGCCGCACGCGGATGTAGTTCAATGGCAGAACTTCAGCTTCCCAAGCTGATAGCGCGGGTTCGATTCCCGTCATCCGCTCTCCTGCGCTTTCTGCGCACCGCGTCTTTCCCTCGCACGCACGCGTCCGAGCTGTACCGTCTGTAGCGGGGGTGCACATGTGGTGGTCGTTTCGCTCGTGGTTGACGAATAGGTGGCGATCGAGGTTTCGGCTGGGTGGTGCCTTCAGATACGAACAGTCGAGCGTCAGAGCGCGAGCCCTGAACCAACTCTGGGATGAGAAGTGGCACGGTTTCATGCCCTACCTCCTGCACGGCAGGCCCGAACTTGAGCATCGGTGGGTGCGGTTTCACAGCCTTCCCGAGGGGAAACAGTTCGCGGAGGATGACGACGAATTGGCTGAGGTTCTGAGGCGTCACAAGGCTCTACTCGCCGAACTAACCGCGCACTCGCGAACAGACTCGATCACCGTGATCGCTGTCGACTTCAGCGCCTACGACTCCGGGGGCTGGACTGAAGAGATCATTCCCGAGGCATGGCCGTGGACAACCTTCATCAACCAGGTGGGAGCCGCACCAAGTGATGAGGACGACATTGTGTGCTACTTCTGGGTAGCTGGCGCAAACCGAGTCGAGCATCTTGATTCGCTTTTGACCGCCGCAGCAGACGGCATCGGGTCTTTCGTCGTCGTGCCGCCCAGCCTCGACTGGATTTACGCCCCGTTTGACGGTGGAGCCGACGTCTACCTCCCCGACACGCGCACTCGCGACTGGCTTGAGTACACGTACCGCCCGTGGGCGGCTTAGGAGAGCTGCGCGGTTCCGTCGCTTTCTCAGACAAGTACCCGCGATCAGTCGGTGGGAGCAGCGCTCTTTTTCTCTAGGTAGTAGATGACTATCCCCGCGGTGAGCAACGAAGCTCCAAGAGGCGGCAGTGTGTCGCTCACAAACCACCTTGCGTATTCGACGATGAGCAAGAAGCTTTGATCGGCAGCCCGATTCCAGAGTGGGTATCCCAAAGCGGGCACAGCAACTTGCAGGAATGCCGACACAGCGATCAGCGCAGAACCAACAATGATCAGTCGTTTAGCCAAGTTCATTGAATGCGCTCACTTTCTGAGTATTAACCACGAAGTACGTGCCGTAGACGAATAGTTCCACACCTCGCACCCCGCGGCAACCTCCTCGGCTCATCGGTGGGTGTAGCTGCGTGCTGGTTTCCCTACGGTCCCTGTCGCGAGTTCCCCTGTTTCACTGAGGAAGGGCGCCATTGCGCGGCGGAAGCTGTCCCGCATCAGCGCCTCCCCAGCGACGTGCTCGTGCAAGTCGTGGAGTTGACGGATCGTGAACGGCTCGGCGATGAGGCGATACGGGTCAGGGCGTGTTCGGTAGTTGTTCCTAATTGTCGACAACGCCCGCTCCACGATCTCGTCGTGATCGAAAGCAAGTGTGCCCCTCTCCGCGACGGGTACAACGAGGGCACGTGAACTGATCGCTGCCCACGGTGCGACGGCGAGGTACGCCACGGACAACACCCAGCCGCGATCGTCACGCTGGGGCGCGTCGAAGACGTGCAATTGCTGCAGCTCGACGCCCTCGATGCCTGTCTTCGCAGCCAGCCCCCGACGTACGGCGTCGTCTAGCCGTTCACGCTCATGGACGAAGGTGCCCGGAAGCCTTCGCCCGGAAGCGTCCTCGATGAGGACAACCGAGAGGGGCCCGTCAGGGGGGACGGTCAGCACTGCGGCGTCCACAGCGACGGAGGGGCGCGGATAGGCCGTAAGATCCGACGAACTGGAAACACTCATGTCGTAATTGAAGCAGAAATGCGCTAACGTTGTGACAAATGGATTAGCGCAATAGTGCGCTAACCGCCCGGAAGAGCAAGGAGGCGTGATGAACCCGCGCGACGGAGCCGAGACCACTTCACGAGACAGCGTTGCGCTCGAGCATTTGGGTGTCGTGAACACCTACGGTCACGCCCCTGAAATCGTGGGTCTTTTCGAACCAGACTTCGAGGAATACATGCACTTCATGTATCTTCCGATCCGGATGCCTGAAGGCAACGGTGTCTGGGACGTGCGCGCTCCCCGCCGACTGGACTTCGCATCGGAAATGATCTCGCGCGCGATCGAGATCGAGGAGCAGCGAAACAACCGGTGGGACTACGTCTACCTCACCGCCCGACGCGGTTGGGCCACCCCCGGCAATCCGCTGAACCGACCGGGCTGGCACTCCGACGCTTTCGGCAAGCCCGACATCAACTATGTGTGGACTGACCGCTTCCCTACAGTGTTTGCCGAGGGTGCGTTCGAGCAGATCAGCGACGACCACATCCTCTCGACCCAACAATTTGAGGAACAGATCAGCAGCAGAGGCGACATCCGCCTAGTGACCTACGGTGACAAAATCATCATGCGCCTAGACTCGTCCGTCATTCACTCGTCGCCTGAGATTCCGCCGTCAGGCGGCAACCGTTCCTTCATCAAAGTGTCGTTCTCGAACGAGCGGTGGAACCTGGCAGGCAACAGTCACAACTACCTTTTCGATTACGAGTGGCCAATGTTCGACCGCGCCCCGATCCGCAACGATCCACTGCGAGCGAACGCCGACGCAGTCTGAAGGCCCTGCTCTTCGGTGAGGTGGTGGCCCCCTTCTGGCGCATCCGTGCCAAGCGCTACGCGCGGCCGCGAGCGCGAGCGGCGCGCACAAGCCCATCGACGGCATCCATGACCGAGAGCAAGACCACCACGACGATCACGATCGTTGTGACCACGCCGGCGCCCGCGGGCCAACCGATCGCGTCGAAGTAGTCGGGGTTGATGAGCCGGCCGCTTGCCGCGAGCCACACCGTCGGCACAACAAACAGCACGCCGAGCACGAGAGTGGCGATGGCGTTCGCAAACGACCAGCCGGTCGAATACGAGGCGATGTGGAAACTGATGCTCACCGCCGCGTAGAGCAGCGCTATGTAGAACGCTCCCGACTGCCAGAGCTCCAGCTGGATGGGGCCAATGAGGGTGGCGTCCGGGCCCTCGACTGCTCCCAAGGTTTGCGCGAAGATGAGGCCCGCCGCGATGAGCGCGGCAAACACGGTGCCACCGATGAGTTCGGCGAAATAGTTGCGTCTGTCGAGCACGGGCGGAAGCAAGCGGGGATCCCACGCAGCGCGAGCGCTGCCCGTGGCCGGGCGTGAACCCCGCTCACCCCACCTCTCGGCGAGCGCAAACACAAGCGTCACAAAAAAGATGAGCGACATGGCCGTCTCGAGAGCGCCCAACACCGCGGCGCCAATGGCCTCGGTGGCCGAAGCGCCGTCGGCAAACCGTGTGAGCCCCACAATGAGCAGCCACAGGGGAATGAGCGTTGACAGCAGAACCTGCAGCGCGCGCACATAGTCGAGGTAGAACCGCGGCCCGATGAGTGCGAGGCTGTGCCCCGAAAACTCGGCCGCGAGACGCACGGGCTCGCCCAACTCGGTGAGGGCCGCGAGCTCGGCTGCCGTGGCATCCATTCCCGACTCCAGGCCGCCGTCAACAGCATCGGCGATGGATGCCCGCAACTCCGCCTCGATGTCGGCCCGCTGTGCACGTGGCACACGGCGCACGGCTTCAGCGACAAAGCGATCGGTCAGGGTTGGGTGGGTAGGTGTGGAGGTCATGGCATGTCCTTGGGGGTTGGGGTCGGCAGTGTTGCTGCCGGAAGGTCGGTGAGTTTGGAGAAGGCTGAGACGAGTTCGAGCCAGTCTGCGCGGAGGGTTTCAGCGAGCGCCACACCCTCGACGCTCGTGACGTAAAACTTCCGGGGCCTGGACTCGTCGGTGTTCCACTCGCTATCGAGCAGCCCCTGTTTTTCGAGTCTGCGCAATAGGGGGTAGAGAGTGTTGGCATCGACGGCGAAACCTGCGGCCTCGAGCGACGTGAGGAGCGCGTAGCCGTAGTTCGCTGTGCTCAGCAGTTCGAGGCACGCAAGCACAACAGTTCCTCGGCGCAGCTCTTGCCGGTGGGTAGCTAGTTCTTCGTCATTCAGCACGGTCCTACTATAGTGTGTGTCACACACCATTGTGCAACCCACGCACTCGTCCACAAAGCGGAGAGACCATGACTACCCCAGAAACAACGAACTCGATCGAGATTCCGACGACAATGAATGCCGTCGTGCAGAGCGAATACGGCGGGCCAGAAACCCTCAGCATCGCCGAGGTACCCGTGCCCACTCCAGCAAAAAACGAAGTACTCCTGAGAGTGCATGGCGCCTCGGTCAATGCCGCCGACTGGCTGCTCATGCGCGGCGAGCCCCACCTCGTGCGCCTCGCCTTCGGGTTGCGCGCCCCCAAAAACCCCGTCAAGGGCCGCGACGTGAGCGGCGTGATCGTCGCTCTCGGGCCTGGCGTCACCGGCGTTGCCGTGGGCGACGAAGTTTATGCAGAAGTCGACGGCGGCAGCTTCGCCGAATACACGATCGCCCCGGTATCGAGACTCGCACTCAAACCCGCGAACCTCGACTTCACTCAAGCGGGCACAGTTCCGCTCTCAGGCACAACAGCGCTGCAAGCCGTGCACAAAGTCGGTCGCGTGAAAGCCGGAGACCGAGTACTCATCACTGGCGCTTCGGGCGGAGTGGGTTCGTACGCAGTGCAACTGGCCGCCGCGGCAGGCGCGGAAGTAACAGGGGTTTGCAGCGCCTCGAAAGCCGAGCTCGTCACCTCCCTCGGTGCTACCCACGTCATCGACTACAACCGCGAAAGTGCCGCGGTCGCGGGCGCTGGCGCTGGCGCTGGCTACGACGTCATCATCGACATCGCGGGCTCGCACTCGCTCAGCGAATGGCGCGCGGCACTTGCACCGAAAGGAACGCTCGTGCTGGCATCCGGTTCCGGCCATCGTGTCTTCGGGCCAATGGGTCGCATTCTCGCGGCGCTTGTTCGAAGCCCTTTCATCAGCCAGCGCTTTGCTCCCCTCGCCGCGACGGCAAACGGCAAAGATCTGGATGCCCTCCGCGAGCTCATCGAGGCCGGCACGATCACGCCCCTCGTCGAAAGCACCTACCCTCTCGCTGACACCATCGCGGCCGTCGCCCACTTCGGCGGGACGCGCGGCGCCGGCAAGATCGCGATCACTGTGTGAAGCAGCGGCACGATACGGTGGCACCATGACGAACCGCGTTCCCGTGCCATCCCCCGGTGTTCCCCTGTTTTTTGGCCAGCCAGGCGCACCGCTCGTTGTCATCGTTCACGATTGGTACGGGCGGTTGCCGTGGCTCGAACCGTATGCCGTGGCCATCGCGAGCAAAGGCTTTCGAGTCGTCGTTCCCGACCTCTACGGAGGCGTGTGCACCGTGGATGCCGCGACCGCCGAAGAGCTCATGGGTGAGCTCGACGTGAAGACTGCCCTCGGCATCATCGACGACATCATTGATGGTGAGCGAGCGAACGGTTCAGCAAAGGTCGGGCTCGTTGGGCTATCACTCGGCGGGTGGTTGGCGTTGTTGCACGCTCAAGCAGGTACTCCCGACGCTGTCGTGTCCTACTACTCGACCCTTGGCGAGGCAGAGCACGGCGTGATCCCGAGCCCCGTCCTGCTGCACTACGCAGAAACCGACGAGTGGGAGCCTGGAGCCGACGAGGAGTCGTTCGTCGCGAGGCTGAAGGAACACGGCACTCCCGTGACAACCCACCGCTACCTCGGCACCGTGCATGGTTTCGCCAACGCGAGCGTACCGGCGACGGCAGACACGAGGGCTGCGGCTCTCGCCTTCGCGCGCACCGTGGTGTTCCTCGAAAACCACCTCACCGACTAGCTTCATCACACACACGCGGGGCAATCAGTGCCGCACCGTGATGGTCACTCACAGCACCAGAAGGTACCGTAGTTGCGTGCCTGAATTTAGTAGCGACGTGATCGCAGCAGTGTTGAACCACATGAACGAAGACCACCCGGAGGATTCCCTCCTCATCGCCCGCGCCTTCGCCAACACCGAAGCGACGAGCGCAACTATGACGGGTCTCGACAACGTTGCCGGATTCTGGGACTACGAGCTCGCCGGGGAAACCCGCTCGCTGAGCGTGCCGTGGACCGCTCCGATTTCTGAGCGCCCCGAGATTCGCCGCGAAATCGTCGTGCTCTATGACAGAGCGTGTGAGCGCCTCGGCATCGAACCACGAGCACACTGAGTCACGAGAACGCATCGGCCGTGACTGTCTTTTCCGCCGCCAACCGCACCGTTGCTGTCATTGTTGGTGTGGGGTTTCTCACTCTTGGCGTGCTGGGTGCGGTGTGGGTCACGTCGGATGAGACATCCATAGTCACCACCGAAGGAAGCCGACTTTTTGGGCTCATCGAAGTCAATGGGCTGCAAAACATTGTGCATCTCGTGACAGGGCTCTCACTGCTAGCCTCGGGAATTTCCGGGCTCACAGCCGCTCGCATCGCCAACCTCATTGCCGGTTCCGCTTTGCTCGCATTGGGACTCTTTGCACTGTTCACCATCGGTTCCGGCGCAAACCTTTTGGCGCTCAACGGCTGGGGAAACGCCGTTCATCTTGGCGCGTCCGCTCTTTTGCTCGGTGCGAGCCTCGGTGCCGACAGGTCGAATTCTCAGCCCGCCCCCAGTTAGGTGACTTTCGCCCATCCCGGAGGTTTCGGTAAGCTCAGCCTTACCTACATTTTCCCGGAGCGTATTCATGTCTGTCGTTATTCCCTTTTCCCAGTCACTTCGTGAGCGCACGCGCGGCGGCCACAGCGACAGCGAAGGCGCAACGTTCATGGATGACCTCATGAAGGGCAAGGGAACGCGCGAAGACTACGTGGCCCTCGTCGCTCAGCACTACTTCATCTACGAAGCTCTCGAGGCTGCAACGGAAGCCATGAAGGACGACGCTGTCGCTTCAGCCTTCATCTCGCCAGCTCTCACGCGTTTGCCTGCTCTCGAGAGCGATCTGACGTTCCTCGCCGGTGAGAACTGGCGCGAGCAGTACTCGCCGTTGCCTTCGACCCTGCGTTACGTCGACCGCATCAACACTGTTGCCGCCACGTGGAACGGCGGGTTTATCGCCCACCACTACACGCGTTACCTCGGTGACCTCTCGGGTGGGCAGATCATCCGCACCCTTATGCAGCGCCAGTTCGGTTTCGACACCAACGGTGTTGGCTTTTACCTGTTCGATCAGATCGCTAAGCCCAAAGAGTTCAAAGAGCACTACCGCGACGAGCTCGACTCTGTCGACTGGAGCCCTGAAGAGCGCGAGCGAGTCATCGACGAAGTCATGATCGCGTACAAGTTCAACACCGAGCTTTTCATCGACCTCGCCAACGCCAAGGTCGCTGCCTAAACAGCTGCCCTTTTCGCCTACGCCTGAATGGCGGGGATGGCGCGCACTCGCGCCATGAATCGTTGCACGTTCTCGTCGACGATGATGTCGCTCGGCCGCAGCGGTCTCGAGAGGTACAGGCCGTCGAGAGCGCTGATGCGACTGAGCGCCACGTAGGTCTGTCCGGGCGCAAACGACCGCTGCCCCAGATCGACGAGGGCACGATCGTAGGTTTTGCCCTGTGACTTGTGGATGGTCACAGCCCACGCAAGCCGCAACGGAAACTGGGTGAACTCGGCGACGATGTCCTTTTTGAGTTCTCGAGTTGTGGGCGAGTAGGAGTACTTGTATTTCTCCCACACGACGGGCTCGACCTCGTACTCGATGCCATCGAGCTCCACAAAGACCGTCGAGGCAATCTTGGTGACAGTGCCCACCGATCCGTTGACCCAGCGTTGACCGCCGTCTCCGCCCGTGTCATTGCGCAAAAACATCACTTGAGCGCCCACCTTGAGCTCGAGGCTTTCGTCAGCGGGATACGCCCTGCCGCCGAATTCTCCAGTGACTTCGGCTTTCGCCGTGAGCACTCGACCGGGTAGCCGCGCGAGCTCTGTGGCGTTGATGCGATTCACCGTGGCGTTGGTTGTCGCGAGGGTGATAGCTCCGTCGGTGGGGGCAGGCCTCGCCCCAGTGTCATTGAGGCGCGCGGCAATTTCTGCTGTAACGCTTCCGTGGCGCACGGCATTGAGCATGAACTTGAACTCTTCTTCGTGCTGGCGGTGAATTGTTGTGAGTTCGTAGATCGTGAGATCTGCTTGCTCCCACACCTTGGCGTCAAAAAACCACATCGACCGGTACTGGTCGGCGAAATACGCTCGTTCGTCGGCGTCGCCGGGCACGGGAGCCAATTGGTAGGGGTCGCCAAACAACACGATTTGCACGCCACCAAAAGACTCAAACGGCTTGTGTCTGGCCTGACGAAGACTGCGGTCGATCGCGTCAAGGAGATCGGCGTTGACCATCGACACTTCGTCAATGACGAGAGTCTCGATCGTATTGAGCAGCTTGATGAGCTCGCGCGACTGCTCAATCTCGTGGTCGGCAATGACTCCGATTGGCAGCCGGAACAGCGAGTGAATGGTCTGCCCACCAACGTTCAAGGCAGCAACACCCGTTGGCGCACAAATGACAATTTGTTTCGACGTGTTCCACGAAATGTGATTGAGCAGAGTGGACTTACCAGTGCCGGCCCTGCCCGTGACAAAGATGTGTTCGCGCGTGGTCTCAATCGCAGCGAACACGGCGGATTGCTCGGGCGAGAGCTCCCCGGTGTGCAAAGTGTCCAGATTATCGATGACCCCAATCTACCCGTTCCGGTCACGGCTCAGCTCGGGCTCGGGTGGCCTTGCCTACAATGAACGCATGAGGCGAGCTGTGAGGATCTGGGCAATAGCGTTCGCGCTCCTCGGGCTCGGCTTCGCAGCGACAGTGATTGCACTCAACTCAACCGTCTACAGCGCGAACGGTTTTGTGCTGAGCTACCTCAACGCACTCAGTCGCGGCGACAGTGCGTCGGCCCTCGAGACTCGTGGCGTGCTCACCGCCAACGAAGCAGACACGTCGCTGCTCACCGATGAAGCCATGGGCAGTCTCGAGGATGCGACACTCGTGCGAGACACTCCAGGACAGAACGGCATCCATACCGTCGTTTTCGACGTTGTAGCGAGCGGGGTCCCCGCCCGAAGCGAGTTCCTCGTCGAACAAGTAAGTACCCGATTTGGCATCTTCCCGATCTGGCGATTTGTCGCGAGCCCCCTCACCACAGCGTCAATCACCGTTCTTCATGACGACAGAATTCGTGTCAACGGAATGGATGTCACAACCACAGCCTCCCCAGGAAGCCCCGGCTCGTTCCTCGTGTTCTCACCCGGGGTGTACACGATCGACCACGACTCGACTTTTCTCACAGCCGAGCCCGTCATTCTCGAAGCAACGGCTATCGGGCAAATCGCTGACGCGTCGGTTGACGTACAAGCGAACCCGGAGTTTGTTGCGAAGGTCCAAAGCGATCTCGTTGGCTTCCTCGACTCGTGCGCGACTCAGCAAGTGCTCATGCCTACGGGTTGTCCGTTTGGCCGAGCCTTCCGCAACCGCATCGATACGCTCCCCCAATGGTCGATAGCCACATATCCCACAGTGGCTATCTCTCCCGGCATGGACGCGGGGACCTGGTGGGTTCCGAGAGCTGACGGAGTAGCGGTCATCAACGTGGACGTGCGATCGCTGTTCGACGGAACCGTGACCACGGTGAACGAGGACGTTCCGTTCTCTGTCGAGTACACGGTGACTATCGAAAACGAAACTCGGATCGTGCTTACCCCCGTGGCGGCCCCGTAGTCGCACGCTTCGCGAGCATTGCGTTGTACGCCTCAAGCTCGGCATCACCGTCGCGGTCGGCTTTCCTGTCATAGCGTTTGGATGCCCGGTCGTCGCTGCGCGACCACATAACCGATACAACAAAGGCCAGAATGACTGTCGGAATCTCGCCGACACTCCACGCGATACCGCCACCGGTCTGCTGATCGGCGATAGCACTTGTGCCCCAGCCCATCGCCCCGTACCAGTCGGCAAGGAGAAGCCCCGTGCCGGTCATGAGTGTCAGACCGAAGAACGCGTGGAACCCCATCGTGGCAAACAACACAACCAAGCGGAATGGATACGAGGGCCTGTTCGGCACCGGGTCGATCCCGATGAGCGATTGAACAAACAAGTAGCCCGTAAACAAGAAGTGGATGATCATCCACTGGTGACCGATGTGATCTGTCGTGGCCCACCTAAACAACGGCGAGTAATAGAACGCCCACAGGGAGGCGGCAAAAATGACCGCGGCAACGACCGGATTGGCGAGGATGCTGAAATACCTCGAGTGAACGAGCAGCAGAATCCACTCACGCACGCCTCGGCTATCGTCAGCCCTTTTGCGAATGCTGCGAAGCGCGAGAGTGATGGGTGCCCCAGGCACAAGAAGCACGGGCACCATCATGCCAAGAGTCATGTGGGCGAGCATGTGGGCGCTAAACAAATACTTCTCGTAGACGTTGACGCCGCCGTTGGTGATGTAGAACAACAACACCATTCCCGCGACCCACGACACGGTGCGAAGCACCGGCCACTTGTCGCCACGACGGTGAAGCCGCCACACCCCAGCGAGGTAGAAAAAGATACCGAAAGCACACACGAGCAACCAAATGAGGTCGACGTTCCACGTTGTGAAGAGAGTCTCGAAGGTCATGGGCTCGGGAAGGGGCCGACCCGTCAGAATCTCGGCGGGAGTCGGGTTTGCTGCTTGAGATGCCGGAACCTCCGGTTGAGGGGTCGCCGTGCGCGCGAGAGCAGCCGCGACTCCCGAAGCTATGCCCATGAACCCGAGTTCGGCGGCGATAAGCCACCACAAAGTTGTTTTCAGGCCTGCTGCGGGCCGCTGCATCCGCGCAATCATGAAGCGACGGTATAGAGCGCCGAAGACACCGAGAGTAATGAGAGAAGCAACCTTCACGAGCACGAGAATGCCGTACGGCGAGAGCAAGTTCTCGAGTGTTCCCACTCGAATCTCGGCGCTTACGTAACCAGAAGCCGCGACGATGATGAAACTCATGAGCGCGATGCTCGAGTACCTCGTAACCGCGTCAACGAGCCTCGACTTCTCGAGCGTGCGAGAGAGAATCGCCAGAGTGACGAGCCCGCCGAGCCATAGGGCCGCGAAGACCAGGTGCAACCAAATGGCGCTCGTTGCCTGATCGTGGTCCGCCGTGCCGCCAGCGTGGCCCTGAATGGCCATCGGCACGAGCCCCAGCACCGAACCAGCAAACATGAAGGCGACGGCCGTGTGGTTGCGCACGGCGAAACACAACACGGTGAGTGCAGCCGCAATGAGGGTCGTGGCAAACCACGCTTGACCGAGCTCCGTCTGGGTCAGGAACGTCGACAGCACTTGACCGAATCGCTCATCGAACGTGATCGGCTGCTGGTAGACGGTGAGGAAGACAAAAAACGCCGTAGCCGCAGAAGCAACAGTCCAGATTGCGGATGCCCCGGCCGCAACGTCGAGCGTGAGCTCAAACTCACGGCGAGCGGCACTGAGCGCAAAAACTGCTATCGCGAGGGAGCCGATAGTTCCCGCGGCCCCGATGTTGACGAGCAGCTTCGCGAGCGGGAGTCCGTAGCGCACGACGGCTCCGGTGTCTGAAATGGGTTCTGCTTCCGCAGCCCCACCAAACTGCAATGCGGCAAGGCACGCGACAAAAGCCACGACCAAGAGGATGGCGGGGCCGACAATGCGGACGAAGCGGAGCACTACTCCAGCCTAAGCGAGAGTGGCTGAGAGCTTGGAGCACAGAACACTCGCCATCGG
>Ga0070753_1000546_pt1 | contig 23090 bp, 26 predicted proteins | sample VirMetDEL_Aug_31_FD_77441 | JGI IMG/M metagenome (GOLD analysis project Ga0070753, IMG submission 77441) | Aqueous microbial communities from the Delaware River and Bay under freshwater to marine salinity gradient to study organic matter... | ecosystem: Environmental > Aquatic > Marine > Coastal... | reverse complement strand
TTTATTGTGTTTCTATAATTAATCGTTTAATATTTGTTTTTCGTTATTATCAGTATTTTTACCTCTGTTAACCCCAATATGTTTAATAACTTCCAAAAACTTACCACCGAATACATAACCACCGAATAAGGTCATCGCATATTCCAAAGCATCCAATATTATCTTAAAGTTTTCCATTTTTAACTCTTCTTTTTTAATACCAGAAATTAACAATATCGTTATTGTTATGTAGTAAGCAATAATAGACCAAAGTAAATAAACCCTACCTTGTGAATATTCACCTTTTTCTTTTAATATTTGTTGGAATAATTTTTTCATTTTTTATCTTTGTCTTTTTCTAAACCTAAAAATGTGTTTATTTTTTTGATTATAGCGTCAATTAACGTTTGTTTAGAATTACCAGTTATAACACCCAAGTTTTCTAAAACTGATATTAGATATTCCAAAACAATATAAATAAAGAATGTACCATGTAACCACGTAAATAATGTTGAAGCAACTTTACCAAAAGATGTTGGGTCTGTGTTATATTCTAACTTAACAGCGTTTGTTACGTATAATAAAAGTATCCAAACAAATACTTTTAAACCAAAACGACTAAACTTACGTGAAACAATTTTTTCACCCCTAACTTTTGATGCCAATAACCCCGTTATTAATTCCAATACAACCAAAACAACAAAAGATATTATTGTTAATACGTGTAAACCCAAAAGAGTTTGTACCATAGAAGATAATGCTGCTAATGGTAATGTTAATGCCAAAAATTTTGAGTGTACAATAGAGTTTCCAAAATCAGAAACACATTTAAATCCAAAATTGTTTACGATTTGGTGTAGTAGTTTGTTAATCATTTTTAAGGTTTTTCTTTAGTTCATACAATTTCAGTATGTTTCTACTGAAACTGTCGTTATTTTCAGCCATTTTATAAATAGCATCCTTAGTTTCTAGTAGTTTTGACTTAATTGTAATGTTTTCAGCATTTTCTTCTAAAAGCTGATTCACTAAAGAAATATTCTCTTTAACTAATTCTTTTACTAAGGCTTTATTTTTTTCTTCATTTCTTTCCCTTAAAACCTTTAATAATGACTTTTCTTCTTCTGTTAAAGAATTACCCCATTTTTCATTAAACTTTTTAGAAGCAATATCTAAAAAGTTTTTAGGGTTAATCCCTTTTTTAATATATTCATCGTTAGTTGTTTCTTTAACCAAAACTTTTTCAGTTAACAACCAATTAACCAACACATCTTGTGTTTCTTGTAAAGAATCTAATGTGTTTATATTTTTTTGTGTTAATATAAAATCCTGTAAAGATTTGTGAATTGGTTTAACTTCCTTGTTTGAATAATCAATTCCGTAAGACTCCAACAAAGTTGTTAATTTTTCTAAATTTTTTGATAATGACTTATCACCACGGAATTTATCGAATAAAGATTTGTGTTCTTTTAGGTATTCTATGGCTTTAACTTCACTAGTAATTGTTTTGTTTTCTATATTTTTAAAAACAATAAAACTAGTTTTTAAAGTTTCGTTTTCTTTTAATATTTTTAAGAATTTTTTATATAAATCCTTGCCTAAAGTATCTTCAGATGTATAAGATTCAATTAATTTCTCAAGGAAAATATCTTTTAATGTTCCAAAATTCATAGTACTATTTTAAATATAAATATGCCCTAATCGAATAATAATTCATCTTCATCAGAAATATCTTCATTTAAAAGTTCATCTATACCTTTAGTCATATAAAAAATATCTTGATTTTTCTTTTTACCTTCTAATAGTAATTTGTCTATTGTGTTTTTATCACCTCTAAAACTTTCTCCGAATCCACCTTCATCACCACCAGTATCTTCACCTCCAGTATCTCCACCTCCGAAGTCACCTCCACCGAAGCCTCCGCCTCCGAAACCACCTCCTGAGTCAGCACCAAATCCACCTTCATCACCACCAGTATCTTCAGCACCTTCAGCACCTTGTTCTGACGGTAACTCACCATATAACTTATCAACCTTCTTAAAGAATCCTGTGTTTTTAATAACCTCAGATGTTTTTTCCAATTCAGCTGCAACAGCTCTCTCCAATCTTTGTTGTTCCAAATCTTCCAAAATTTCATCAGAAGACCAATTAAAGATATTTTTCTTAGCCCACGTATGTGATGTTGCGGCAATACCAGCATCACTAGCTGTTAAATCTTTATATAACAATACTTTTTCCTTCCATTGTTCAACCTTTAATACCTCACCTTGTGTTGATGGGTTATTAAGTGTTAATTTAAAATTATTTAACTCATCATGGAAACCTAAAATATATAAATGAATGATTGCTATTTTATTTAATTCTTGAATCATAGCTTGTTGGATTCTGTTAATAGTTCTAGCAAATCTAATATCCATTAAAGCTAAATTTTTACCTTCACCTGTAGGTTCTTCGAACCCTAAAAAAGTTTTTGGTACTCTTAATGCTGTAACCAATTTTCTTTGGATAAACTGAATATCTGCAATTTGATCTAAATTCGATGCACCTGGTAAAGTTTCAATAGGCATTGAAGCGTTAGGGTCTCTAACAGGAACAAAATAATCTTGGTCTACTGCCAATGTGTTATATCTAACATCTGTTTGGCCTGTTTGTTTATCCGCTGTTTGTGTTCTTTTAAATTTATTAGCTACTTTTTGTACGTATGCCTCAACATCCGAATCATCAATGTTACCTACATAAACTTTAAATACCCTTCTTTCAGGTGCTCTTGTTACACGATAAACTAACATCGCGTCTTCGGCTAAAAGCAATTGTTTCCAAATACGTCTAACTTTTTCTAAAACAGATGTACCATAAGGTAGTTTTCTATCATCACCCAATAAACGGAAATGAGCTATCTCCCAAGCATTAAACTCCAAAGTTTTATCTTTCCAAATAAACTTAACATTCTTTTTATTAAGAGAATTTTCATTCTCACCTTGTAATTGGTTGTTTTTAAAATCTACTGCGTTTAATTCTTTTCTTTCAATATCTAAATTAGTTAATTGGGTACCACCAATGATACCATCTTTGTAATCTATTTTTAAAAATACAAAATTATCACCATATTTACATGTATTTCTAGTCCACATTGGTAAATTAGAGTGGATGTCTAAAACATTAAAAAACAAATCTTCTAATACTTTTTTAATTCTACTAGAATCAGAGTAAACCGTTAACATTTTACCTTGTTCACTTAACGTACACGACTCTTCTGACATAATATCTAAAGCTACCGCAATCTCCGGAGTAAATTCCATTGCCTCATAATCCATATAAGAAGCGACTCTAGAAGTTTCATAAAATATAGCCTTTTGATATAATTCACTATCTATTTTAGACCATTGACTTTCTAAATATTTTTGTTGTTGTAGTTGTAATTTTTCTTTATTAAACTCTTCTTTGGATTTTGTTACAATTAAATCGTTATCCGTTAAAGAATATTTATTGTTGGTTAGGTTAGCTTTAGGACCACCACCTTGGCCAAACATATAAAATAGTTTTTGATAAACTGTTAAATTATTCTTATTATCTGCCATTTTTTTTATTTCTTTTTTATAAATATCATGTTTAAAGATAATTTATTATATTATGAATGTGAAGGGTATATTTATATAATAAAAAACATAATGAGTTTACCTAACATATCGTTTAAAGAGTTTGCCAAAAACCCAATAGTGGCATTACTATTTATGTGTTTAATAGCGATAGGTTATTTATATTTAGATAACAAATCAACACTAACAACACAAATAGTTAAATTAGAAAAAGAAGTTAATCAACTAAAAGATGATTATAAGGAATTAAATGAAAAATTCATTATAACAATAACAAAGTTAAATAATAGAAATAAAAAAAATGATTAGAAGATTAATAAAATACGGTGTATTGGTTGTTATTTTATCTTTTACAACTTTTTCGGTTGTATCAATATATAACGATGAACGAAAAAATATTGATACGGATAAAATAAATAAAGAAATTGATAGTTTAAAAATTAAACAAAATGATATGATTGAGGTTGCTGAAAAAATGATTGAAGACATTGTTTATACGGACAGCATATCAAAACATAAAATGGATAGTTTAGATCGTAAAGTAAAAACAAAAGGCGTTTCTTTAATTATTAGTAAATATGAATTAGATTCTGTTGAAAATTGTTTAAATGAATTAAACAAACGTTATTTGGAACTTAAACAGGAATTAAATAAAAAAGATGTTACAATAAATGATTATAAAAATGATTTAAATAAATTAAACAAAAAAAATAAAGATCTTTTACAGGTAATTAACGACTTGGAGATTGAAAACCAAGAATTAAAATACGAATTACAAGTAGTTTTAAATATTTTAGAAAAATATAAATCAAACAAGGTCATTGAAAAAGACCAAGACACAACAAACAATAGAAAAATTAAATTATTTAAAAAATAATTAATCTACATAATCACATTCAACATAAGATAAGTGTTCTCCGTTTGAAAGGTCTATTTCCCAAACATAATTAACTAAATTATCATATAATTCACTACATGGTAATTTAACACCTTTATAATCACCACCCTTTGTTTTTGAACCATTGGGGTTATTTGGTGTTGGACAAAATTTATTATAAATGGGTCCTGCACCAGCCCTTAAATTACATCTATTATTAAACGGTTTGTTAGAATTAACTTTTTTCATTTTATTATTTTTTAAAGCCTTTCATACCACTAAATAACCACATATTTTCTTTAAATTGTTCAGCAGTAACGTTATTTTTGGTGTTTTTGTCTGAGTAAAACCCTCCACCCACAACTTCACCTAAAACACTATTATCTTTAACATCATTTGTTTCAACAGACCAACTATTTATCATCGCTTTAGCTTGACCCTTAGATTTTTCCAAATCCTTAAAAGAAGTCATACCAACAAAACAACACATACCAATACACATTAAAAGGTCATCGTGATAACCCTTCATATGGTCTGGTCTACCGTTAATATAAACAAAGGTACTAACTTCATTTAATACCCTTTTAGAACGAATCTTAAAAGTATCCATCCTAATACCTTTTTCCATCTCAGAAATAATGGTATTCCTATTCTTTTGGAAGTTTAGTCCAGGTAATTTACCTTTATCCATAAACTTCTGTAATGCTTTATTGTTTTCAACAGAATCAATACCAACAGCAACATCGTAATAAAGACGATTTTTTGGGTATCCTAATTCAATCAATTTTAACACAACTGAAGCACCCCAACCACCTGTAATATCGACAACAATAAATGCGTCATATGATTCACCATAATATTTACATATTTCACCCAAAACGTCTGGTGCAACCTTACCATGGTATTCAGCAACCTGATTACCTGTTGTATAATCCCATATACATATACCAGCGAAGTCATCAGAAGAACCTGAAGAAGGGTCTGCTGCCAATATATATTGATGGTCCTTAATAGGGTCTTCCCATATCCACATACCACCATCAATCCATTCTTTCCTGATTGGGTCTTTTACGTTTTCTTTTTCTTGTCTATTTTTATATTTATCATCGATTACGTTATCACCTGAACCAATAAATGAACACAACAACTCCTGTGAAATCGACCTTGGGTTATGGTTAAGTTGAGCACACATATCATCAAACCATTTAGACCTAGGTGTATAACCTTTTTCAACCATCTCATCCCATTTTTCTTCAGGGACAACAGCATCAGGACCTTTACCACTTTTAGGGTCAACTATCTCCTCAACAACTTCATCTGTTTTATCGTCACGTAAAATCCATGACATACCAGAACCATCATTCCTACCATTATAACGTGGATCTTCATACCATCTCATCGAAACAATATTAAAATTATTTCGACCTTTTTCTGCCATAACGTATGCTTTATGGTAAAGTGGGTCGTATCCATTGGGTGTTGAAATAAGTATCGACTTACCACCTGTTGATAATGAAGGTTGTGCTGCAGTATAAAATTCTTCTCCTCTATTACCCTCAATGAAGGCCGCCTCATCCACAACAATATATGATGGTGTATAACCCCTTAAAGCATCTTTTGATGAAGCAACGGCCTTAACCTCTGAACCATTCCATAATTTATAATGGGAACTTGAGTTTTTTTCGGGGTTAAACCATGAATCACTATTTGCTGGTCTATATACATCCATCCATGCTGGTAATTGCATGGTAAAATCTTTAATTTTTTTCAAGAATTCTTTTGCCGTTTCTTGTTTGTTGGCCGCAATCAATATCTTTTGTGTTGATTTATTTGAAGATAAAGCTGTTAAAACTGCGAAGTATGCTGCCGTTGTTGTTGAAATACCTGCCTGACGAGGTTTCATTACTATATTGTGGTCATGATTTTTATAATCATTAACCAATTCTATTTGTCTTGGGAATAATCTAAATGGTACATAACCACCTTGTGTCCTATCTTCTGTTTCTAAATAAGATTCTATTGCATAAACTGGGTCTGATAAACATTTCCCAATTTCATATAACATTTGTGCTTTTGATAAACTCATACTTATAAATATCATGAGTTTTAATTTTGTGACCCATACAGATATGGTGGGGTGTTAGTCCCCTTAAATTATAGGTCTCTTACAACAAAGGAAGAAAGAGCATTTTTAACTTGTTCGGTGTAAGTCCCATTAAATTATAGGTCTCTTCCAACCACCTCTTTATAAGTTCCTGAATTTCAGTACGATTAAGACCAAAATCCTTTTTTAAAACCGACCAAATTCTACCATAATTTATGTAAACATCCCCATTTTCTTCATTCTGATAATAAAAAAGTGGTTTTCTTTCGTTATCAACATAATAGGTTCTAATACCTTTAACAATTGGTTTAAGGTTATCAAAATTAGATTTTAACCATTCCATTTCAGGTTTCATCGGTTTAATCTCTGATGTCCAATCAAAATCGTTGATTTCTTCTCTAATTATTTGTTTTATTGATTTCATATAATATAAATATAATCAAAAACGAAAAACCCACCATAGTAGCGAACTTGGTGGGTTTAATCAGTCGTAACTGATAACGGTCCTAATCCGTATGTCTTTATTTCTTATTCAATATTGAACCTAAATGTCTAACTAATTCCATATCACCAGCATCCAAAGCATCATCAATAAGATTTTGTAATTCTACTTTTGACATAGATTCGTAATCAACCTCTTCTTCTGTATCATCTTTTTGTTTAAGTAAACTATTCAATAATTCATCCTCAACATCTTCTTCTTCAGATTCAGGTGTTTCATTTTCATCCTCATAATCATCACTATAACTAGACAATACATCTTCAGCTGCCTCACCTCGTAATTCTTCTAAAGCTTCATTAGCAAATCCTCTAACTTTTTGTTGTGCATTACCATCACCTTTAATTAACCCCTCAATAACAGAATTAAATTCACTATCAGGTAATTCTTGTAAAATACTCCATGTTAAAGAAATAACTTCTTGGTTTTCAGTTGGTATTTGTGTAACAAATTTCTCCCAAATTTTTGTACCCAAACGAATATCATTAGTTTCTGATTCCAAATTATCAGTTTTATCTAAAACATATTTTCTTACTTCAACATCATCACTTAAACCTTGTAAAGACATTAATTCTACAACACCTTTAGCTAATTCGTGTAAAAGAATTGGGAAAATAATTCCTTGTGCTATAATTTTTGGTTTATCAGGATTAGAAATGTCTAATTTAACGTTTCCTGCATGAATACCACCCATTCCTTGTTGTTTAATAGAATCATCATCCATTAAGAAATAGTTTGCATCGTTTGCTGCCATAACGTTAGAATAGTTTCTTCCTAGTGTTGGGTTGGTTTCTCTTAATTCATCATCTAAATGGTGTAAATTTTGTGATTTTCTTGCTGCCCCATGCATCATTGAGTTCGTTAAACGCCTTCTTTTTAATGCTGGTTTAATTTGTTCTTCTGTTCTACCCTCAGGTTTTGGTTTATTACCTTTATCAAACTTTAATCCTTCACGTTTAATATCACCAATCTTAAACCCTTGTTGTCTAGCAATTTGGTCTAATTGTGTCTGTGGTGTTGAACTAGGTAAACCCAACATTGCTGGAGGTATTCCCATAATTTTTGCATCAAATTCAACAGCATCCTCAGGGATGTTAAATTGTCTTCTAATCATGGCAACAGCCTTTCTTTCTAGGTTTTCTGTTCCTAACCTATATTCTTCTTTTGCTGCCTCCAATAGAGAATTACTCAAAAATTGTTGGATTTCCATAAAAGATGGGTTTTCCTTACCTGTTTTTTGTCTAATATTGTCAGCAATTTCTCTAAAAGATTCTTGTGCCAATTGATTTGTTAAATCTTGACCCAAAATATCATTATAGTCGTTATCACCACCCTCAAACTTCCTTCTTACGTTATCGTTCATTCTTGATTCTGATATTATTCTGTTTTTAATTGTTTTTAATAAATCCGATTTTGTTGATACAAAATTTTTATTCTCCTTAATAATACCCATTATTTCTTTTTTAGTCAAATTAATTTTATTCTCAGATACAGATATTGTTCCATCTGTACCAACACCCATTTTTTTAGAATCTACCCCCTTATCTAACATTTGTTGTAAAGCTTTAACATCAGAACTACTCTTAATATCGAATTTCATTACTTGTGTTTTTTCAACTTCATTTACATCACCTTCCTTAACTGAAATACTACCATCTTCATTATATGATACATCTTCAGGGTTGGCCTTTTTAATAGCTTTAGAAACTTCGTCAGGATTTGATTCTTGATCTTTATCATTATAAGTTTTAGTAATTTGTGTATCTACTTCACTTAAATGTTCTTCATCGTTTAATAAATAAGGTTCTTCTTTTTTCTTTGCCATTACTATTTTATTTATTTTCTTTATATTTTAATGCTAAATCATATTCATAAAGTTGTGCATCAACAGATTCTTTTGTGTCACCAAACTTAAATATTCTACGTTTTTCGGGTATATCTCCATCCTCTTCTAACTTTTCCCAACCTAAGGCTATAATACCTTCAACAGCATTATATATGTCTCTAACACCATCTTCTTGAACTAATTCCATATCAAATAAATAAGTTTTCAATGTCCCAACTAATTTAATAATATGTTCGTCTGGTGCTAATTCTCTTGTGTCGGTCATAACTGACGATTCATACCAACCACCATCCCATTCCCATTCTGTTGAATCAGAGAATAAGAATTCGAATATATGTTCACCTTTAAATGTTGTACCAATTCTATTTATGTAAATTAAATACATATAAAACCTTTTTAATCTATTTTTATTCGAATTCAACGTCTGAATCGTAATCAGCTTTTGGTGCTGGTTGTGCATCAGGGTCGTTTGGATCTATTTTTGGTGGAACTCTAAAAGGTCTTCTTGAAGGACTTGGTCTATCAGTTCCAGGTTTACCAGGTTTAACATCAGGATTTGGTGATGTTTTTGGTCTTGCTGGTGCTGGAGATGGTGCCATCCTTACATCATCCATATATGTATCATATTCACGTCTTCTAGCTTTTGGTGCTGGTTGTGCATCAGGATCATTTGGGTCGATTTTAGGTGGAACTCTAAATGGTCTTCTTGAAGGTTTTTCTCTTCCAGGACCTCTATCAGGTTTAACACCAGGTTCAGAAGGTCTTGTTGTAGGTCTTGTTTTTGGTTCTGCATTCATATCAATATCTTTTTTTGAGAAAATATCATCATCTTCTTCTAAAGAGTCAAATCTTGTATCATATGGTAATTTATGTTTTGCCCATTTTTCTACAGGTTTTGAATCGTATCCAGGTTCTGCATTTCTATGAAAATGTTTTGTAATATCTCTATCAGCTTGTCTTCTTGCTCTTTCAGATGCTGATGGTCTATATTTGTTTGCTCTTTGTGGGTATAATGTCTCTTTTTCTTCATCAGAATATAACTCATCATCCAACAATAACATATCATCTTCTAATTCTTCATCACCACCAATATTTGGGTTATCTTCTTCCATATAAGAATCATAAGATTCCTCTACTTGGTCATTAGATAGGTGTCCTAAATAACCAGCTGGATATTCACCCATATAAGAATCGTAATCATCATATTCTTTATCATCCATATAAGAATCATAAGATTCTTCTACTTCTTGTTCTTTATTACCACTATCTTTAATAGTATCTAATACATCATCTTTATCATTAGAATCCATATTATCTAAATCTAAAGCCGCTAATACAGATTTAGCAACCCATTTTTTCATATCAGACGATAAATCCTCAACATCTCTAAGTTGTTGACCTAGTTTACCTGTTGTACTTTGGATATCTTTGATGTTATCACCACCTTCTTCTTGATTATCAACAGATTCAGTATCTTCTTCCCCTTCATCACCAAAATCAAATTCATCATCAGTTTCTTCAGTATCTTCTTCCCCTTCATCACCAAAATCAAATTCATCACCACCTTCTTCAGACGATTCATCACCAAAGTCAAATTCTTCATCACCACCTTCTTCAGATGATTCATCACCAAAATCAAACGATTCTTCTTCTTCAGTATCACCACCTTCTTCAGTACCCATATCAAAACTAGGTTCTTCAGTTGGTTCTTCTTTTTTCTTTTTATTTAATTTCAATACATATTTTTTTTCTGATAAAACATCATCAGATTCTAAAATATTAATAAAATTAACATCATAATGATTATTAATTTCCTCAAAAACTAAATTTAATTGTTTTGTTGCCTCACTAAAAGAGTGGTAATATTTTTTACCTTTATTACTTAAACCACCAACATAGTCAAAATCAGATTCGGTTAGGTTTTGTTTAGTGTTAGCTTCTTTAATAAAATATTTTTTACCTTCTCTAACTATAGCATATGTTTTACCATTAACCGCCTCCTTAACCAAACCAAAACTAGATATTTCTAATTTATTCTCTTTTAATGTTGGTTTAATGTCAGCTAATTCTAACATTCTATTTAATGTACTTTTTTTCATATTATTATTTTATTTTTTTTATTATCCTTTTATAGACCAAGTACCATCACTATTTAAACCATTTGTTCCAGCAGGTCCTCTATGGAATGCTTCTGGTTTTTTCTTACCTAATAGTAATATATCTGTACTACCAGCTATATCTGAAGCTGAATTAACTACTAAATTTAATACAATAGGCCCACCTGTTGGTCCTACCATTGACACACCTTTATAAACAAAGGTAGAAGAAGTATCTACATATATTTGATAATATGTGTATGCTGAATAAACAGCGTCTGATACTCCATGTAATACTGAATAACTATCCATAATTTTTTGTTTTTATTAATAAATATCTTTATTATTGTTAAATTTACTTTTTTTTTATTATTCAGGTAAAGGACCTAAGTCTTTAATCCTTTTTACTACTATTTTTGGGTATTCATTTTCTAACCATTGATGTAATGCTTCAACATATTCAAATTTAGGTAATTCAATATAATCTAATGTTTCATAATCACCCATATCACCTTGAATATCAATATTTAACTCACATTCACCTTCCCAATAAGGTGTTGCATAAACCACATATTCATCAGTATCATTAAATCCCCACACTATAGTCCCACTATATCCATCCATACTATAATAGTAATCTCCATAACTTATTGGTTGTTTATTTCTAAAATATCTAACAACTTCACCATACAATGCTTCACATATTGGTCCATTGTCTATTGGGGTTACTTGAATGTCCCTAGTCCAATCAAAATCATTGGATTCGTTTATGTTATCAGTTAAATAAATAATATCTTTTAATTTTGTTTCACCGTTAACCCATTCATAATGATATAATTTATTTTGGTTAGATTTTTCTTTGGTTCTTTGTATAAGTTTATCAAAATCAGAACTTAAATTACTACCATAGGTAATTCTATGTTTTCTGATATCATCTTCCCAAATAGAAGATATTCGTCTTATATATTTAGAATTATTATTAATAATTTTACCGAGACCCCATTCAAAACCAAGATTAAATAAGAATTCCTGACATTGGATAGAGTCAGTCTCATTCTTAATACCTGTTATTGCCCAAGCAGTTCCTTTTTGTGGTTTACTATCATCAATATCATTTATCCAATCAAATTCGTTAGATTCATTAACTGATGACCAACACAAACCCTCATCATTTGGATTCCATTTACCCCAAGAGTTACAATAATCAGTTTCACTCAATTCGGTAACGTAGTCAAACATATCTACATCATCACCATTTATTAAATTATTCTCAATACACCACTCAATAACATCTTCACCTTCATCACCAGGTCCAGCATAATATTGGTCTTCAGCTGTGTAATCCCATATTTCATCTACAACATGTTCAGGTATTTTAACAAAATAAGAACCACCATCTGTACACTCATCTTCACCTGTTTCTTCATCATAGAAAGAATTCCAACAAGCATATATCTCAAAGTATCTATAAGGGCTTTTTGCTGGTATGTCAGTAATCCAATCAAAATCATTGGATTCTGTTATGTGTTCCGAGTGGTATGGTAAATATAACCAATAAGGTTCCAACTCTTTTTCGGTCATAGAACCATCTCCATTATGGACATAAGTTTTTTTAGGTTTTAATAATCCTACAGCCTCATTGTATCTAACATAACTTTTTTCACCAATAAGTTCATCCTCATCGTTAGATACAATTATCTCATAATGGACATCTCTATCAACTTTATATACTTTAAGTAACATATCTATAGACGGAATATTTCTGTTTGGGTTAACTCTATATACAGCACCAACATGAATCTTATCTTCAGGTGTTTCAGGTTCAGGTTGAATATCTTTAGCCCAATCAAAATCGTTGGATTCGTTTATATTACTACCTAATTTTATTAATCTATCATATTCTTCGGGGTTTCTTTGTAGATAACCAGGTACATTAACCCTTTTCCAAAAACCAGTATTTATGTTTTTTAAAACTTGGTTGATATCTGTTGAGTTAGCTCCATTATAACCATACCTATCCCAACCCATGGACATAGTATGTTTATTGATTCTATCAATATCGATATAAGTTCCTCTATCCATTGAACCTTTATGGTGTGCAAATCTAACCCATTTACCATCAGGTGATATATCAACAATTTCAAAAGTAACCTCAGCATTCAAATCTTTAGGTGTAAAATCTGTTCTAGTGTGAAATACATCACCTACTGACACAATTGGTTTTATATCCTTTGTCCAATCAAAGTCATTAGATTCTGATAAATCTTTCCTATCCCAACCCATTAAAAACCTATATTTACGCCAAACTTTATGTATGATATCCTTGTCATCAACACCATACTCTTTGGTTACGTAAGTCGAAAAAGACATTTTCTCACTATCAAACGGAAAAGCACCTTCAGACTTTCTGTACATATCGTTAGCTATATGGATGTAAGTTATAGGTATATCCTTTGCCCAATCAAAGTCATTAGATTCTGTTATTCTGTTTGGTTTTACTTTACTCCAATAATAAATTTTAGGGAATTTTCGGTATTGATACATAGTGTTATTAGGATCCAAATATTCATTACCCAACCCTATTTCTTTTCCTTTATATTCGAGATAAAGTAATTCATTTTCACTATGTTTTTTATTGTAATGAAACATCATATAGATTTTATTGTGTTTTAACTCACCAGCATTCCATTTATAACCTAACTTAAATAAAAATTCTTGCATCTCTATACCCTCTTCAATACTACTTGGGTTTACGTCATTTACCAAAATCCAATCTTCATTATGACTTAATATATCAGGTAAGTTTTCTGTCCAATCAAAATCACTCTCGTTTATTGATTCTAAAGTAACTGATTTATCGTAAGCAACGGTTTTAATGTCATATAACCTATCCAACATACCATTTCTACGTAAAACCTTGAAAACCATATTTTCAACAGAAAATTCACCACCCTTATCCAAACCAGATTGACGCATTTTCTTAATTTTATCAGTTAATTTATCAACACGTTTAACAGTAGTTTCATTTTCAACCTCATCCATCTCATCATAGATATCTTCTATTCTATCCATTAAAAGATTTGCTTTATCTTTAACCGACTTATCATCGATACTGATTTTCTTTTTTTCTGGTTTAATATTCCATTCGTTATTTAACACAGAATAAACACCCGTTGAATGGTGTGGTTCGTTAATATCTTGAACATATAATTCAACGTCATAACCATAAATCGTTACATCATGTTCTTTATTCCAAGCAGAACTTTTAGATTTAAGAAAATCTTGAACCAAATCACGTTCCATTGGTAAATCATCATAATCCACTACGATATGTAAATCTACATCAGAATATTTGGACCAATTATAGTTAGCCAAAGAACCTGTCATGGTAACATCTTCAATATCTACCCCAGGTAATTCCAAAGATTCAAAATAATCGTCAGCTATTTTTAATAGATTTTTTTTAACCTCAGATTTCATTTTTTGGTCTTTATCCCATATCTTTGGGTTAAGATTGTCTTGCATCTTAAAACCAGATAAATCTATATCTTTAGATGCTTGTTCAATTTCTTTCTCGTTTATCTTCATATTTATAAATATCTTAATATTTATTAATAAATATCATGAAAAATTTAATTAAGAAAATACTAAAAGAAAATGATTTTGATTGGACTTCTGATGTAAACCCAATGAGTAAATCTGAAATTTCCCAAGAATTAAGTGGTTTAGTAGATTTTGGATACCATAGTTTAGGTAACAAAAGTTATTTAATCAATTCTATATATAATCTTGGTTTAACAAAAGATAAATTAAAAGATCTATTATCATCATTATATGGTTTATCAGAAATATCTTTTGATGCAGGACACCAAAGGGGCTTGAATGCTGGTTATGAAGAGGGTTATAATGAAGGTGCAAGTTCAGGTGAATCAAGAGAAGATTTAGAATATGAGTTTAGAGAACGTGAACGAGAAATAATGGATAATTCATATGAAGAGGGTTATAGTGATGGACTTGAAAAAGGTTATCAAGAAGGTTATTCTGAAGGTTCAGAGGAAACTTATCATAAAGCATTTGAAGAAGGTAGAGCTTACGAATTAGGTATAGATACAGAAGATTTTGAGAGAAAACAATCTGGTTTTGACCCTGATGAGTATGATGAAGAATATGACGAAAATTATTAATATATGAAAAAAGTAATTAAAATAACTGAATCACAATTAGAACGTTTAACTGAAAGAAGAGTTAAAGAAGTAAGTGCTATTGACTTAGCTTTCGAACTTAAAAAACTAGAATGTACTGGTGAGAGTATAAAATCACTTATTTCTAAAAAATTAAATGAAAATGGTTATGAGGATGTTAATATTAAATTTTTGGGGTATGGGGAATCACAAAAGGAACTCCAATATATAGTTCATACCGAAGGACCAGTTTTTGTTATTGATACTATGAGTAATTCTGAAGCAAACCCACCATGTATGGAGGTTACTGATGTAATTGCTTATACTAAGGCTTAATCACGTTTATTTTCTTTAATCAATTCTTTAATTTCTGTAACATCTATTTTATCTAGTTTTTCAAAAGAATATTTTTGAAATGTTTTATTAAAAATAGAACCTTGGCTTTCAGATATTTCGAATCTAACGTAATCCCTTTCTAATACGTCTTTATATAGGTATTGTGTACCTGCCTTAAACGTTACTTTTAATGTTTTATTAGGTTTATCCCATTCTGTTAGTAAAATGTTACTAGAATCAATTAAACATTCAATAACACCATCTTCTCTTTGTGTTCTTTTTACTACTGCCATATTTTATAAGATTTAATTGTTTTTATTGGGTGTATACTACCTAATAATTCTTCGTCTTTTTTGGTTTCAATAATGAAATAATCACCAGTTATTCTATAACTTGAGTTAGTAAAATCTAACTTATAAGTACCACTAGTGAAATCATCATCAAAATCACTATTATTTCTAATTATTAGGCTAATATTAAAAAGTTTTTCTTTTTCCATACTTTATTATTATTTATTAGATAATTATATTTTGTCTGTTAAAGTTAACAATAAAATAAAAAAATATAAATATATTTTGTTTTATTAAAAATATTTTTTATAATATTATAGATTAGATGAAACCAACAGATGAAAAAATAAAGTGGGTATTAAAAGAATCTTTTAAAGAAGCTAATAGGTTAGGGGCTGATAGTATAACACCAGACCATATGATATTAAGCATTTTAAACGATAAAAAAAATAAAGTTATTGATGCTTTTAATTCTATGGATTATGATTGTGAAGATTTGGGTTCAAAAGTAGAAGCTTTTTTAAGATTAAAAATAAAAACACCACAAATTAAAAAAAAATTAGTATCTTTAAGTGAATGTTCAAAGCGAGCATTAAACATATCCGAGATGGAATCAGATAAATTTGGTGACGATTTTATCAACGAAGAACACTTAATGTTAGCTATTTTAAAAGATAAAGAACTTGATTGTACAAAAGTATTAAACCATCAGGGTATTTATTATAAAAATTTTAAAGAAAAATTATTAGAAACAAAAACAGAAATAAATATGAGTATAGCAGACGACTTCGATGAAATGGGTGGACTAAAAGGTAAAAAAAGTTCAAATAAGTCCAACACACCAGTTTTAGATAATTTTGGTAGGGATATTACTGATATTGCCGCTAAAGGTGGTATAGACCCAATTATTGGTAGAGATGAGGAAGTTGAAAGAGTTTCTCAAGTATTAAGTAGGAGAAAAAAGAATAATCCTATTTTAATTGGTGAACCTGGGGTTGGTAAAACAGCCATAGTTGAAGGTTTGGCATTAAAGATTGTACAAAAAAAGTGTCCTAGAGTTCTTTTTGGTAAAAGAGTGGTTTCTTTGGATTTGGCTTTATTAGTTGCTGGAACTAAATATAGAGGCCAATTTGAGGAACGTCTTAAAAGTATTATGCAAGAATTAGAAAAAGCTAATGATGTTATTCTTTTTATAGATGAAATCCATACAATTATGGGTGCAGGTAACGCATCAGGATCTTTAGACGCATCAAACATTCTTAAACCAGCTTTAGCTAGAGGTGAAATCCAATGTATTGGAGCAACCACTTTGGATGAGTATCGTGAAAACATCGAAAAAGATGGGGCAATGGAAAGAAGATTCCAAAAAGTTACTATTAACCCACCATCTTTGGAGGATACTTTAATAATATTAAAAAATATTAAGGATAAGTATGAAGACCACCATAAAGTAATTTATACTGAAGAGGCTGTTGAAACTTGTGCTAAATTAGCTGATAGATATATTACTGATAGAGAACAACCTGACAAATCTATCGATATTTTAGATGAAGTGGGTGCTAGGTCACAAGTACATCTTAAACCACCAAAACATATATTAGATTTGGAAAACCAAATATTAGCTATAGACCAAAAAAAGATTGATGTTGTTAAAGCACAAAAATATGAGGAGGCGGCTAAATTAAGAGACGAGGAAAGATACTTAAAAGAAGAGTTAGATATTGAAACTAAAGTTTGGACAAACGAGTTAAACTCTGTTAGGAAAAAAATTACTGAAGAAGATGTTGCAAACGTTGTTTCTATGGTAACAGGTATTCCTGTGACAAAAGTTTCACAAGATGACTTATCTAGACTTAAAAACATGGCAACTATTTTATCTTCTAAGGTTATTGGACAAAATGAGGCTGTTGAAAAAGTATCTAAGGCGATTAGAAGAAACAGAATGGGTATTAAAGCACACAACAAACCAATCGGTTCATTTGTATTTGTTGGCCCAACTGGGGTAGGTAAAACTTATTTGGTTAAAAAATTAGCTGAAGAAATGTTTGGTACGTCTGATGCTGTTATCAGAGTTGATATGTCTGAATATATGGAAAAACATACAACATCTAAATTGGTTGGAGCACCTCCAGGATATGTTGGTTATGAAGAAGGAGGCCAATTAACTGAAAAAGTTCGTAGAAAACCATATTCTGTAATCTTATTGGATGAGATTGAAAAAGCACACCCTGATGTATTTAATGTTTTACTTCAAGTTTTAGATGATGGACATTTAACTGATGGTTTAGGTCGTAAAGTAGATTTTAGAAATACTTTAATTATTATGACATCTAATGTTGGGGCTAGAAAATTACAAGATTTTGGAACAGGTGTTGGTTTCGGTACTAAAACTAAAAACGATAATTTAGATGATATTAAACAATCTGTTATTGATAATGAACTTAAAAAGGCGTTTTCACCTGAATTTTTAAATAGATTAGATGAGATTATTTTCTTCAAACCTCTTGAAAAAGAAGATATTAAGAAAATTTTAGATATTCCTCTTAAAGAATTAAGTGATAGAATTGATGAGATGGGTTATAAATTAAAAATCTCGCCTAAATTAAAAGAATATTTGGTTGAGGCTGGTTATGATGAAAAATATGGGGCTAGACCATTAAACAGGGCTATACAAAAATACCTTGAAGACCCTATCTCTGAAAGAATGTTGGATGGTGATTTGGTTGAAGGTGACACAATTAAAATTGGTTTTTCAAAAGGTGATGTAACTGTCGATATTGAAAAATAAAAACAATAAAAAACCCCTCTAATTAGAGGGGTTTTTTTTTTAACATAATTAACAAACAATTTTTGAAAGAGTTTGGCTATCCAAAACATGGATAATTAACTCTTCCTTTATAGGAACCAGTAAACTAGTATTATCACCAAAAAAATCTATTCTAAATTCACCTCTATATATACCTTCTTGGTTTGTTTCTTTTTTGGAAAATTTATATCCAATATAATATTCTATAATTTCACCACATTCATCTTGAACAGGGATAATTAGACCCAATTTATTATATACTTTGTATTTACAAGTATTACATTCCATTTCTTTCATGGAAAAAGTAACTGCAGCATTCTCCAGTCCCTCAATAATTTTTTTATAGTCATTTCTACCATCATTATTAACTTTCATCTTTAAAATAGGTAATTGTGACCCTTTTCTTATATAAAAATTTTGTGCCATATCTTTTATTAATAAATATCGATATTTATAAATAAAATTGCTTATGTCATTATTAAATTTTATAATGGTGGTATTTCCCCCATTAATTTATGTGTTGGTTATTTATTTAACTTCCCCATACAAGTCGATATCAATAACAAAATCATTAAAATATTTTATAGGCGGTATTTTATCGATACCTATTTTAACAATAATTAATTTATTATTACCTTATGGTGATGATTATTTTGGTTCTGAGTTTACTTTTTATTTTTTTGAAGTTGGCCCACATGAAGAAATAGCGAAATTTATTTCTTATTTTATTATATATAAAATGTTAGGCAGGGACGAGGAAGAACACCCAATAGGGACCATGTTTTATATGGGTATGGTTGGTTTAGGGTTTGCTATGATTGAAAACGTTAGTTATTTTTATAGATTCGGTGAATTTGTTTTAATAACAAGAACCTTTACATCAACATTGGCACATATGCTTTTTGGTATGTTTACTGGTTATTGGATTTCTTTAAGTAAAGTTAAAATTAATAAATACAATAATAGGTCAGTTTTTGATATTTTTATGGCATCCAACCCAAAAATAAGGGGGTTTGTTTATTCTTTTATTGGTTTGTTATGTGGTGTTGGTTATCATGGTTTATGGAATTATAGTTTAAGTACCTCAGGCAAAGCATCTGGGTCAATAATGATACTAATGTTGTTTATTGGTTTATTGGGTGCCAAATTTGCTTCAAATAACCTTAGAAATAAAAAAATAGAAAACAAAGATGGATAAATTAAAAAAATTAGAAATACAGAGGTTATTAAAGGAGTATGATTTGTTGGTGTTAGGTGATGAGTATAAACAAGAAATAGTGGATAATTACACAACTGAATTTATGAAGGATATTTTGGGAGAAGGCCCAAATGAGAAAAAAGAAAATCCCGAACCAAAAAAAGAAGAACCAAAAAAAGAAAAATTAATACAAGATGATGAGTTAGATGCTGAAACAAAAAAAATGTTAAAAAAGGTTTTTAGAGATGTTATGAAAAAAACACATCCAGATATAATAAAAACCGAAGAATATTTAGATTTTTATAGATTAGCCAAAGAAGCATACGACACCAATAATATTGTTGAATTAGCGTTAATAGCATCCAAACTAAATGTTGATTTTGAATTAAATGAAAAACATGTTGAGTTTATTAAACGAATAATTGAGATTAAGAAAAAAGAAATGGAGGCATTCCAAAAATCTTATTTATATATGTGGGCTCATGCAAAATCACCGGCAGAAAAAAAGGCTATTGTGGAATTATTTAAAGGTAAATTAAGAGATAAACAACCACCCACAACAAAAAGTTAAATTAAATTAAAATAGTTGTTTGTTGCTGGGTTATATTTTAAATCAGGACTATTACCACCATTAAATAAATTATGGATTAATTTTTCATAAGTACTTAAAATTAATGGGTTTGATACGTGGTATCTCCATAACGCTTGTTTATTTCTAGTTTTATATAAATCAAGATTATTGTCATGATTTTCCAAAATCCAGTTTAACATCTTAGCCCCATCTCTGGTATCAGATTCATTAAAATAATAACCAACATCTTTACAATATGGTGCGTTATGTAATACAGGGTAACCCATATACGCAACATCCAAATATAAATAATTTAACGGATTCATTATTTGATGTGAAACAACAATATCAATAAATTGTGAAACAACAAAAGAAGTTTGGTATCTATGTTCAACACTTACTTTATTATCCTTAAATATATCTAATGATTTTATCATAGAGGTAAAAGAAGGGTTTTTTGATAAAACGTCTTTTGCGTTGGTAATCATTAACTTTTCTATTTTTTCTTTTCCTGTTTCTGACCTATAAGATTCTTCAGCTACCAAAATAGGTATAACACAAGTTTTAACGGTATTTAGGTTTGGTTCCATAATACCAATAACCTTTTTTTCTTTTGTTGGGTTGTATAAGTGGTTTTTCTTGTATCTGCCTTCTTCATGTTGTGATGCAATAATTTTTAATGAACTATCTAAAAAACTATTATCCCATAAAAAAGGTACACTTATTGAATTGGCTCTATATAATGTCCTATAATAACCACTATTATTATAATCTTGTTGTGGGACATACCAAATCTCATCAAACATATCTTCAAACATTCCATGTGATCCACCCTTAAACAACATATCCTCAATTGCTAAAACATAATTGTTACCACATTTATAACCAATATATTTGTTTGTTGGTTTTTGGTGTTTAAACTCCCTTATTAATTCAAAATCTGCTTGTGCACCCATGGAAATAATTAAATCCATTTCCTTATATTTGTCTTTTAATAAGGAAACATTAATCCCATCAAAATGTTGTGGTGGATTAGATAAATCGATTTCTTTTGTATTTAATAAATGTATTTCGTAATTTTTATTGGATTTTTTTAATAGGTTGATTAACATAAGAATGTTTAATTTCATCCCATTTGTCCACATTGATTCTTTAATATCATTTAATGCTATTGTAATACCTATTTTTATATTTTCCGTATCTATCATACTAGTTTTGGTTTTTTTGTGTTTTTATAGATGTCAGAGTTAAATTCCTTTACATCATCTAACGATATATTTAATTGTTTCCTCCATTTTGTTATAACTGATTCATAACCATTATTATATAACTCACATTCTTCTAAAATTGGGTTGTCAATGCCAACTTCATCAATATCGTAAGATGGGTCTGAAAGTAAAAATAAATCTCTTGTGACCTGATAATATAAAACATTTTTTTCCATATAAATAAATATGATATTAAATAAAAAAAGGAGGAAAAACTCCTCCTTTAATATTAATTTTTTAATAATTATTATATTCCACCACCATCGGTGATTGTCCATAAAGCACTTAAAACTAAGTTTGATTTTGCTGCTTCAGCAGGACTTCCTGTTGTGTATTTAGATGTACCGAAATTAACTGATAAACCATCTACAGGGTTAAGTGCATTCCACGCAACTAATAATTTATCGTATTCAGAAGTACTGATTTTCGCACCTTCTAAGAATCCTGTAAATACATTTACTTTTTCAATATTCCAAGTATCTAATCCTACAATAACATCATCTGCTATACCTCTAAACATTCTATACATTGAAACATTTGAAGTTGAATTTAATACCATATTAGTAACATCAAAAGAAGTACAAGAACCTAAACCGCGTGTAAATCCATTTGTGCCACCACTTCCAAAATTAGTACAACTTGACCAATCCATCCCTGACATATCTAAACTAGTTATTGAGATAGCATTATAAATAAATCTTGTAGCACTTACAACATTTGACATATCCCACGTATTGAAATTAGGTATAGTTGTTAAAGATGAACAAGAAGTAAATGCACCATCTACTGAAGTTATTAATGATGTATTAGGTGTATCAGTTGCTGTTATAACCATATTTGTGGCAGATGATAATTTTATTAACTCATATTGATTAGAACTACCCCACTGTTGAATATCAGTTATTTTTTCAGGTGTACCTGCTGTATAATTTAAACCACCGAATTGACCTATGATTTTTATTGTGTAAATACCAGGTGTTGGATAAATATGAGTGATACCTGTCCCAGGAAAAGATGTGCAGTTATCTGTACTACCATCTCCCCAATCAACAACACCATCTAATGGGATTGTTCCATTTGTATATATTCTTAAATTAAAATCATTTGTATTACCACCTAAAGTAGTATCTATCGTAAAAATAAATTTCTTTTTTTCTAGGGAACCATCCTTTATTCCCACTCTTATTTGTGCCATATCTTTATTCTGTTATTTCTTCTTCATTGTTATCAACATCAATTTCAAAGTTATTTAATAACTCTGTTTTCCAAGATGTTTCATCATCGAATATTGTATAATTCGGTAAACCTGTTTCGGTTTGTTGTGGTGGGTCAGTTTTTCCGTAGTGAACAATTGAATTATCTTCATTTGTTGCAATCCACCATTTTTCATTCATTTCTGTTTTTGTTACTATTATCATAATTTATTTTTTTTATATAAATATCATA
>Ga0070753_1000545_pt1 | contig 23090 bp, 34 predicted proteins | sample VirMetDEL_Aug_31_FD_77441 | JGI IMG/M metagenome (GOLD analysis project Ga0070753, IMG submission 77441) | Aqueous microbial communities from the Delaware River and Bay under freshwater to marine salinity gradient to study organic matter... | ecosystem: Environmental > Aquatic > Marine > Coastal... | reverse complement strand
TGTCAGTTACGCGGTAGCCAGTGACGGCAGAACCACCCACATCAGACGGAGCCGTGAAGCTGACCGTCGCCTGCGTGTCACCAGCAGTGGCGCTAACGGCAGTAGGCTCATCAGGAGCGTTCAGGCCATCTTGACCGATGAACCCGCCTACACGATTGGTCATAGCAGGCCCCTACGGTCAAGATATCTCTTCGTAGCTGCACACAACCTTGAGGTCATTCGCAGTCCCAGCAGTCGCACCAATCGACTTGTCTTCCTCAAGATAGATCGAGGTGGACTTGTCGATGACCACAAGCGAGGCATCAGCGGGGACACTGATCGTGCTAACGATCTGGGTTGCCGTGCCGCCGATGTTGTCTTCGCTATAGAGCGAGACCGTGATGTCGGCGGCGTTTGTTCCATCCACGTTCGAGACCACCAGCGAGTTGATCTTGAAGACCTTGTTGCTCGCGGCAGCGTTGCTGACGACCTCGGTCGCGCTCGTGGTCGTAAGACTGACCACGTTCGTTTTTCCGGTGATCGTGGTGACGTTGACGATATTCGGGGCACTCATGCTTAACCTCCGAGATACTTTATAGCCCGCATCATCAGGGCTGGGTCGTCGTTCAGGCAGCCAAGGGCCACATTGCAGTTATGGCACAACAGACCACGAATTGCACCAGTCTCGTGGCAATGATCTAGGTGCAGACCGCGCTGTGTCGTAGGCTCATTTTGGCAGATGGCGCACTTTCCGCCCTGCTTCTCATGGAGTGCAATGTATTCTTCCGGCTCCATACCGTACATGGCGCGAACCCTTGTGGCCTGCTTTTCCAGACGGGTTTTTGCGTGCCAGTACTTAGAACTGCGCCTTCTATGACACGGTTTGCAGCGCGCATTGGTTTTCCGCCCGCTGTCATCAAGATAGAAAAGCACACGCAAGTTTACCCCGCAGTCGGGGCACGGAGCCGTATGCTGCGGCCTATCTTGAAGCGTCTTTGTCATCCGAACACAATTGCCATAGCAATGCTTTTTCCGGTAGAGATGCCAGCGGCGGCAAAACTCAAAGTCCCGGAACCGTTTGTAACCAGAGCCTGTCCGCTTGTCCCGTCCGCAGCAGGCAGCGTCAGCGTGTAGCTGGCAGAGACAGTGCCCGGAGCCTGAAGCGCGACGTATTCGCCGCCGGTCGTGTCTTGCAGGCGGAGATCTCCGGTCGCCGTGATGTCGATCTGGCCAGCGGTGACGGCGGTGAATGTAGGACTGTCACCCGTGCCAAGGCCCAGCGAAGTCCGCGCCGTCGCACCGCTCTCCGCGACCCATGTCGAACCGTTGCCGACGATGATGTTGCTGTCAGTAACGGCAAGTGCAGCGATGGCGGTCAGCGTAGCCGAGGCAGCTTGGAAGTTGAACGTGCTCGTCAGGTCCACAACCGCAGCACCCGCACCAGCGCCGTCAGTGTAGACAATCGCACTCTTGCCGTCAGCAACTGTGACCGTGGATCCAGATCCCTGAGACAGAACCACGCTCTCACCAGATCCGTTCTTCACGAAGTACAGGTGCTGTCCTGTGTTCGGAGAGATCGTGACTGTGTTCGTGCCGCTAGGGCTGCCTCCAAACACCAACACCTTGTACTGGCCATCCGACAGCGCGCCATCGCTCGTCGTGAGCGTGTGCGTCGTGCCGGAAAGCGTAATCGCACCGACGCCGTTAGTCAGGCGGTCGATGATTTCCAAGTTGTCGTTGGTGGTATCGCCCCACGTTCCAGACTGTTCGCCTGTCGCGATAAGCTCGATCCCGCCATTGGTCGTGTAGGTACTCGGCATGTCCTGACCTTACGCTGCGATTTCAGTCCAGATTGTTCCGGCACTTGGAGTGATGGGAGTATAACTGGTTCCGGGGTTTGGAACAATCCTTCCCCACACTCTAACTTGCCCCACGCTACCAGAGGCAGATACGCCTGTTGTGAGCGCAACAGCGCCACCTCTTGCGACGACAGAGCCGACAGACGCGGTCGCAGAAACGCCGGAAACAAGCACATCAGCATCAATGGCAGACTTTGCGATGCCAATGGCACCCGTCGCCTCAACGCCCGTAGCGAGCGCGCTTGCGTCACCGACAGCATCAGCATCGCCGATTTGTCCATTCGCTGATACGCCGGTCAGGACTGCAAAAGATGTTCCGGTTACGATAACATCGCCAATAGCGCCGTTGGCTGAGACGCCAGTCAGCCCAACATCAGCAGAGGCGGCAACAGTTACGGCCCCAACATCGCCAGTTGCTTCAACGCCAGTGACGATGACAAGCTCTTCTGGGAATGCGAGAACTTGGCCGATTTGGCCAGAGGCTGAAATGCCGACCAGAAGAACATTAGCCGATGCCGTTACATTTACATCGCCAATGAACCCAGCGCCCGAGACGCCATCAGGAAAAACATTGGCTGCGCCAGCAACAGTGACTGTTCCGATCTCACCAGAAGCAGAAACGCCCGTTACCACAACGGGTAACGGGGTGCTCCAAGCGCCCTCGGACCAAGTCCCTCGGCCCCATCCTGATATGAGGCCCATCGCTGTAGACCCTTACTTAGGCGATACGGAGAATCGCGGTCGTAGCGCCGGGCGTCGGGAACTGGACGGTGAACGTGCCAGACGTTGAGGTCTTATCGGAGCCGAAATCAAGGACAGCACAAGCCGGATCACCGGTTGCGGTGTCGTTGTAGATCAGCGCGCCACGAGCAGTGATCGTCGCGCTCGTAAACGAGATGTCCGAGAAGTCCGTGTAGGCCGTCGTTCCAGAAGTCGCGACACCAGCCTTGGTAAGGGTGCCGCCGCCAGCGGAATACGAGCCAGAGTTGCCGACTTCGTTCGACGCCGTGTAGGCAGTCGTCGCAGCCGTAAAGCTGGCGCTGTTCGTGTAGAGCGCCAACTTGAAGGTGTTGCCACCAGTCGCGAAGTTGTGGACACCGCGCAAGATCTCGCTCTTGAACGACGTCGGCATAAAATTGCCCGTGAACGCCACTTTACAGTCTCCTTAGGTTAGAGGCCAAATCGGGGAACCCGGCCTCGCGGATCTTAGCGCACATCGTCGCGCGGTCTTCTTCCATCGCCATCTTAACGTAATGGACAACGACTTTCAACATTTGGTCTCGGAACGCGTGCGCCTGATCCCTCAAGACTGGGTGCGCCTTATCGGAGATCTGAATGAGGCGATTGACGCAGAGTTCAGCAATCGCCTCGGGCGAGTGCCCTCCGTTGTCGGAAGTAACAACGAAGGGCGAACCAATCAGTCCTTCAGCCGTGAACATGTCAGGCCTTCCTCACTTCAGGAAGATCCTCACTGTCACCCGGCGTCGGCGGGCGCATGATGTTGGATACCTTTGAGATCGTCACCTCATCGTTGTTCGAGAAGTCAACGTAAAGAGGATCAGGCAAAAGATGGTATCCGTACATTTTCTGGGTGGGCGGCACATTCGTGTCCAGCAGCGACGACTCAGGCGCGATCTGTAGCTTTACCCCAGACTTGGCCAGAATCGCGCACCAGAACTCAGTGCAGGCTCGACCGGGTTCAGCCACACGCATGTCGCTGTAGGTGTAGTCCACCCCATAGATGAAGATTTCGCCGACTTCCTGATAGAGCGCATACCCAAGGGCATACGGAACTGTGTTGTTGAAGTAGCAGAGCCCAGTCGCGCTGATGACTTCCTCAAGCGGATACTGCTCAACAGAAGGACAACGCTCGTCAGTTGTCGAACTATAGATCGGGTAGGATTGCTTTTCCGTCAGGATCTTCCGCATACCGCCGGTCATCTTGCCGGTGACGTCCATGTCGAGAAAACGCGTAACCGGGTCCATCATGAAAAGGCGATCCACCTTGAACGGGATCGCCATGGCATTGATGCCCCAGACTTCGTCGTACTCAAAAGAATTGCAGAGCGACATGGAGTAGTTCAAATGCGAACGTCCCATGGCGACAAGGGCTACTTTCGCGCCCTTCAGATGTGGATGCTTCATGTTTTCTCCCGTAAAATCAGACCGGTGCGATAGGCATCGGTCACTTCTTGGGCCTCACCAAAGTTCTTCACGCGCGCCAACGCCTCCGTAAACCGCGCAGTGTAGTTTTGGATGAGGTCCACTTCTCCCTTCATGAACGTATAAGCCTCGATCAACGATCCATAAAGGAGAGCCACGCTTGCATTCTCGCTCAGCCAAGTTGTCCCTGAGTCTCCTGCACTCACAAGGCTGCTTGGCCGATAGAAGTAATGCAATTCCATTGTGTAGTCCGAGGCCGGTGTCGGCCCCAAGATGAAGTTGTCGATGTCAAACTGCGCATAGTAGCGCGGTGTGCCTGTCGTCGTTGCGTTCGGATTGAACGACTGCACGAAGTTCACGTCCTTGTAGAGCAGGAACTCCTTCGTGCCGTTGCTCTCATAGGACAAGCTGAACGGCGCAAGGTAGTCGCTCGGAACAGACAAATACTTGTTCCCAGAAGTCGCGGCAGCGGTCTGGTTCTTACGGAAGACCTCAAGCTGAGCCGTCTTCAGAATGCGCTCTTCGGCATTCTGGATAAAGATGTTCAGGTTGTTGACGAAGGTCGTCTCGGTGTTCTCGGTGTAATCCTGCAACGCCTGCTTCAACTGGGCATAGGTAAAGCTCATGACGTCACCACCGTTACTGTGCCAACAGAACCCCTAGCCTCAAGGTTGTTGGGCGGGTTGTAGGAAGTAGTGGGCGGGCCACCAACCGGGTTCCAACTCCACTGGATGTCTCGCTCCTCGGCAAGGTTCTGCTCCGGGCGCGGGTTACGCAAGGCCTGAGGGTCTGGTGGAACGCGGAGAGGCTCAAGCTGCGGATGCTTTTCCTCCCACTCGTCCTTGCCAACCAGCAGCCCATTCCATTCCTTCCGCATGTCGCGCAGACGATACCGCTGACCAGAGCGGTCAGAGATGCCGTAGGCCCATCTGCCGGAAGCGAACTTAGGCATACCTGTAGCTCCGTAGGTCAGGCGCGACCGAGAATGAAGCGCGCTCGCGATCTTCAGTCATAGCGCGGTTCATCTCATCATCATAGATCTGCTTGAGCAACCCAATCCTGTCAGGCGCGCGCTTGATGGCGATGTAGTAGGCAAGGCCAGCGGCGAGCGCAGGATAGAAGCGGAACGGCATAGACATGGTGTTGACGTAGTTGTCAGCGTCATCCATCCGCGTCAGGCAGTCGTAGATGATCGTGTCCGTGCTGTTTTCCGGCACAGGCCACAGCTTCAGATTCGGCGTGATCTGGCGGTCGAGGAAATACTGAGACGGGCGACCAGTGGTCGATTTGGTCGGGATCGTCAGGTAGCTGTCGCGGCTGATGCGGTCTAGCGAATAGTCCGTTCCGCTGCGACGGATCACGAGCGACAGGATGTCAATGACGTCAGTGCCGAGGTTATACTCGCCATCGTTGTAGGTGACGGTAAAGCTGCGCTGCTTGATCGTCCACTGGTTGATGCCACGGTTTGCCCAGTCTGCGAGCATCAGGTTGAGAGACCGTTTGGCGGTCTTCAGGTCATATCCGGTCCTGACCTCCAAGCCGCAACGCTCGAAGGCCTCCTCGATGTAGTCAGCGACATCAAGCTCAAAGTCGGTCGAACCGGATACAGTCATCACTTGTTCCTTTTCGCTGTCTTGGCAGACTCACGGAACGCTTTTGCCGTAGGCGCACCCTTCGTGCCGGGCTTACGCATTTTCTCGCCTGAGCCCTCCTCGATCCGCTTACGCTTGGCGTGGATGTTGGCGTAGAGGCCGGGCTTGCTCACTTGCTTCGCCATCTGAGATCTCCCTGTGGGCATGTCAACACTTCCATCTACGACGGGCCTGACGCAAGCGGCTATTCGGGTCTTTAGCCGCCTCTGGAAAGTCCTTCATCTGACCAGCAGAGCGAGCGCAGTAGCTTTTGCGACGCGCAGCGCGCTTGCCGGTCGGGTTGTCCTCAGTCACCGCTGTCTGCAACTTGCTGCCCGGGTTCTTGCGGCGATAAGCCTTCACGCCCGCCTCGGTCATGCCAGCCCCAGCCTTGGTGGGGCGAAAGTTCTTCTTGTTGCGCGGAGGCATCTCACCCTTGGACATCAAAGCCCCCCTTGGTTCTTGATGAGGATCATATCATAGGCGGCGGTCAACCCACCTTTGGGGGTTTTTCCTTCTTTGCGCTGCCATGCTGGAGATTTAGCCATCACAAACTCCCTGCGTTTTTAATGTAAACAAATTCCATTGACGCAGAAACATTAAAGTTAACAGCTCCAGAGGAAGAATACGCCCTCATTTCTAGGTCTGTTTTTTCTGTAAACACTAATGGAAAAGTATAAAACTGCTCGTGTGCGCCATCTGTAAGAGTAAATCTTTCTTTTATCTGGAAGACTTCTCCATAGGGTCTAGCAACGAGGCTAGCATTTAAAATGGCTTGGGTGTTGGTAGATGTTCCTGTAGACAAAGACATTTTTGTAAGAAAAGCTGTATATCCTGCGGGAACTGTCCAAAGAGCCATCAATGTTTGGTTATCACCATCACCATTGATGGTAAGATAAATATTTGCAGGAACTCCAGAGGTCACCGTGCCTGTCCCTGCGTAAATTGTGCCAGCGTTTGCGCGATTACTGCCCGCGCTGCGCACAATGGCACGATTTATCCGAAAGTATGATTTAATAGTATTAACAGGCGTTTGTCCGTTTAATGAGACAATCTCATTAATTTCGTTATAGCCACCATCTAGGCCAAAAACTTCAACCGTTCTTGCGCCAGTACCTGCGGAAGTATCGTCAGTTGAACTGCTTGATATAGTCATTACTGTGGCTGACGCGGGATAAGCGTATAAACCACCTTGTTCCCAAATGGTTTCTTTTGTGTTTCCAACATCGCTGTTGTAGCCAAATTTAAACACAGTTTTATGGCCCGGGATCTGGCCCCGGGCCACCTGAAGCTCAAAGGGCTCAGACGTTCCAATCTGTGTGATCGAACGTATGATAGAGCCAGACGACATCATCCACCTACGACAGGAAGAACGTCACACGCTTCATGCCGGTAAGGTCAGCGTAGACCTTCTGCGTAAAGCGAATGCCGTTGTCAGGGATGTTGATGTTCGACGTCTCGTTCGCCGTAAACGAAAGCGTCAGCAGCGAGACTGTCGTTGCAGATGAACTATCGTGCAGCGTCAGCGCAGGACTGCCACTCGTTGCCGTGTGGACGTAGATCTGCCGCACACGGACGGGGCCGTCATAGACAACCCCGTCACCTGTGGCCGTCTTGGTAAAGACGGGTATGGTCATTATTCGTCACCGCTATCCGGCATTGCGTAGGTCAGGACGCCAGTAAACGTGCCGCCAGTGGCAGTCACAGCGCCAATGCTGGCAGTGACGATGGTGTCGGCAGCAAGGCCAGCGGCAAGAACAAGAGCGCCATTCGCGCCTTTGATCGAGCCCTTCGACCCAGCAGCAACTTCGTTGAAGAGGCCATCCGGGTCATTCGCGCCGCCAGCGGGGGTGCCGCCGATGTCGATGGTGCCAGAAGCGGTCGAAGCCGCGCCAATCGTGACAACCGAGATCGGAATACAGCCAGCCGGGAGCGTCAGTGTGTTGCCGGTCGTGGCAGAAGCGCCGATGCGGACGTTGGTGGCGGCAGTGGCGGTCGGGTTGCACGAAAAGCGAACCGACTGGATCATCACGCCGGGGACAACAGTCCCCTTAGGCTTGCCGCTGTACGAGCGGACAACGCCCTGAAAGGTAGTCGTAGCCATGTTTATCTCCTGTCGTGGCCAGTGTCAGACCGCACCATGCGGGCTGTCAGGATGCGGAAAGCATACAGAACAAATGCTCAAAAAGAAAGGCCCGCCGAAGCGGACCTTTCAGCTACATCACCGAAGCGATGCAGGCGGTATTTTACGCAGCGCCTTCCGAGCCGAAGAGCGAACGCGGGTCCGACCAGCCGAACGAATAACGCTCGCGAGCCTTGTACCGCATGTTCCCCGTGTCGAAATCCGCTTCCATTGCAGTGCGAAGCGGAGCGCGCTCGAAGTGCTTGAGGCCGTTCGGCGCGTCCGTCTTCACGAACCACGCGTCCGGGTCGGTCAGGAAGTGGTTGACCGTGTAGCCCTGCGGAAGCATGCCCATGTTGCGGATCGCGTTGACGTCGTTGTCAGCGGTCCCCACACGCAGGGTCGATTCCAGAAGGCGGTCAGCCACAAACTGAAGCTGCGGCGGAACAATGAGCTTCATGCCACGAAGGGCAAGGATCATGTTACGCTCGTCAACGAAGGTCGAGATCTCGATAAGAGCATTTTCGAGCGACGTTTCGTTGAGGTCAGCAGCAGTGGTGGGCTCGTTCGCAAACGTGCCCCCGCCAGCAAGCGGGTGATCGGTGGTCAGCAGAGCTTTGCCGTCACCGCCCGGGTAGCTGGAAGAGAACGCGTTGTTGAGAACAGCAGCCGCTTTGATCTGCTTGGTGTGCGCCATCGACCGCGCGAGAGCACGGGTATAGCGAGCGCCAAGGCGGTCATAGAGGTTGTCCTCAACGGCCTCTTCGGTGAGCGCGAACGCGAGAGCGACAGTCTCATGCGTATAACGAGCCGTGTAGGCTTCGTTAGCCGAATCAAACGTGACGCCAGCGCCTTCCTGCTTGGTCGAAGCATTTCCGAAACCAACCAGCATCACTTCCTCTTCGAATGCCCGGTCAGACGACTCGGTCTCGAAGATTTCAGCGTGCTCGTTCTCGTAACGGTCATACTCCATGCCAAAGAGGGCGTTAAGGCCGGGCTCAAGCTCTTTTACGAGTTGAGAGCGCGAAATTGCCATAGTTCAGCCCTCCTTACGCGAAGCCATTCGTACCGGCGCGGTACGCATGGTTGTTGATGATGACCAGCACGTTGGTGTTGGTCGAGGCAACATCGCTGTTCTCGGGGTCTTGCGAAATGTCGATTGCCTTGAGGGGCAGGGTGATGGTCGTAGCACCCGAGGTGACACTAAGCTCAACGCGCGAGACACCGCTGTCGGTGCTACCAACAGGGCTTTGATCCGCGATGTTGAAGTTGCCAAACAGATCCGCAACCGGGAAGGCAGCGTTCGCTTGGATTTCAAAAACCGTCTCCGGTGCGTCAACGATGTACGCGATGATGTCGCTCGCGGCGACACCGCCCGGGTAGTAGTTCTTGAAGGTCGGCTTTTTGGTCGTCGGGTCCGTGTAGAAGCACCCGTTGAAGACGCCAGCAATGTAGCCGGTGTCGCCAGAGGTGTAACGCACAATGCCGCCGCCGGTCACAAGGCGAACGAGGTCGCCCTGATAGATGGCACCCGTAGCGCCGGAAGCGATACGGTAACGGTTTTGGGCGTTCGAGAACGGCGAGCCGTTCAGCATACGGACAGGACGAAGACCAAAGGAGGCATCTTGGTTTGCCATTTAGGTATCTCCATCTGAGGGTCTGCGCGAGCCAAACGAGACGCTCGACTTGCGCGTTGTTGACTTTTGCATGAGGGGGTTGTTGTCCCGCATCCAGTCATTATCCACCGCGTCCATCTGGTTCTGAGTGACACGGGCATAATGCCGCTTGCGTTGCTCGATCATTTCCACGGGCATCCGTGCAAGAATCAAACCGCCTACGCCGATGACGCCAGCGTTGCGCCCTTCATCCACAACAGGGCCAGTATAGTCGGGATATTCATCTGCGCGTACCAGTTCCCAACCTTCTTGCCGCTTCTTGTGGATGTTCGTCCTGTCGTCAAACTGCATCGCCGACTCGCGAATCCAACGATGCTTGAATCCCGCAGGAGCAGGAGGGGCCTCAAGAGCAGAGCCGGGACGCCATTCCATCTTGCGCTCTTGGCGCTCCCGCGTAGTAGCCTCGCGTGGTGTCCGGTCCATCTTAGTCCTTCCTATTCTGGATTTTCACAACTTCGCGAGCGAACTTATCAAGAGGAATCTTCATCTTGTTGGCAAACGCAACTTGCCCCGGTGTTAGCTCAACCTGTCGCTTATTGCCGCGAACATTTGTTCGGCCATTGGTGGCAGGCGCGACGTAAGTTGCAGGCTTACGCGCATCCTGAAACTTCTGCGGCATCTCTTTCCGAAGTCGCCGGTCGATTTCCGCATAGTAATCGTCGCTGTTGGGGTCGAACCCCTCCATCACGACATCCTCATGGATGGCCTTCGCTGCCGAGGTCATCACACGATCCTGATTGAACCAAGTGTTCTTGGCCAGCCACTTTTGCAGACGCGGGTCAGCGGCCTGCTGTTGCGGCTGCTGAGGACGCTGCGTCTGCTGTTGAGCGTAGGCTTGCGCCTGTGCGCGCTCCTGCTCAGAGCGAGCCTTCTGAAGGCGCACACGCTCCTTCTCGATAGCAATTTGTGCAAGCGCGGACTGGGCATCGGCGATCTTCTCATAATCGCCAGCCTCATGCGCTTCGGCCAGCGCGCGCTTGGCCTGCATCTCCTGAGACGTCACGCGCGTCTCATACTCGGTCACATAGCCCTGATCGAGTTGCGCCAGCTTGCGCTTGATGGCCTCGTTCTCAGCCGCAACCTGCTGTGCATACTGATACGCAGCCTGAGCTTCCTCAATCGCCTGACGCCGCTTCTGCGTCAGCTTGTTGATGCGCTTCTGGACGCTCTCGCTGTAGTTGCTGATCTCACTGCCGCTGTCGTCGTCAGCCTCATCGACAACAGACTTCGGGCCAGCGTCTTCCTCGCCAGCATCGACCTCGACGATATTCTCGTCGTCGTCATCAACTTCGTATTTCTGGGCCTCAGCCATTCTGCTCTCCATGCTTCACATTATACATACGAAATGTCGGTTGGGTCAAGGATTGTGGCGATGACGTTATCGTCGTTTATGATTCTTACCTCCAATCCATCAACTTTGAACCGACTTCCGGCATATCTTCCGATAAGAATCCACGTTTTATCCTGACACCATGGGCCAGAGGGAAACTTCTTCGGGTCGGTGTACGCATCGGGGCCAAGGCGAACAACATAGGCCGCAACAGTGGCGAATGACTCCCGTTCTCGGGTCGAATCGGGAATATAAACGCCGCCCTTTGTCTTCTCAGGAGGGTAGTAGGGGATGATGAGAAGCCGATACCCTGTTGGCTGCGGCAATCTGTCCAGAACCGAACCATCAAACTTCGACGGATCGCTCTCGTTCTTGTTTTCCTCTTGATCTTCAACGCCAAGGGCAAGATCCAGTGGTCTGCTTGCCCCTGCTTCACGCTGCGCCATCTTGCGCATAACGTGGTCAGGAACGAAGAGCTTCTTAGTCATCTTCCTCTTCCATGCCTTTCATCGCGGCGCGTATTTCGTCTTCCGCGTAGGCCATGCCGCGTATTTGGCCTATCACGAAACGGTACTCTTCCATGGATGTCACGCCGCCAGCCAATAGCGATTCGCCAACGCGAGCCTTGCGCTCGCGCAGCGTCTTCAACAGGTGTTGTGCCAGATTTAACGCATCCATGATACATCCCCCGCAAGCAAACTATACAAACTTGCGGAGAATGCAAGAAGGTATGGGCGTTTTTAGAATACGCCCTCAAACCTCTGCGGCTTGGCGATCTTACTGAACCTTTTTACGATTCCCCCGCCCATTTTCTTTTGCGGGCGTGGCTGCGCTTTTCGGGGCGAACCGGCCTTTCGGCCCTCGGGCTTGGACTTCCCCGCTGTGGACAGTGCTATCGCTACTGACTGCTCCTGCGGATACCCCTCCGACCGCAACTTGCTGATGTTGCTGCTGATCGTTTTTTGGCTCGATCCCTTCTTCAGCGGCATGGCGTTCCCTCTTGGCGCTACGAATAAGCTCAGCGATTTTGGCGTAGATGGACGAAACCATTAGCGTGCTCCCCTCATTCTCGCATTCATCTGGGCAATGTCTTTCTGTGCCTGAATGCGTTCCCTCGCGACGTCTGCTCGTTTTTGTGTAGCCTCATCTTGCAGGTCAATGCGCTGCTGGGCAACAAGAACCTTGTTACGCTCCTTCTCAGCGTCAGCGGCCATCTTCATCGCCGTTTCCTGCGCATCTTGCTGGATCTGCTGGCCCTTGAGAGCCAGTTCCTGCTGGCGGATCATCACAAGCGGATCTTGCTGCTGAGCAGGCGTCACAGACTGCGTGAACTGCTCCGTAAGCTGCGCGATGATCTGCGCCGCCGCACGCTCGATCTCAGCTTGTATCATCGGCATCGCCTGCGGGTTCTGAGCGACCTCAGGCGGATACTTGGCCAGAACCTGCTGCTGGGCAATGCCCTCAGCAAGCATGCCAATGTGCTCCTGAATGTGCCCCTGCAAGGATGCAACCACAGCCGGGTTGATCTGCGCGGCAGGCGTGGACATCATCGCCAAATGCGCCGTCATGTGGGCCTGATGGTCCTGCTGCGGGAACGCCTGAAGCATCCCGCCCTGAAGCGCCATCTGGTTCTCCTTCGCAGCATTCATCGGCTGCGGACGCGGAGGAGGCGGCAGAATAGAGTCGATGTTGCTGACCCCCAGAGCCTCGTACATCTTCCGGTAGGCCATGTAGAGGCCCTGCGGACCGCCGTGGATCTGCGGGTTCGACTGCACAAGCTGCAACTGCGTCTGCGCCAGAGCAATCCGCTGAGCCATCGAGAAGATGTTCGGGTCGCTGACCGGCACAACGTCCACACGCCCATCAAAGTCGGAAGCCTTGATCTCAGGTCCAACTTCCGTCGAAGGCATGTAGGGATACGGCTCAAGGGTCTTCGAGAAGATCCGCGCAAGCAGCTTGAACTCGATCTTTTGCGAGTAGTGCAGCCGCTTGTGGATCGCCGACATCACCTTCGTGCCACGCTCCATGATCGCCATGGTCGTGCCAACAGGCGTTTCGCCGCCCATCTCGCCAATCTTCATGTCAGCCATGGCCGCAAAGCGCCGCCCAGCGTCCACAAGAGTGCCGAGAAGGTTGTAGAGCGTGGCAGAGGGCTCCTTGAACGGCAGAGGCATCAGAGCGCCCCTCAGGTCGCCGCTCACGATGTCAATATCGCGGAACTCGCCCGGCTGGATTGGCGTATCGTCCTGCGCAATGCGCGCGCCCTTGGCCTTGAAGCCACCGGGCAGGTTGGACAGCGTCCCAGCGTCGATAAGCTGCCTCAGGAGCGACGTGGAAGCCTTCGCAAGGCCACCAATCATGTGCGTCAGCCCAAGGCCGTAGAAACCAAGGCCGGGGAGGAACTTGTAGTGGACGAAATACTGGTTTTGACGCCGCAAAGCGTCCTCAGCCTCGTAATTTCGCCGGATCGCAAGGACCTTGTTCGTCTCCTTAAGGATCGTGACGATGTACGGCAGCTTCAGGCCAGTTTCTTCGCCATTTTCGTCCACATCCTCGAACCCGGGTAGGTCCAGATCGGTGTGAACCTCGTATATAGTCAGGTCAGTTGACGCATTCCCCGGCAAAACGCCCTGAATGTCGTCCACAGCCTCCTTCACCCCCGTCATATCGACGTCAGGATAGGTCGAAGTCGGCAATTCGATGTCGCGGTAGAACCCAGCAAGCTGAAGTTTGCGGATTTCGTTCGCATCCATCACGATCCGGTGCGTAATCCGCGTCGCAGTGACCAAATCCGTCGCCCCATAGGGCACAATCAGGTCTTCCGCATGCACGAACTTGCTCATCGCGCGGTTTTTCAGCGGGTCGAAGTACACCTTCTTGAACGTCGAGCCCACAATCGGGAGATAAAAGAGCATCTGATCCATCTCAGGATCATACTCCTCCATCTCGTAGGTGATCTGGTAGTTCATGTACTCCTTGACGCGCTCAGCCTGCTTCATAAGCTGCTCGCTCTGCGCGCCAACAACGTCCACACGAACCGGGCCACCCGCCGGAAGCAACTCCCTGTACGCCTGAGCCTGAAACTGCGTCACAGCCTCGGCCAAAACAGGGTGAACAACGCCGCTCGAACCCTCAAAAGGCTCCGTGCGCTCCTCATACTTCATGCCCAGATAGTTCAGGCCCTCACGATACGTCTCTTCCCACTCCTCGCGAGAGGCAAGATCGTCCTCAATGCGACCCACAAGCTCAGACGCAATGCGGCCAAGGTCCATGTCGTCAACGGCATCAGCCAAATTGCCGTCAAACGGGACGTCAATCATGGTCTCTTCGTCCATGATCTCGCCCACAATGGCACTGCCGTCTTCCATCTGGAGCACATTCGGGCTCTCAGGCAACTCAACAAGATCCACAGGAGCGCCCTGAGCCTCGTCAACGAGTCTCTGGATCACTTCCATGGGCAGGCCACCGGGGCCAACATCAGGTTCAATCGCCATTCTTCATCTCCCAAAGGGTGTTGGGGCAGGGAGCGTTCAACTCGGGGAGGCTTAGAGGAACGCAAGCACCGCCAGTTCTGGGAGGGGGAAGCTGGCAGACACCCAGCATCCCTGCCCCAACCTCGTTCTTTCTGACAGAATCAGAAAACATCCTTCATACCACCCTCGATGGCCTCATTATCGTCCATGTCATCATAGTCGGTAATGGGTCCACCGGGCTCATAGGCATTGCAGATGTTCTCAGCGGAGCACACAAACGCAAGGCGCTCACAGTAACCAACACCATCTTCCAAGCCAAGGCCGCTCGAAATGCACGACATCATGTCAGCCTTGACGTTGAAGTAGTCGCAAATGCCGCACTTCGAGTTCTTCTGTTCCCAGCCCTTGATCGCAGGGCCGTAGCTATACTCGTCGATAGCATACTGCCGGTTTTCCGCGTTCATCTCCGGGTCTTGAGTAGCAGGAGGACACTCGAACTCTTCGTCCTCGTCCTCCTCCTCGTCTTCTTCCTCTTCGTCCTCGAACAGATCCTCCATCTCATCCTCGTCAGGCACCTCAAGAATGGCACCCTCCGTGTAGGACACCTGATTGATGCCCTTCGACAGTTCAGAAGGATCTATCTCGACGACGATCTTCATGGCTCAGCCCATCTTCTTCAAGGTCTGGGCAAGACGGGCGCGCTTGCCCATCTTGCCGGGTTTCTTGGCCGCAGCGGCGAGCTTCCCAGCGGGGATCTTCTCGCCCTTCTTCACGCCCATAGCCTTGCGCAAAGAGCCGGGCTTCTCAACGGCCTTCTGAATCCACTTCTCAGCCATCAGAGCACGCCGCGAAACTTGGTCCCGCGAAGAGCAGCGCCACCGCCACGGCATCCGCCGACCTTGCCGCCCATGGCAAACATCTGGGCGTCCTCTTCTTGAGGCATCCCAGCCGCCGCTCGATTGATGCGGTTAAGCACACCAAGATACTTTTCATCTGTCTCCCCACGACGCAATGCGCGAGGATACGCAGTAATCGGGTCCCCAGCAGTCTCCCGCTTTCCCTTCGCGGCACGGCCCTTGGAGATAGCATTCACATCGCGCTTGGCCATCACATCACCCCTTTGAACTTGCCGCCACGGCCAGCCATGACGCAGCCGCCACCACGATAGCCCTTCACCATGCCGCCGCCCATCATTTCATCAGCATAGCGGCCAGCCTCAAGGTCCTCACCCTGAAACCGCATCACAGCCTCATCCAGCTTGCGCTGCTTGCTCAACTCACGCCCATACGCGCCATGGCCACGACGGGTGCCAGAAGTAGCCTTGCCCTTACTCTTCATTTCCTGATCCCTTTCATGGCCAGAATCTTGTGCATGTTGATCTCACCACGCTTCTCAGCCTGAGCAGCCATCTCAGCCTTCTTCGCGTTGTACCTCGCAATCGCAGCCTTCGGCTTCGATAGCTTCTTCTCAGGCTTCATCGCGTCATCCCTTCAGTAGTAGACACGCTTGCGACGACGATACATCATTTCTTCCTCGTCGTCACGATAGTCGTTCGGCGCAACAACAAAGCCACCTTGCCTAAACCGCAGTATAGCCTGTGTCATCGTGTCGGCCAAGTCATCATGATCGCCGTTCGGAAACGCCGCGCACTCCTCAATCATCTCGTCCGCAAAGTTCGCCTCAGGTGCCCACACCAAGCCACTCTCAAACATCGGCGCACACGCGTTCATACGCGTCATCTTGTCCGCACCACGGCTCGGCGTAAACGGCGTCACAGGTATCCCCATCCGACGCAACTCCTGCGTCAATGGCGCACCGCTCGCCTTCTGCTCAATCAACACCATGTCGGGCTTGTAGATCTCGTACAACTCTCGCGCCTGAGCCTTCAACTCAGGGAACTCCCACCGCCCACTCACCGCATCGAGCAAGATAATCCCTATCTCCTCGTCAGCAGGCTGAAAAATCCCCCACGTCGAAATCGCGCTCATGTCAGAACGCTCGCTCACACTGAACGCCGTGTCGTAACTCTGGATCACATACTCACAAGCAGGAGGGTCATCCTTCTCCCAACGCTTCCACCACTCACGCTTGATAATCGCGCCCTCTTCCGAGGTCGGATTCTGCATGTACTGGGCATTCCACTTCGCCAAAGGAATCGTCGCCTTGACAGACTCCAACTCCTCCAGCTTCCAGTACTCAGGCCACAAAGGCTTGCCGCTCGGCAAGATCGCAGGGAACTCAACAACCTCCCACTTGTCAGCCCCACGCTCAGCCTGCTTCTGCAACACGCGCGACACCAAGTCCTTGATAGACCAGCGCGTCATCACAATGATAATCGCCCCGCCCGGCTGCAAACGCTGCCGAGGACCAGACGTGTACCACTCGTAAACCTTCTCTAACTCGCTCGGGCTCAACGCCATCTGTTCAGAAATCGGATCATCAATAATCGCCAAGTCAGCACCGCGACCAGCCAACGCGCCCCCAACACCGACCGCATAATACTCGCCTCTCTTATTAGTGCTCCAACGCCCACTCGCCTTAGCATCCGACGCCAACTTGACACCCGGAAATACCTCCCGAAACTCGTCGCTCTCAATCAAGCCCTTGACCTTGCGACCAAAGCCAACAGCCAACTCCGCAGTGTGCGTCGCCTGAATGATCTTCTTCGTCGGATCACGACCCATCAACCACGCAGGAAACAAGAAACTCGCAAACTCAGACTTCGTATGCCGAGGAGGCATGCACACAATCAGTCGCTTCAGCTTCCCCTCAGCAACCTCCTGCAACTTCTTCGCGTAAACACGGTGATGCTCGCCCTCAATGAAACCGGGCCAAACATGCTTCACAAAAGTCATGAAGTCCTTCTGCTTGACCTCCTGACTCTCAAGAGCCTGCAAACGCTCAAGCATAGGAGCTACAGACTGTAGCTCCTCCGCACTCAGAAGTTTCCCTAAGTCACTAAGCTCATTCATCTCATCAAGCTGGACAGCACACTGTCAACAGCACGGCTCAAGCTGTCCCCAGACATCCCACCCTGCAACTGAGACATCCGCTCAGCACTGGTCATCGTCGGACGCGGACGCATCGGAGGGGCCTCAACAGGAGCACGGCGCGCAGGCGTCAATGCCTCTACAGCACGCGCGACATCAGCCTGTCGTACCCCCCCTTTTTGCGCAAGATTCGCAGGACGCGGAGGAGGTGCCGTAACAGGCCCACGGCCCTTGAGAATGAAGTCAACATAATCCTGCGTCTCCTGAATGTCAGGAACCCCACCAGCCTTCCTCACGCGACCAACACCAGCATTATACGCCGCAACAGCCTTCCTCTCATCTCCGCCAAATTCACGCTTCAGCGCACTCAGATACTCCGCGCCAAACCGCAAGCTCTCAATCGGGTCCATCGGATTGGCCAAAGGCGTAACACCAAAACCCGGATCTCGCGCAGTCGCAGGCATCACCTGCGCCAAGCCCAGCGCACCCTTCGGACTACGCGCCATCGGGTCGAAGTTGCTCTCACGCAAGATCAGCCGCTCGTACAAATCAGGCCGAACGCCAAACTGCTCAGCCGCAGCGCGCGCAGCCGCACGATAATCAACCGCACCGCCCTCTTGCATCCGCCTCGGACCAAACTGGGGCCGGAAGAAGTCCACATTCGGCAGAACATTCTGCCCACCACCACCAGCCACAATCGGCTGCGTCCCACCGCCGCCAACCGTGATCCGGTTAATCACATCCTGCAACGTCTCAGCAGAAGAAGGCGTCGGCTCAGGCTTCGTCTCTTCCTCAGGCTTCTCTTCCTCAGTCTTCACCGCAACAGGAACGCACATCTGCGTCACAGGATCGCGCTCAAAGCCCTCAGGGCAGGCCTCAAACACATCCTCGTCCCTGTCTCGCGCAGCAGCCTCAGCCTCGTTGCGAGCCATCGTCTCAGCAGAACGGCGCCGATAATCAGCCAGCGCATCAGCGCCATACTTCTCGATAAACCCTTCCTCACCCTGCGTCAGAAGCGTCCAGCCCATCGCAATATCGTCAGCCATCCCGCCAAAAAACCGACCAAGGCCGTCAAAAAAGCCACCCTGTTCAGGCTGCGCAGGAGGAGCAACAGACGTTTGAACACCCGTTTGAACAGCAGGAGGCATGTAGCCGTAAACGTCACCATACTCAGGACGAGATAGGCCAGCAGTCGGGACATTCCCCATCAGAGAAGTAATGTCAGGACGACTCCTCACAGGGCTGACATAGGCAGGAGAAACATCACCATAGGCAGGGCGAGACAAGCCAGCAGTCGAAACAGGAGCGGGGGCAGGAGCAGTCGCCTGAATCGTTCCACGGCCACTCGAAACAGGAGGAGCAGCAGGCAAACTGCCACCCGCAAATCCGCCGTCAGGACGGCTCATCACAGCAGACCCAGTAGCGCCTTGAATCGCAGACCTGATCGCAGCCTCATTCGGCGCAATGCCGCCCGGAGTCACACGACCTAACGCCGCATTCGCCAACTGCTCAGCAACGCGCGAACGCTCTATCTCACGCGCCAGATTCGGCGTGTCGTCGTCATCGTTGCCAAAGTCAAACGCAACAGGCTCACGCGTTACCTGCGCAGCCCCCCGCGCAGGCGTAGCAGCCGTAGTCGTCCGCGTAGACGCAGGCTCTCGCGTCGTCTGCGCCGAAGTGCTCGTAGAACGCGTCGCAGCAGCAGCTTTGTTGGCCTCAGCCATCGTGCCCCAGCCGCTCAATCCGCCAGTCTGCATATACTGAACCGGACGACGCCCGTAAAACATCTCGCCTAAGCCACGGTTCATCATCACCGAGTACCCCCAAAGCCAGCGACAGGCGTCTGCAACCAGTCAAAAACATTCACGCTCTCAGGGCGAGCAGGCAAGTCAATCTCACCTAACCTACTCCTAATCGTCGCCTGAGGACTCGTCACATACGTCACAGGACGCGTTCCAAACACGTCACTCGCACCACTCACAAACGCCGGAATGTTGCTCACAGTAGGCTGATACACACTACCCATCATAGGACCAGCAAACGTCCCCATCACATCACCCGGCAACGCGTTCATAATCCCACCGCCCGGCTGACTAACAGGGACAGGCTCAGCAACATAACCCTGCTGAGCACCGCCACCCATCCCACCGCCACCGCCACCGCCACCGCTCACCCCAGAAACGCCAGAAGTCGCCGCAGGGCGCGCACGAGTCATCCCGCTGTAGTCAACAAGCAAGTTACCAACATCATACGGCTGATAACCAACGCCCTGAAACCGATCAACCATCTCACCGCTAATGGCGCCAGCAGCAATCGCAGCGTCAATCTGATCCTGCGTAACACCAAAAGACGCAGCATTCTGAGGCGTCAAACCCGTCAACGGCAAACCAGCAGCGTCAACAACCATCAACTGGTTGTCATACATCTGAAGCCTCGGACCAGAACCGCCAGCAACGTCCGTAACGTCAAAATCACCCGCAACAGAAGTCGGCGTGTACTGACCGTCACTGTAAAACCTCGGGTCAGTCGCAATAGGAGCACCCGTCGAATACATCTGACGCGTCGCCTCCTGTGCCGCACGCAGCGGATCACTCGACGACAAAATCTTGTTCCAGTCCCTCACGTCAACATTCGATCCAACAGAGCCATACAGCAACTGAACAGCAGTGCTCACATCCTCAGGATTCTCGACATTCAACCCAAGCTGAGGCATGACCTCGCGAAGATTAAAACCTTCCCTCGGCCGGAACTGGTTCACATCAGCAGCAGGGCCACCCTCCTGCATATACTGAACCGCACCACCCCCACGCATCATAGCCACAGGACGCGGGATCGACGCGTCCATCATCCCACCCGGAATCCCACCCGCAAACACATCAGCAGGCATCGCCCCCATAACAGGACCACTCGCAACAGCCCCAACCGCAGCGCCAAAACCAGCACGCTGCTCAGCCGTGCTCGGCGCAGGCAAAGTGCCCAAACTCGCAGGACGACCACCCTGAGGCGGAGGACCACCCATCGGGCCACCTATAGGCATCGGCATCGGTTGCTGCATAGGCGGCATACCCGGCATCGGAGGCATCCCCGGCATGCCCGGAGGAGGACCCATCGGAGCGCCCATAATCCCCGGCATCTGAGGCATCATCCCCGGCATCGGTTGCGGTCCAGTCCTCACAGCCATCTCAACACCCCGCTCAAAGGCCAGCCAGCCACCAACAACCTAACACACACACCTCACGCTGACAACTTCTCCAACAAACCGAACTCAATCATGCTCAACGCCAACATCTCATTGCTCCCAAAATTGTAAACCCCACCATTCCACTCGCACATCTCCATCGCTACACGCCTCCGAAACGCCTCCTCCGAAGTCCCCGGAGCCAAGTGCCGCGCACGCAAATGCCCAACAATCTCACTAAACTCACCCAACTCAACCTCAAAAGGTTGACCATACCTCACCACATACCGCGCCATCAGACTTGTCCTCCATATGCTACAAGTATGGGGGTTTTAGCATACTGTGGGCAGGGGGGCAAGGGTCAGTCGGGGCGGACAGGCAACTTCCGAACCGTCGCCCCAGCGGGGCCCAACTGCAACGGGTTGACCTCAAAGCCCTCGCCTAACGTCCCACGCAAGTAGTCAACCAACTCAGCGCGCGTGAAGCCCTTCTGATACGTCCCAGTACTCGTCACAATCGACATGTCCTCAGGGCCGGGGCGACCCTTCGCGTTCAAAACATCACGGCCACGAGTCGTAATGATCGCAACACCATCAGGCTTCAAAATCCGCCCAATGTCCAAAACAATCCCACGACGTGCCTCAGGGTCCACAACATTCAACACATTCAAGTTCGTTACACGCTCATACGACGCATCCGGTATCTCCGAAGCAGAACGATAAGTCGGCTCAAAACCCTCGCGAGCATACGGCTCAAACGTGTCAAACCCCAACTCAGAACTCTTCCCAAGACCAGCCCCATAGTCCAAAGACTCGCCCTCAGGAGCTACCTCGTCAAAAACCTCCAATGCCTTCCTGTAGGTCGGTAACGTCCCAGCAATCTGCGTGCGCTGAGAAACCTCAGGAGAAGGGAAGTCAAAACTGCCCAAACCACGCCTAAACTCATCACCACCGCTAACCATCCGCGATGTCACGTCAGGCAACATAGAGCCAACCTCAGGCTGCGGCCTACGAGAAGCCAAAACCTCCCGTATGCGTTCAGCCAGCTCAGGTCCACCAGACCCCTCAGCAAGCGGGCTCCGCAAAGCAGTGTCGGCTAGGTCTTGAAGAACCTCGTCAGACAAACTCTCAAGATCCCCTTGAGCGATGTTCGACGTCGAAATCTTCTTGAAGAAATCAGACTCAAGCTCATCAAACATCGGCTCAAACCTTTTCTCAAGGTTTGTTATCAGTTCGCGGCGAAGGCCTTCGTTGTTAGCCCAGTCCCCAAGCCCCACCTCTGACCTGATCCTCGAAAAGTCCTTCGCGTACTCGCCCATCAACTCACGACGCCGATCCAAAATGCCGACAAGCTCGTCAACCCAGTTCCCAGCCTTTACACGCACACCAGCCCTACCCAAACCCTCCAACATCTCGTCAACAGGCAACGCAGGCGTAGCAGCAGCAGCACCTAACCCAGCCAAAAACTCACGGCGAGACATCCCACGAGCAGCGTTGCGGCCAGCAGCTTGAATGTCCGGCGCACCAGTCGGAGTCAAAATCTCCATCAAAACCCTCGCCGCATCGTCACCATACGGCGCAACAGCAGACATAGCAGGACGAGCAAGCCTCGAAGCAACAGCACTCGCAACACCCGGGGCAACAAAGCCAGCAGCATTAGTCACGCCACCAACAACATCACCCTCACGCACATCCTTCAAATACTCCCTGTACGCAGACACAGGGTTCAACATGTCAGCGCCAGCCAACAATGCACCCAAGCCCTGACGCAACTCAGGAGGAATGTACCGATCCACACGGCGACCAAACAACGGGTTGCGATACGGCGGAGGTGCCAAAACCTCCCCGCCTTCCGCCATCCCCGTCCGACTGGCAAAATAATCCTGATACGCCCGCAAAAGCTCTTCCTCTAGCGGCGACAAACCTTCCCGCATCTTCTTTTCCGACAAAGCCCGCATCTCGCCAGCCCAAAGCTCTAAAACAGAAGCCCCCGGAACAGATTGTGAGGGTCGGCGCGTATCCGCCACAAACCCTTCCTCAGGGTGCGTAACATACGGGCTGTTATTGAAAAACTGATCTATGTAAACGTTCGGATCGCCACTCACACCACCGCGCGTCGGATTTTGAAGCCGCAAAATATGTTGGCGCGTGCTCAAAAATCCACTATCAGGATCATCCCGCATCTCGGTTATGTCAAAAATGTCCGCGTAATACGCGTCGATGTTGCGGCGAGTTTTCTCAGACATGTCGATACATCCGCCAAGGGACCCACACACGCACAGTAACACAAGGGACCCAGAGACGCAAAGGGACCCGTAGGGACCCGGAGACCCAAAGGGACCCGGGCGTTCGAGGGGGACAAGGTGTAGAGTCCGCCGCCCGACCGATCGGCAAAAGGGGGGGTGACCCCCCCTTTCCAAGCCCGACCGATTCCGACCGACCGACGCCTAGGGTACCTGCCCCCTAGTGCGCGTGGATCGCGACCGACCGAGGCGAACGCGTCGCGGTACCGGCGCAAAGCTTGCACGCGGCGCAAGTTGTGCGGCGCCCTGCTTCTTTGCTGGCCGGGCAAAGTACTTCGCGCGTCGCGTCGATCTGCTCGCCCTTCCAGATAACGCGGAACGTGCGCGCGCCAATCTGCCAGAGCGCACGCGCCTGCTCGAGACTATCAGCGGATTGCATGGCCAGCT
>Ga0070753_1000542_pt1 | contig 23168 bp, 34 predicted proteins | sample VirMetDEL_Aug_31_FD_77441 | JGI IMG/M metagenome (GOLD analysis project Ga0070753, IMG submission 77441) | Aqueous microbial communities from the Delaware River and Bay under freshwater to marine salinity gradient to study organic matter... | ecosystem: Environmental > Aquatic > Marine > Coastal... | reverse complement strand
TGCTGAGTTTCTGTGAAGAAAAATTTCTGGCCCTTCTCCCGCGCCAGCATCAGTTGACTCAAGAGTTAAATTGCCAGTAACGTCTATGCCTGTGGAGGTTGTGGCGAGCTTGAGGGCGTTGTCGTAGTAAAGGTCAGCAGAGCCGTTGCCTGTGGCACTTAACATTGTTTCGCCATTTCCATTTTGTAGCGAAATAGTTCCGTTATTTCCTCCTTTAATTACTAATGGCCCCGTACCTACATCAGCAATAATGCTTTGACTACCATCATGGTAAATCTCAAGGTCATTACCCGCACCAAACGTAGCCTTCTCATTATCACCAAGAGACAAACCATCAGCAGTGACTGTGCCTGTGAAGGTTGGGGAGGCTAGTGGAGCTTTGGTGTCTAGCTGAGTCTGGATGTTAGACGTAACGCCGTCTGTGTAGTTCAGCTCAGTTACTGTAGCAGTAATGCCGTCAAGAACATTTAGTTCTGCTGGCGTTGACGTGATTGCTACTCCTCCTACCTGAAGTGTAGTAGCGTTGACCTCTCCTGTTGCGCCATATACAACAGCCTTACTGTTTACAATTGTCCCTGCGCTTGAGCCGTCTACAAGGTTAAGTTCAGAAGCAGTTGATGTAACTCCATCAAGGATATTAAGTTCAGCAACAGTGCTCGTAATACCATCAAGGACATTCAATTCTGCGGCTGTAGCTGTAATAGCAGTACCGCCAATAGACAGAGTAGAGAAGTTACCTGTAGATGCAGTAGTAGAACCAATAGCAGTACTATCAATTGTACCGCCATTAATATCAGCAGTATCTGCTACAAGACTATCAATATTTGCTGTGCCATCTATATATAGATCTTGCCACTCAGAACCTACAGCACCTAAGCTATAAGTACCATCAGCACTTGGTAAAAGATTAGAAGCTACATCAGCACTAAAAGCTACAGTATCAGTTGCAGCATCACCAAACGTAAGATTACCTGCAATAGTAGCGTTTCCAGTTACAGTAAGATTTCCGCCTATAGCTACATTACCAGTTGTAGTAACTGCGTCTATATAGGCATTTGCCCAATAAGTAGAGCCGTCCCCAAGATCGTAAGTACTGTCAGCACTGGGTAAAATATTTGATGAAACGTCAGCGGTAAATGTGACTGTATCTGTTGCTGCGTTTCCAAGTGTGGTATTTCCTTCAACAGATAAAGTACCGCTAAGTGTAGTAGCACCAGAAGCGGCAAGAGTTGTAAACGCTCCGGTACTAGCACTAGTAGCACCAATTGTAGTCCCATCAATAGTTCCAGCATTTATATCTACCGTGTCAGCTATTAAGCTATCAATGTTAGCTGTACCATCAAGGTATAGATCTTTAAATTCTAATAAGCTAGTACCAAGATCTATATCATTATCTGTAACAGGAACAATTGCTCCATCTTGGATTCGTATCTGTTCTACAGCAGCTCCGCTTACTTCTACATAAACTCCCCAACGATTGTTAGTGCTATCAACAACTATTTTGTTAAGAAAGTCTTGGTCGCCAATCGTATGAATATTACCGCCTTCTCCCGCAGTTCCATCATGTTGGTGTCCTGTTGTGCCTGAGCTGGCATAACTAAAAGCGTTTACAAGTTGATTATATTCATCATTAAATAACGCAGCAGTTATCGTATCGCCATCTATAAATGTGCTTTGTCTTGTGTAGCTTGTTCCAGCCATTTTTATCTCCTACCAGAAGGCGTGTAATCTACATATAAACCATTTACCGAATAAGAAGGTTTATTGTCTGATGAAAAAATTTTAAAACTACAAGTATGTCCACTGCCTTGGATGGCTATTCGTGTAAGAGGATCTAAACTTCCTCCAAATAAATCTGTACCAAAAATAGCTGTTCCAAATAATGCTGGAGTTCTTACATCGCTTAAAACATAATCAGAAGGTTGAGGAATAGTTGTGTCTTCATAATTATATCTAACTCTAATAGAAGGTGTTACTTCTCCTTCTGGGCCTAAAGATATTTTAGCATATCTTAATGTTTTTAAAGTTCCAACATCTCCAAAATCTAAATTTGGTGTTTTATAAGAAGCTGTAATAACTTTTACAGTTTCATCTTGATAAAAATTATTTCCTATATCATGATTATAGATATAACCTAAATTATCGCCATGATATATTTTTTCATTTCCAGAGGCATCAAATCCTGAACTTATTGCGGAAGCTTGAATGCCTTGTGTTTCAGACCACTGAAATCCTTGAGGTGTTAATGTTCCTATTACACCTTTAGCAAAATTTATATCTGATGATACACCTGTATAAAATAATCTATACTGGGATTTGTTTCTTAAAACAACACTACTAATAATATAATCAGATATACTAGAAGTTAATGCAGATATTATGGATTGGATCTGACGAGAAGTAGATCCTAACTCTACGTCACCAATACGCTCTGTAGCAGCTACAAGTCTAATACCATCAGGGGCTAAAAATACTACATCACCTGCAATTTCTTGAATACTATAGCCGCTAAGACATCCTACGTTATTTGTTATTTGAACAACGGTAGTATTTGCGGCATCATTGATATTATCTAAACGATGAATACTATTCTGACAGAAAATATAAAGCGATCCACGAAAGCTTTTAATTCCTGTTATTTTATCTGAAATAGTTACTGAGCCTGAGCCAGAACCCGAAAAATCTTTATCATCATTTGTTTTTGAATAATATAATGTGCTAGGTGCATTTGTTGTATCTACAACACACAAATGCTTATCGTGATTTTCAATGTATTTACCAGCAGCAGGAGATGATGTTTCTCTATATACAAATTTTCTTGTTGCACCTACACCATCAATATGAAAATGAGCAACTTTGTCGGCCCCTGTTGCAATTGATAAAGATCCATAAGTGGCATTAGGCGCACTTAAAGATGATTGCATTAAAGCAAACTGAGCCTGACCTTGGTTAGGTCGGTCTAGTTCTGATTGACTGCTTAGATTAGCTTCAAGAACTCCAGATTGTCCAGTGTTCCTATTAATCTGAAGCCAAGTTGTTCCATCTTCAGTGTAATACACAGATGTATCAACACAAGCAACAACACCAAGACCATAAGGTATTACACCTAAAATTCTACTAGCACCTTCAGGTCTAGTATCTCCATAAGGCGTGTAACCACTTATGCGTCTATAGCCACCATCAGGGTCTACCTCAAAATTTAATAGCTCTTTAGCCAATCCCGGCTGTCGGAGCATATCAAATTCATTTAGGTTAGTATTTAAACCACCTGCGCATGATAAACCAAATGCTAGTGACATTAGATAAATACCACTCTGTCATCTTTAAAATAAGATGTACTAGGGCCAAGAAAATTTTCTCTCATGCTTCTTAAACCTTTTTTGTAGTCCTCTAATGCAAATGCAGAAGCTTGAGGATTGTCTTTAAACTGATAAAGATAATATCTAGCTTTAGATATAAGAACAGGACTATACAAATCAGGAAAAACTATTTGATCAGAGTAAGAAGATAACTCTGTAGGAAGGTCATAAGCAAAAAACCAAATCTTATAAGCTTTTTTAGGTATGGGGCTTAGTCCAAAATTACGCCCATCAAAACTACGAACTACTGCATTAGGCTCACCCCAGTTCTGGGTGTCTGCATCGTCAGCGTTTTCTCTAGTTCTTTTAAAGTCTCTCCATGTATCAATAGTGATATATTGTAAATTTTTAGAAACATATGGCGCAGATTCACCGCTAACTCCCACAGTTGTTATATAAAAATTATCCCAATCAATAGCTCCATAGTCTGTTGTTAGGTTATCACTAGCAGCTTTTAATTCGTACCATCTTGTTCCGGCAGTAGTTTCAACAGAAACATTACCAAACATAGGATCTGTAGTACCACTTTCGCCTGTTGCCAAAAAAGGCCACTTAGGTTCTTCATTGACAATATCTAAATAGGCTCTATTAACACAGTCTTTTGCATGAGCCTGTATACCAATAGCTGAAGAAAAATTAGCAGAAGTTAACACAACTTCATTTAATTCTCTTAGCAGCTCATTCGTTAACTGTAAGTAATTTTTAGCCATTATTTTCTATGAACCTTTTGAATTTCAAAGTTAGCAGACTTTGAAGCACCCTTGTGAGGCTTAAAACCATCTTTAGGGTCTTTCATAAGCTTGTAGCTTTTACCACTTTTCATCCAGTGGTAGCCTTCAGGTGCGTTAACTTTCATGTTAACAAGGCTTAGCAGTTTTCATGGCAGAAGCTACGCCGCCTTTGCTGTATTCACGGCGAGCCATTTTGTTACCATCAGCTTTTTTCATTTTATTATAGCCACCCTTCATCATTTTCTTTTTGTCACCATACATCATTTGTTTTCTTCCTCTTTATGATTTACAGGGTTATCAGGATTTCTAAAAATCCTATCGTAGTTTTCGTCAGCTTTTTTCTTGTCTTCGTGTCTATAATATTTAGCACGAATTTTAACTTTGTTGTTTACGTTAAATCTAACGGGATTTTGTTCGCTTCCAATTTGAGGCACTTATAATCTCCATAAATTAAAGGGGGCCATATTTCAGACCCCCGATAATCTTAGTCAATACCGTAGAATGCGGATACCAGAGCTTCTGGACGCAGTACCTTGGCACCATAAACATGGAGGCCACGTACAATGTCACCAAAGCTGCTTGGATCACGAATTACTTCAGTGTTAACGATAGTCTGAGCAGTACATGTAGAAGACATGTGACCAGCCAAACACTTACCAGCGGCATTAGTAGTCGCTGCAATGTTGTTAGTCTTGTACATATCAAATCCACGTAGCTTGCCAGAAGATACCAAGCCATTACGGATTGAACCTTGACCAGCGTTGTAATCTACAGACAGGAGCTTAGAGTTGCTTTGTACAAGCTGCTCATAGAACTCTGGATTTGCAAGGAACCAACGGCCTTCTTCAGGAACATTTTGCTCGTCAAGCAGACGGGCCATGTGTGAAAGAACGTCAATTGGATCATGCTCGCCAGAAGCAAAGCCAATGTCAAGATTACCTACACCGTCAAAAGTACCAGCAGCAAGGTCAGTAGCACTGTCAGAACCCAAAATGTGATTTGGGCTTGAAGCAGGAACGCCAGCAAACATAGTAGCGATTACGCCTTCGTCAAATGCATCACGCAGAGAGTAAGCGGCAGAAGATGCAGCTACTTCGCGGAAGTTAACGTGAGACATATTACTCTCAATGTCATCTACGATGAATTTAAAAGCATTCGCAGTATCAACAACCAGAGTTACCTCTTGGTCGGTCAACTTAGTTGAAGTTACGTCCTGACCACGCTCGTACTGATAAACAGTGATGGTAGGTTCTTTGATGATCTTTACAGAATCACCGTAAGCGGAGATCTCCCCGGCATAATCAGTGTTAGTGATTGCCTCGGCTACAGAAGCCTTACGGAAGAAATTCAGTACCGCCTTGCTATAAATAGCAGGTAGGAAGAATGAATTGGTCTGTCCCGCTACGGAGTTCGCAAAGTTAGCATCAGTATCCGTACTCGGCTCAAAATACTGATCGGATTGGTTATAAGCCATTTTTAATTACCTCAATAAAAGACAAATTATTTAACTACTCGTCCTTCACTAATTGCTTGATTAATTTCTTCTTGATATTTATCAAACTCAGTTACGGACATTTTAGCAATTTCCCGTTCAGTCCATATCTTAGGTTGTTTAGTGTCAATGGATTTCGTTTTAGTAGAAACCATATCTGCTGCACTTCCTTGCGATACAGACTTCCTTTTGGTTGGCTGTGCAGTAATATTATTTTCTAGCTTATACAAATCAATTGCTTTACTAGCCAAACCAGCATTATTAGGATTATTATAAATCCAATCTTGAATTTGATCCGGCTGAGCTTTAGCCCATTCATGAAACTTCTCATTGCCACGAATGTCCTCAAAGTCGGGATGCCTTTGACGCAACTCAACTTCAGCTTCTTTTTTGGCTATGTCTGCTTCACGCTGCTTCAGTGAAACTAGCTCTTGGCGTATATCTGCCAGTTGCTGTTCGTTCTGAAAGTGAGCTACGGTTTCTACCGTTTCATACAGATCAGGATTCTTTTTTCTAAAAGCTTCTATTTCTTCAACAGTTTTAGGAGCTTGATACTGAGGAGCATTTATTTTTGCTTCAGCTAACATTTCTTGCTCACGCTGTTTAAATTCAGAAACTTTATTATCATAATGCTTTTTTAGATCGTCATAGCGTTTCTTATAATTTATATCCTTAGACTCTTTTTTTTCAGGGGCTTCAGCTTCTTCGCTGGAGGTGGCCTTAGGAGTCTCTGGTTGAAAGAAAAGACCATCAGCACCCTCTATCTGTCGGGTTTCGCCTTTGTGCCAATCTTTCTTCATGTTATAAGGATTTGCTTCTTGTTCCTCTAGTTTTTCTGCAACAGTCATATTACTTCTCCAAACGGGGCTTGTTGTCTGCAAGGTAGCCTATTTTATATTGTCTCGTCAGACTAATAGGGGCTTGTTACTTCAAGGTAGCCGTATTAACTAATACTCGGCATTCGCGTTGCTCCAACCATTTGACGTTGAATTTTTTCATCATCAGTCAAAGTTGTTTGTTGGGCATCAGAAGGCCGACTCATTAAGCCACCATCATAAGCACGTTCAGCATCATCCATCATAACTTGGAGATTGTCAGCACCTATTTGATCGGTAGCTTTTCTAGTGAATACAAACTCTCCGTCAGATAATCTAGCGGGTATTGAGTCTGATACACCAGTTCCGGGGCCTTCAACTTCTCCGGCCCCAGAAAACTCAGAAGCAGTCACTACAACCTTGTCTATAATAGCACTAAGCTGTGGGTCTGATTCTAGAGCATTCTTTAGATACTCTTGCTCTTCTGGAGCAAGTGTTTCATTAATCACATAACCTAAATAGTCTTGCTCCATCTGTTCATCAGGGAGCTGAGAAGCTTTGGCTTCTGCCATTTCTTCGGGTGGTATGTTTGGATAGGTATCTTGAGGAACTCCTTCTGCAGGAACCATCATAGATCCACCATCTGCCATAGCAATCATTCTTTTGTTATTGGTATGTGGTGCAGCCATTAAACCACCCATTTGCTTGGCGGCTCTGGCTTTAGAAAAAGCAATAGCAAAAGCTTGTTCTGTAGAAGTAACAGGAGATCCAGACCCAGACTTTAATGTTCCTTCGCCATATTCTTTCATAGTAGTCTCAAATTTTTGTTTGTTCACAGTACCACCCGTATTTCTATATTTACGTGCTATTGTAGCCGCTTTTTTAGGCTGTTTAGAATGTTGTTTGCCTTTTGCAGTGTCTTCTCGTTTCTTTTTAGTGCTTGCTGCATATTCAGAACTAGACATAGCTTTGATAGCTTTTTCAGGCAAATACCTTTCACCTGTAGCTTCAGAGCCTTGAGTGGAAGGTTTACCGCTTCTGGTTCTCCACTTTTGAGATGTCCAATCTTTAAGAGACTGTTGAGACTTTTTTAATGTCATCTTGCTTTTCTGCGTCTTTTATCCATTCATCATATGAAACAAGTTTTTTCTGAAGAGGACTCCAAAACAAACCTTTCATTTATAGCCACCACCTTTGGCTTTGTATTCTTTAGCAAGCATTTGAGCTTTACGCGCTGACCATTGTCCGGGCTTGCCACCTTTACCAGCAGCTTTAATTTTGTTAAAAAGATTCTTTCGCATTGTGGGTTTAGTATAATTACCAGCCTCATTCACTCTGCTCTTAGACATCTAAATTACCTTTTTCTACTTCGTAAATTTCATTAACAATTTTTAACTTTTCTTCGGCTGTAGCAACTTGTTCAATTAATTTATCTACTTCTTCTACAATGTCTGGATGTTCAGCTACGCCCACAGAATTAGAAAAATAGTTGTTTATGTTTACTTGCAATTTTTGCATATCAGCTTCATATTTAGCTGCTAGTGCCTCTAATATCATCAAAGACATATTTCTACTCTTTGGCAAAATCATTTACGCTATCCCGCAACCTCTCTAAGCGTTCCAGAGAACTCACTCTCCCCTGACTGCGGTACACCTCCAGTTCCGATGTTGCCACCGCCAGTACCCGTAACTCCGACATCTTGGCCTTCTGGAGGTACTCCTTCAGGGCCTCCCATATCTCCGGGTTGTTCACCAGCGGCTTGAGTTTCCTGACCAGCGCCTTGTCCAGCATTTTGTAATCCTATGATTCTAGCCATCACAGCGGCTTCTTCTGGGTCATTCAATAGTTCTTCTGGGTCAAGTTCTAATGAATAAGCCAGTTCGCTGATAAGCTTGTTGATTTTAATGAATGGTGCAATTGAAGGATTTTGCGCTGTTTGTAGGAACATTGTCAAGCGTTGACTACGTACTTCTTTTTGCATCAGGCTATTAGTGCCTGTAGCTTTTACTTCTAGATCTCCTTCTATGTTTAATTTATTATCTAAGAACTGCATATTCCACTGATAATAAGCTTCGCCCAAAGGACGCAACAGAAAATCGTCTAGATTTTTTATAACTGTTTTGATGTTTAGTGAGGCTGCACCTAAAAGCATAGACATACCTGATGCGGTACGTGTCATGCTCTGTACACCTGTTTGACCATGTGAGTAACTAGGAATACCTGTTTGTTCGTCTGCAAGCTGACGGAAACGATCAAACATCATCATGTTTTCGTTTGATGTGTTAGGGAACTTTAAGCCATTAATAGCTTGTCCGGGTACTCCAGCTTGACGCTTAAAGATCTTGCCCGGATATATTTCCATGCTTTGACCACCAACAAGAGAAGACTCGTCAACATCAAACACCAATGATCCTGACAATGCTAGATTATCAATAGCCATACGTGCATGACCATTCATAATCTTTTGAGAGTCATCCATGTTCTCAGCAACGCCAATGCCAAAGAAGCTATAAGGATTACGCTCATAAGGAAAAGCATTGTAAGGAATACGATGAGGTGTAAACGGATTAACAACAGCCCTGAGTATATTACCATTACATACCCAAGCATTTATCTGTACTTCGTCTAAGTCATCAGTATCTTCTGGAAGCTCCATGCCGGCTTGTTTGGCATATTCAGCGTCCATAATGCCCCAGTACTCTAAGACTTCGTACTGGCCTGAGCCATAGTCTTCTGAGCGTTGGTCATCTTTTAGTTCGTGTTCGTAATGCTCCGGCTCGTAGTTAGGCCCCATCTGTAGGGTAGCGCGTATAGCATCCTTATCAAAATAAGGCATACGGGACAAAGCACGTACCTGCGACTTGTTCATCTTGTGACGATGAAAAGCGTATTCACATTCGTCCATGTTAGTCGCGTTTGGATCTGGAAAAAAATCCCAAATGCTAACAAACTCTATGCGGGGTACTCGTACTTCTACAGGGTTGTATTCTCGTTCTCCACCATCGGTTTCTGTCCAACGGTTCAGAGTTTTATTAAAATTAAAGGGGCCTTTAACAATACCTGTACCAAACAATGCACATTCAAACAGTGCATTACGTATTTCGCTAGAACCTTTAGACTCTTCTATCTGATCATGGATAAGCTTTTCCATGCGTCTAGCGGCTTCTTGTGCTGGCTTGGTTTCGTAGAACTGTGGGATAGCAGAGCCACCATCAGTCAATGCATCCTTCAGCACAGCATCTATATCTTCTGTTTCTCCCTTATTGTAGGTTGCCCCGGCATTTAAGACCTGTTTTCCGTCACCTGCATACCCTACATCGTAAGGATTAGTTGCGCTAGGCTCCGGGGCTGGCGAGCTAGTCTCAATGCTGGGAACCGGATTTTGCGTGTCTAGATGAGCGTACTCAGCTACACCTTCCGGCATCTTTGTTTCAGATATTCCAATTGGGAGCTTATTGGAACCAAAGACTACATCAACTAGCTGGCCAAAAGCGGCAAGCACTTTAGTTTTAGTTACTTTTACAAATACTCTAGATTTTTCTGATTCTCTAAACTTATAGTGCTTAGGGTAAAGTCCACGGTAATTATGATAACCAGTTATCCAACGCTTCTCGTCATGATCCCTAGCATCCTTGGCTGACTGATAACGATCATAAATAACGCCAGTAAATTGATTGTGAAGGGATTCTTCAAGGTTAAGTGTCTTACCTTGCTCGCCCTCTACATCTTGAAAGTAGACGTTATTTGCGCTATCTGTTATTGAGTTTTTGTCAGCCATACTATTACCTATATCAATAACCAAACTCTGAATCTAAAGGCGTGAATGCCTGTTCACGATGCATATGTCTGATTCTTGTTAATGGATCGGCTATTCGGGGCCTTGACATTATCAAGTACCTTAACGCATCATATGCGTGATCAGGGGCGTGAGTATCCACATCCTCTGGGTTTGACCGATCTAAAGGAATACTTTGAAGTTCACGTATCAGGTTAGGGCAAGTATTAAATATTTGCAATCGTGGCCTACCGCTTTGTTGTATCTTTAAGTATTCGTGTATTTGTATTTTTCCTTGTATGCGGTTCTTGTCAGCTCTTCGTAGCTTATGGCCTACGCGCATTAAAGACTCGCCTACTGTAGGGCCTGTTGTACCTGTCTTGGCCCATGCTGCTGTATCTAAAACTCCGGCTACAGCAAAAGGATCTTGAGCTTCCATTTCGGCTATCATGTTCCCAAGATCTTCGCCCGTAAGTCCTTTACGGTATAATTCTCTATATATAATAAGAGTACCATCTGAAGGATCAACTGTCCCCCATACACAGGCACTCTCTGACGCATAACCGTAGTCAATCCCTTTTATTCGTTCCCATCCTATAGGGATATCAAAAGGCGTAACTACGTGGGCTGCTGTATCAAACTCAGTGAATGCAGCACCCTCTGCGATTTCCCAATTACCTTCTAGTAATTGTTTTCGCTGGATGTCAGGGAGAGCCTTGAGCATCTCCTCGTAACGTCCATCTTCAGCCAGATAAGGATTATCATCTAGTCTAGCTGGTATAAACTTTCTTGTTAGACCATCTTCGCCCTTAAAAGATTCGTTAGGCGGTGATGGTAATATATATCGTTTCTTTACCCAATGTGCGCCAACACCACCGGGGTTAGCGGTACACCGCATATAAGGCATAATCTCTGGATCAGTTGTACGTAATCGTGATGCCAGATAATTCCACCCGAACTCTGTCGGCAAGTGGGTAATCTCATCAAAACCTATCCAACTATAGGCTTGACCTTGGTAACGATAGACATCTGCATCTCGTTCCAAGAATCCAAATTCTACTTTAGCCCCTGATGGGAAGTTCCAAAGCTTTTCTACCTCCCGATACTTACAGCCGGGAAAGGCTCTTGGATACAGCTCTCTGGACTTGTCTATCAGCTCTCGTAGCTCTGGCATAGACCGTCTTAGTATTAAGGCCCTATGAGAAGCCCTGTGAGCGTATCTGAGGGGATCTATGAGCATAGCATAGGACTTACCCCCTCCTGCTGCTCCACCGTACAGTACGTCCCTCTCAGGAGCTGCTAGGAAGTCTGTCTGTGGCCCTGAGTTTGGTTTGAAGATAATATTATCATTAGCTTCTTCCCGTAAAGATTTAGGAACCTTAGACAGAACATCATCAGTAATGACTTTGTTCTTGTTATTATTATCTAGTTTGCTTAGAGTTTCTTTAGAGGCTTTTAGTTTTTCTCGTTGCTGGGAGAGTTTAATGCTTGTACGCTCTGTTTCTTTTTCTTTTTTGCGTACAGCTCTCCGCGCCTGTATCTTTGCTTTCGTTTCTGAATGGTAGTTATAGCCTCTACCTTTTGCACCCTTAGGTCTACCACCTTTGCGTCTTGGAGTTCCGTCCTTCTTTAGAACGAAATTACCCTCCTCGTCTGTGAGGTAGTTTTCAGGATTTTTCTCCCATTCTTCCATTTATAATATTCTTTAGCCCGACATGGCTAATACTTCTGCCTGTCATATGAGTTAACCACTCAGCACCTTCACGCAAAGACATCATGTCTGAAGATACCAATTCTTTTATTTTATCCAAAGATTCTAGTTGTTGCTCTATAGGTTCTAGAGTCTTGTCATCTTCGGATAGTCTATATCCAAAAGGTATTGTGCTGCTAGTTCGCCTCATTAGCTTTGGCCGGTAGTATAAATAAACCACCTGTCATATTATTATTTACGTCTAGTCTTTCTTGTTTTCCTAGTCCTGTGCGGTCTAGGATGGTCTGTGCAGCCTGAAGACGCATATTAGCCTGTGGAATAGGCTGATCAGAGTGCATAACCTCCACAAGCTTCATAGCGGCTTGGGGTGCTGACTGAGCTAGAATGTTAGAGGCCAGATCTATGATTTCGTGTTTGAGAGCCTTGACTACCTGCCAATGTCCATTCTGGGCATATCCTGCCAACTCAGCAGCTTTCTTAGGATCACCTCCAGTTTCAACCAGATAGTCCAAGAAATCTTTTTGCTTTACTGTTAATTCTTTACTCATCTTATACTATTATAGCCCTAAATAGAGGTTCTGTCAAGTCTTTTTTAATTTTTTACGAAAATACTTGACAAAATGCTCATCTGACTGTATAATATACTTTGTACCCTCCGGGTTCATATATATATTTATATAGACAACAACAGCAATCCTATCGGATTGAGTATATCCCCTTTAAAGACTTTAAAGTCTCTATGGCCGCAAAAACCCTCCAAGACTCTGAAGTCCCTGTCGCCCTAAACTAGTTAACACTCCTAAGCCTGTAAAATGTATACGTATTAGTATATATATACGGGGGGGTGGCATGGCCTCCTGCCCAGCCCTCTAAAGAACTTTAGAGGGCTGAAAAATCTTTAGTGTCTAACTTGTTAGACTCTAAAGCCCTCCAGAAACTCCAGAATCTTTAAAGATTCTGCCCCCGAGACTTTGAAGTCTCCCTAGTTTACAAAATCTCAAGAGATTTTGTAAGTCTTCTGAGTAAATTTTAAAGACTCAAGAGTCTATAAAATTCAACAACCTATAGAATATTTAGTAAACTAAATATACTATCCCCGAAGTTTAAAAATCTCAACGTGATCGCGCTACGTGATCATGACACGCCTACGTGATGCAGGGTTTCTTCGCCTGTTTTCCTACGCATTATGCGCACCAAAATCACCCACCAGAAACCTCTTGACTCCAAAAATCCGATGTGCCTTTAATGGAAATGTCTCAGCGACACCGAGACAACAAAACAACACACACAACTCCAAAGGAGCATACACATGAAAAAACTCCTCGCAAAATACAGCGAAAATCAATCTTTAAGTACTGCTAAAGCAGTTACAAACTATCACAGAAAACATCCGTTTTCTCATATGGGCTTGACTCCAAAGGAGTTTGGTTTGCTTGAAGATATTTTAATGCTCGACCTCTAGACCCTTAGAGCTTTTTAGTGTCTCTTACGTAGTGAGAGACACTTAAAAGTCTCTTAGCACGACAAACGACAACACAACACAACTTTATATCGGAGATATACCATGACAAAATCAGTAACTTTGAATGAAATTCAAGCAACTCCTAAGCAGTACTTTGGCCTCGCTGGTAAGTTTGCTTACCAGATCTGTGAATCTCTGGAGATTCCAGAGATCAAGTTTCCAATCATTCGGAAGCGTTGCTTGGGAGTTTTATACTCCCAGTTTCCGGCCTCCTCACTTAGTCGTGGGAAAGCTCAAGAGCTTTTCGAGGCGGCTAAGGTTCCGGCTTTCCTGACTCGTCAGGTCAAAACCGAGGACATGGTTGGAGCTAAAGCTCCGGTCAAGGTCAAAGCAGTCAAGAAGACTGCCAAGCCCGCAGCGACCAAGGTCGCCAAGAAGGTCACCAAGAAATCACCTGTGAAGAAATCAACGATTTCCAAGCGAGTCACTAAAACTCCGGCAAATCAGTCGGCTTTGGAGACACGCATGACCTTCCTTGAAGGTGAGGTGTCTCAGATGTCAGAAGATGTAAATCTCATCAAGTCTACGCTTGATCAACTGGTAACTCAGCTCAAGCTTGGCTAAAGCCAAAACGCTCAGGAGGGCTTCGGCCCTCTTGAGTTTTTAGGAGTATCTATATGATATATATAAATATTTTATATTATCTCTTTAATCCTCTGTGGATTCTAGAGAGTTATAGTAAATATAAATTCAGTAGAAAAACTGAAGGAATTTATAAAGAAACTAACATGGTTAGAATCTCTAAACCTTATGGCCGCCGAGGTTCTAGAGTTTATTATTTCAAGCGGCGAGGAGCATAGAATGATTAAATACTTTTATAAACTGTCTAGGGCTACTGACCCTAAGCAGAGAACTTTTACTAACAGAATTACTAGGACTCAGTTTAAGAAACTGTTTGATAGTACTCCTCGCAGTAAATCTGTTTGGAAACATGGAACCAAGAGAGCTATATCTGGTTTCAGATGTGTTAGAACTCCGAACAGAGTTTAATAATATTTAAAAGATTTAGAAGGTCTTTTACGTTGTGAAAGACCTTCATAAATCTAAAAGGAGCCGACCATGACCAGAGACGAGGCGAAACGCTGTGTCAGTCTCACATTTTTATATCATTTTACTTACGACAAAGATAAGCAGGACATGATACTTTTAGGTGGGCAGTTAAATGATGCTGTCTGTGACATACAAGATAGACTAGATACTTTATTAGATAAAATTTACACCGACTTCAACGAATCTCAAGAAGGTTTGAGATATACATATGAAGAAACTATAACTGGAATACTTACAGGAGCTGAAGATGCTTAAAGAAATATCGCTGCATAGAATCACAGATATATCAGTAGAAATTCCACAGTATGACTATAACTGGATAGAACTTACTGTTAGAAATACTAATGATGAAAAGTTTGAATTCACTATGTTTCTTGGTGAAGGCCAGAAAAAGACTACTGTCTATGAGTTTCTTCATAAACTTAGAGACTCTGTAGAACAAGCAATCAAGGAGCATTTAGATGCCGAGCATTCAAAATCCGATGATTAAACTTAAAAACATTTCAGCAACGCCGAAGTTCTCTAGGACTTCGGCAATGCCGGGACTTAGTTGGTCGCTTGAAGCTAGGACTACTTGCCCCGGATCTATAGATACTGATGGTGAGTTAGTAGATGCTTGCTCTACTTGCTATGCCGCCAAAGGTTTTTACAGAATGCCTACTGTAAAAGCTGTCCGAGATCATAACAAAGAAGATTGGAAACATGATGATTGGATAGATGTTATGGTTCAGGAAGTTGATAATGTTAGATACTTCAGGTGGTTTGATAGCGGTGATTGCTATCATATTGATTTAGCTAGAAAAATACTGGAGGTTATGAAGCGTACTCCAAACACTAACCACTGGTTTCCTACCAGACAACATAAGTTCAAGAAGTTTTTACCTGTTCTCAAAGAGATGCAAAGCTTGGATAATGTTGTAGTTCGTTGGTCATCTGATGGTATCAATGGCGAAATCATTGAAGGTGATTGTACTTCTACAATAGTTCAGGATTGGAGCCAAGCTCCTGTCAATGTTAAGAAGTGTACCAAGCCTGATAACAATGGTAAATGTGGTAGCTGCCGGAGTTGTTGGGATAAATCAACTAAGACTGTTGCCTATCTGTGGCACTAAGGAGTGACAATGTATGACTAATTCATTTGATAGAAATAAATATATAGACCAACTCCATAAAGATATGGATAATTATTTTAAGAAAGGTGGTGAAGTTACCAAGCTTCCGATGTCCCCTGAAGTTGTAAAGATTAGAAAAGATATTAATAAAAAATATTTTAATAAGTTTTAAAAGGTCTTTTACGTAGTGAAAGACCTTTATAAAACCTTACAAGGAGCCGACCATGACAGACCGAACCGAAGCAGAACAATTCATGAGTGAATTATTAGAGAGTGTTGAAGAAGCTAGGATTGCTCTAGCCAGAGCATTAGATAAACACAATGTAGATATGAGGGTAGGTTTGATTGCTCTATCTACACTACACCACCAAGTTCATCAAGATTTAGATGAAAATGATGAGGAGTTTGTACAAAAAGTTACTGAAGTTTGTATTGAATCTGTTGATGAAGCAGCACAACGACCCCGATTTGATGGAGCAATCCACTAGTGTTTAAAATAAATATAGAGCCAGTAATGGATGAGTTTGAGGGCAGACCCTTCACATATTATGAGGTTAGTTCATCTTTTCATGAAGAAATAATTACAACTTCTAGTCTAGATAGAGCTAAAGAAATAGCAAATGAAATGGCAGAGGATATATTAAATGAAAACAATAATTCACGTTAATCAACACAACATCAGGGCCAATGCTAAAGGAGCTAACAAGCCTGTGTTAACTGTAAAGACTTACAAATCAAACACTTACTGTAATCGTGTTAAGTTTGTAGATGGAGAGCTGAAGTATTCACCTGACAAACCATTGTCATGTGGTGCTAAAGTTTGGATAGAAACTCAACAACCTGTAGAAATCTTAGACTAAGGAGCAACAACTATGGAAAATGTAATCAATTTGTACAGCAACAATCTTTCTTACCTGCCTTACGGCGATGCAGATTTTGATATTGCGATGAAGCCTTTGTACTTTAACTTCAGGGAATCTCCTGTTGATCCCTTACAGTCTTCAATAGTAAATAAACTTGCTGTTGTTCGTACTGATACCAATCAGTGTCTAGGTGTTGTTGGCCCTAGATACAAAGCTATCAACCACAGAGAGATGATTGACAATCAAAGAGCTATCATTGCTCGTAGTGGTTTGAATACTGATGGAATTATAGAGAAAATTGTTACTGATCGTAACGGTGCTAGGTGTTATGTAAAACACACTCTGCCTAATCAGTCTTTACAAACTCCTGATGGTGACACCGCTGCCTTGAGTTTTCTGGGAGTTAATAGCTTTGATGGTCTGTTTAGTTTCATGTTATCAGCAGGAGCCAGACAGTCAGCCTGTATGAATGGTCAGATATTTACAGAGGGTAGTTCTACAATATATAAATCTAGACATACTCGCCAGCTAGATATCCATCAGGGAGCGCAGATTGTTGGTAAAGGTCTAGAGATCATGATGCAGCAGAATGAACTCTGGAAAATCTGGTATCAGACTGTCCCATCTCAACAGCTTATTGAAGTTATCTTCAGTTCTGCGGCAGGTATTGATCTGAGTGATGAGAATGCTGCCAAGAACAGAAACTATCTGTATCTATGGAGAGTGTTTACAGAAACTTACTCTCGCCGTCAGGGTAATAATCTGTGGGCAGTTTATAATGCTCTGACTGATTGGGCCACTCATGCTCCGGCTATGAAGAAGACATCATCCCCTGTTGTAACCTTACAGAACCGTAGAGCTAACAAGGTTTCTAAGGTCATATCTAATGATTACTACTTTCGACAGGCTGCATAATGGTAAAAGAAAGTACACTACAAGATCTAATTACTCTCAGGGATGCCCTTATTGGGTGTCCCTTTGAGTGTACTGAAGACATAAAGTTTTTTACTTATCTAGATGAAGTAATTTATTATATTGAGGAGCGACAACAAGATGGAAAGAGAGAAGTTTTATCATGAAATAGATGATTGGGTGGCTTATAATTTTGTAAAGATTGGCGCACCACTCCCTTCACGATCTTTCATAGGCAGTTTTATTCAGTTGGTTGAAGATGAGTTGGCAGTCTATGCAAAGAGTGATAGAGAAAAACTCATGCCGTGGGAGCAGGTTAGCGGAAAAGAAGAGCTAGATAGTCTTTTACCCATAATGCTTACAGCATATTTAAATCAAAGGAGCAAGCCATGAAAGCACCAGACCACACAGAATCTAATAAAATTATAAGTAAGTTTGTAAAGCCTATGACTCTTGGTCAAGCCTTAGATGATCTCTTTGATCATATGTATGTTAATGATATGGAGGAAGCTATGACTACAATATTAGATGTTCTTAATGTTGTTTATGACAAAGACACAGAGCAATGGGTAACTGCTGATGAGGGCCATCCGGTATGAATATATTCTATCTAGATCAGAATCCTAAAGAGTGTGCCAAGCAGCATTGTGACAAACACGTAGTCAAGATGATACTTGAGTATGCTCAGTTATTATCTACGGCTCACAGAATGCTTGATGGTGATCAGTATTACGAACCATCAAGACGCTCTGGCCGTATGGTAAACCGCTTTCACCTTGATGGGCCGAGATCTAAACTGTATCAAGCTACACATATCAATCATCCTTCGGCTGTTTGGTGTCGTGAAAATATTAGTAACTATGTTTGGTTAGATGATTTGTTTGAGGCTTGTCTTGATGAGTATACTTATAGATACGACAAAGTTCATAAATGTTCAGAGCTTAAAGATCTTCTGCATGAACCGCCAGATAACATAGAGATAGGAGCATTCACGCCTCCAACTTTAGCAATGCCCGATGAGAATAAGGTTTCGGATTGTAACATTGAGTGTTACCGAGACTATTACCATACGAAACACTTTGCTAAATGGACTAACAGACCTATACCGGAGTGGTTTAATGGCTAGTAATTATACTCAGCACGAGTTACTTCATAGAGTACCAGTATTTAGTAATAAAGAATACGATGACTTTGTTATGAATAAAAAGTATTTTGATATGTGGCACAAAGTACACACTAAGGAGCGCAACAATGCAGGAACATCTAGACTTAAAAGACTTTTTACTTTCTCCAAAGATGGGTAATAAAGTAACAACTTGGTATTACTATGAGGGTTGGAGGCTCTGTGAAATAAGTATAGGCAGTAAGTTTATTCATGTTAAACCTGTACATGGTGGTTATTACAAGAAAAAAATACGAATCAAGCAGGGCCGAGAGATACTAAAGAATATGTATTGGAAGGCTGCAAGTTCCGATGCTTTCTACAGGGCCTTGGCTGATGGTAAGAAACGTAAACCCCGTAACTGGGAGAAACTCTATGCCTAGAAAACTATACGAAAATAAACAGTCTTTAGCTGCTGAGAAACACTTTGCTAAAGACTTAGAGAAATATTTTAAAGTTAATTTAAAAAAGTTACCTATCCAATATGGATTAGACTTCATAGCTTTAGATCTTAGAAACTATAAGCCTAAGTTCTTTTTAGAACTAAAAGAACGTAGATGTAAACATAATACTTATCCTACTTATATAATATCTTTATCTAAATTTTTAAAAGCTAAAGAGATTTATAGATCTTTAAATATACATACTTACCTCTGTGTTAGATGGTCAGATACTAGCGGGTATATCTGTCTTGATGATATTGAGGATGATAATATTGACATTAATATCGGAGGCCGTTATGATCGCAACGATTGGCAGGATGTAGAGCCATTACTAACTATTGATATTGGAAAATTTATAATCATTGGAGACACTAAATGAGTACAGATAATCTTGATCCCTTTTCAGAAATCAAAGATTACTTCACAACGCTGAAGGATGCAACAATGAAAGGCTCAATGAAAGCCAAGTCCTTGATGTTGGGTGGAGGTTTATTTATACTAGGGTTCTATACCTTTGCTATTCTGTTGTTGGTAGAGGTGATTGAGCTAGTGGATTTACAAAGCCGAACAGGTGTGCTACCATCCACTATTGAGAACGTGATACTTTCCTTTTTGTTCTGGGCAGGTCACAGATATTTTTACAATAAAGCTAAAGAGGAGCTATAAATGGCTATAGTAGAAGGTACTGCTTACTGGGCTAGTGTTAAACGCCCTAATACAACTTATGAACCAGTGTATAGTGTTAATCTTGTGGTTGACGATGGCACTGCTGCGGATTTCAAACGCCGTGGATTCAAGGTCAAAGACATGGATGAAGGCCCTGCTATTATCATCAAAAGAAAGGTGAATGGTGGGCCAAAGGGAACTAGAGAACCTCCTAAACTCTATGATCGAATGAAGAATGAGATTGATTCCGAAGTTGGTAACGGCTCAAAGGTCAAGGTTCAGTATCGTGAATGGGAGATGGATAGAGGTGGTAAGACTTACCAAGGTCTTGAGTTTCTAGCTATGCAGGTTCTTGATCTGGTTCCGTACTCCAGTGGTGGGGTTGGTGATGAGTTTGATGTAGAAGATTCCCTTGAGGATGAGCTATGACAGTATTCAAAACCGATGATGGAGACTTTGATGTCTCCAAGATGTCACTACAGAACCAACATATCTTTGTGTTAGCTCAGAAGCTGATAGGTGATATCAAGTCTCTGTCAGATGATATTGAGTCCAAGAAGGCTGCGCTTGAGTGGTTTAAAGCACAGCTTGGGACTGAGTGTAATGACGATACAGAGATTAAATATGAAAGAGCTAGGGATGAAGATGGTAAATTTATTCCCGATGATCCTGACACTCCTGAAAATGAGGCTTATGTTCGTAGTTAGTTGTGTGCTGTTGATTAGGGGAGTTTCGGCTCCCCATTTTTTTAAGGAGCAAAAATGGCATTCGTTAAAACACATTTACCCTGCCCTGAATGTGGCGGGAGTGATCCAGCATCTTTAAATGAAGATGGATCAATGTACTGTTTCAGTTGTGATAAGTTAATTCCTAATCACGACAACAGTATTTCACCAACCCCAATAGAGTTTAAGACATATAAAAATAACTCTGTTAATACTTCCGATGGTTCCTTCAATGCCCTGACAGATAGAAGTATCTCACTTGATACCGCGAAGAAGTATGGCGTTAAATCTATCCTTAACTCCAAAGGCGATGTAGATACTCATATCTATCCCTACTACAACGTCAATGAGATAGGTGCTTTCAAGCTCAGAGATACAAACAAGACATTCTTTTGGCAAGGTTCTTCTACCGGCACTGGTTTGTTTGGCCAACAACTGTTTCAAGAAGGGGGCAAGTACATCACTATCACTGAGGGTGAGTGTGATGCTATGGCAGCTTATGAACTTCTAGGATCTAAATGGCCTGTAGTTTCTCTGAAGAACGGTGCTGCTGGTGCAGTCAGAGATATCAAATCATCTTTAGAGTTCTTGGAGAAGTTTGAGAAGATTGTTATCAACTTTGATAGCGATACTTCGGGCAGAGAAGCTGCAAGAAAGGCTGCTAGGTTATTTACCCCCGGCAAAGCCTTGATCTTGAGCCTACCCGAAGAGTTTAAAGATGCTAATGATATGCTGCGTAGCGGTAATCATAAAGCATACACTATAGCTTGGTGGGCTTCTAAGACTTATACTCCCTCCGGCATCATGAGTGCTAAAGATATTTTATCTAAATATCATGATCGCCCTGAAAAAGAATCTATCCCTTATCCTTGGCATGGTCTGAACGAAAAGCTTTATGGACTCAGAACCGGAGAGCTTGTTACTGTGACAGGTGGCACTGGTCTAGGGAAGTCTAGTATCACCAGAGAACTAGAACACTGGCTTATAAAGAACACTCAGGACAATGTAGGTATCATAGCTCTTGAGGAGGATTACTATAAAACTGCTGACTGTCTGGTATCCATTGAGGCTAACGCCAGACTATACATTGATCACATCAGAAAAGAATATCCTAAGGAGCAGCTAGATACTATGTTAGCTAATCTCTTTGGTAATGATCGTGTTTGGATTCACTCGCACTTTGGATCTAACGACATTGATGAGATCTTTGCCAAGGTCAGATACATGATTGTTGGTTTGGATTGTAAGTGGGTAGTAGTAGATCACTTACATATGCTACTGTCGGCTAGTGCTGATGGCGATGAGCGAAGAACTATTGATACAATAATGCACAAGCTCCGGTCTATTGTTGAAGAAACAAATGCGGGTTTGATTCTTGTATCTCACCTCAAGAGGATTGAAGGCAACAGAGGCCACGAGAATGGTGTTACTGTTAATCTCAGTCACCTCAGAGGCTCTCAGTCTATTGCACAGCTATCAGATTGTGTACTAGCTTTGGAGCGCAACCAACAGTCTGATGATCCTAACGAGGCCAACACAACCCACGTTAGAGTACTGAAGTCTAGGTATACTGGAGATGTGGGGATGGCAACTCATCTGATGTATGATAAAGAAACAGGTAGATTATCTGAGATAATTGACTACGAAGATGAGCTAGAAGATGCGGATGAAGCATTATGAAATCATTAGTTTTTGATATTGAGACAGATGGAGTAACAGATGTTACTGTTATATGGTGTATTTCTGCTGTAGATCTGGACAGTTCTACTGTTTATGAGTTCGGCCCTAACCAAATAGATGAAGGAGTCAAACTATTACAACAGGCTGATAAGCTTATCGGTCACAATATTATTAACTATGATGTGCCTTGGATATACAGGATGTGCGGCGTAGATCTATCAGATAAGAAGTTGGTAGATACTCTGATCATTTCAAGATTGTTCAATCCAGTACGTGAAGGCGGTCATAGTCTCAAGCAATGGGGTGAGACAGTAGGTTTCTCTAAGAGTGGCTACGATGATTTTACAGCCTATAGCCCTGAGATGATGGCCAGATGTACCAGTGATGTTATTCTTAATAAGAAAGTTTATTTTGAATTACGTAAGGAAGCTGCGGGTTTCTCTAAGCAGTCTATAGATATAGAGAACAAAGTAGCTAACATCCTTAAAGAACAGGAAGAACATGGTTTCTTGTTTGATCAGAGAGCCGCCTCCCTTTTGCTGTCAGAGCTAACCGAAGAGGTGGAGCTGGTGACTGCTGAAGTTAAGAAGCGATTCAAACCTAAGGTAGAAAGAATAGAAATATTTAAACGTCAGACCAAGACAGGTAAGGTATCTAAGATGGGTGAAACCTTACAGGGTAAAGGCGTAAGGCTTACCCCAGATGACTACAAAGAAATATGTCGTAAAGGATCTATCATACGTGAGAAGAGAATAGAGTTTAATCTAGGCTCACGTAAACAGATAGGAGAATATCTACAGGAGTTTGGTTGGAAGCCTAAGAAGTTTACTCCTACTGGTCAGCCAATGGTTGATGAAAAGATATTATCTAACGTAAAAAATATACCAGAGGCAGCGTTGATAGGTAGATATCTTATGTTACAGAAACGGATATCTCAGATAAATTCATGGTTCAAGGAGCTAGGTAAGGATGGCAGAGTTCATGGATTTGTTAACCATAATGGTACTGTTACTGGTAGAATGACTCACAGGAACCCCAACATGGCTCAAGTTCCTAACTGTTCCGCTCCTTACGGTAAGGAATGCAGAGCCTGTTGGGTAGTTCCTCCTAAACACAAGCTAGTAGGTATTGATGCCAGTGGCCTTGAGT
>Ga0070753_1000538_pt1 | contig 23228 bp, 27 predicted proteins | sample VirMetDEL_Aug_31_FD_77441 | JGI IMG/M metagenome (GOLD analysis project Ga0070753, IMG submission 77441) | Aqueous microbial communities from the Delaware River and Bay under freshwater to marine salinity gradient to study organic matter... | ecosystem: Environmental > Aquatic > Marine > Coastal... | reverse complement strand
CTCAAAAAATCCATAACCAACGTCAATGCCTCAGCTACGAAAGGCCTACTACGAAGAGTTGCTTCCAGCTTCAACATCAGCCTTAACATCGAAAGCACTTTTTCGTTGGCCAGTGCTTTACTAGCAGGAGACAAAAGTCAGGTCGCCAAAGAAGCATTGGGTTTCATTAGCTTTGAACCTGCAAAACTATTTACAGCGACTGAGATCCCGAAGGATCTAAAGGCGCTCTCTTATTTGGTCAACCTCAACAAAATATGACATCACTCGTCCAACTTTTATAACTCGATAGCGATGGGGATCCGTCCTATACGGAGATGCAAGCAACCAACCTGAGATCTTTTTACTCTCTAACAGAAAATCTACAAAGTAGGCGTTTCAAGTGTGCTTCCACAACGACACAGTGATAAAGCTTTGACGCACTATCGGCTGACAGCTGGTCAAGTACCGCGTCTCTCAGAGCGTCTCGATAACTCAGCAATCATTCGATCATGCAGTCGCTGGACCCAGTTGCGATAAGTCCTATCCGCCGATGGCTCCAGTCCCAGCAGCCGCATCTGCTCAGCAACGGACAGCTCCCGCGCAGGCTCGCCAATTTGGCTAACCGCTGGCCCTGCTCACCTTGATGTTGCAACCAGGCCAATGCGGCTTCCACCTCGCGTGCCATGTGATCGGGACCAACTCCCACGAGTAGATCCCTTGAGCCCGGCGTACCACGGGCAACCCCCCAGTTTTGGCAAGACATTCGAAAGAGAATCGGTGCGCGTTTGGCAATATCAACACGGACTCGAACAAAGTAAGCATCTTTCAGCTCGAAGTGATATTCGCTTTCGGGGGAGTTCATGGTTTTTTCACCCCGATCCAAAAGCTGCAGGTACGTGAGCGCTTCGGCGTACTGAATAACGCCTGCTGTGCCTTCTACGGAGACCACCACATTGTTTGAGTAGGCAGCGGCGGGAGAGCCGCGCGACAAGGCGCGGTAGCGGGTATCGCATCACCAAATCCTTATGAGTGATGGAAGGCTGCTGAGCGAGCCCTGAGAATTGCCCTAAACCAAACCCCAACAACGAAAAAGCCCCTGAAATGTTCAACCATTTCATGGGCTTAGTCGTATTCAATAATGGCGGAGAGATAGGGATTCGAACCCGATCGGACGAGACCGCAGACCGCTACCGCCCACTCTGTAATGGGACTAATGCCTCGTTTGAAAGGCCAGCACCGGCCGGTAACGGTCTGCGATTTGCCCTAAATTTGCCCTAAAAATCAGCCAGCCACTCTGCTAACCACAAGACATTTGGGTATCCACGGCCTCCATGATTGGTGGTGGTTCCCTCACGTGGTCGCAACACGTCCGGATGCAAAAAACATCTTGTTTAGGCGATTAGCTCCGCTAAGGTGGCCGTCAAAGGCTCCCGCCCCTGCAAGCTTGCGTGGTGATCTTGACGGGGTAGACATTCGGGCGCTCGGAGTTCAATGCCTCACCTAGGCAGAAGCGGCCTCTATAGGGTCTGCCGCTGCCGAGGAAAAGCCTGGATATCCAGGAAGGCTGTATGCTCAGGCGGGGCTTGCTTGGTCTGGCACTGACAGCGCTGACCGGAGATGTCGAAATCAAGGATGCATATCGATCAGTCATGGGTGTAGCACATTTAGTCCCTGGCAGCATGGGGGATCGCTTGAGTGGCATGTGATATACGCACCTTTAGCGTGTACAATTGACCAATTTGGGTTTACGCCCCGCTACGTTTGAAATGAAGGGCCATATGGAATTCCACGACATCTTGCATGGGCTCATGAGGTTTTCAGATGAAAACCTAACTTCGTTACTCGCCGATCTCATAGACAGCCCGGAGATTCACCGGCTACGAAACATGCGTCAAATGAATTTTGATGTGCCTCTTATCCAAGAACTCGGAAGATCTAGACGCCTCCCCCACTCGATTGGGGTCACTTATCTTGCTGTCGAATTAGCACACAAAAGCAATCTAAGTATAGATGCAACAAAGGCATTACTCGCCGCGGCAATTTTACATGATGCAGCCATTCCACCGTATGGCCATCTTGTGGAATCTGAACTCAAACGTGTCGCCCCAAACTTTAATCATGAGGAAACGCTGTCAGCTTTAATTAGCGGGGTACTCAGCAAAGATAATGCTTATCTAGAAATTGTTCCAGGCAAGCAGTTGCAACTTGAGAAGATTTTGCGCAAACACAACGTCAATCAGGACGCGGTAATTAACCTAGTTTGTCCAAAACCCGGCTTCCACAGCGCTGTATCCGCGGACATTGATATCGATAACATCGACAACGTCCATCGAATGGCAGCGATGCTTGGATGGGACAATGCTAGAGAAAATATAGTCGAACTGCGTAAATGCATGAAGTTGAACGAAAAATCTGGACTTATCTTTAGCGAAGCAGCTATTGAGCCGCTAAGAAATTGGATAGATTTCAGGCAGCGCATCTATACAATGATAATTGCACATCCTGAGTGCATTCCATACAACGCGCTCCAAACGGATTTAGTTCGTCGAGCAGTTGAGAATGAAGTTATCACACTTGAAAATTGGTATATGACTGAACCGGAGTTTGAGGAGAAACTTCGCAAACACCCGAGCACCGCAACTTTGGCGCAGCAGCTCATTTCCGGATGCGAATATCACCTTATAGATTACGTATGGTTTAAAAACTTTAATACATCCAAAAAGCTTAAGAACGCAGAGATTGCTGAATACATTTCACATCGTGTAGATGTACCATTCAATGATCCGAGCTATTTCGTATGGAATGAAAAAGGTCTAATTTGCCGTGAAATCAAGGTCCCTCTTGACAATGACAAAGGAATTGTCATTCTCGGTAAAAATTCTACTAGCTGTATGATTTCGCTGATTAAGAAGACACCAGGCAAACCTAAGATGCTATTGCCAGATATAATCGAATGGAGAAAAAAGGTTACCACTGCATTCTGTGACCTTTTTGAAGTCGATATTTTTGAAGCTGAATTCCCGGAAACATACAAAGGGAGCTTCTACGCCGAAACGGATGAATTCCCATTTGAACTTAACTGAGCATCTAGAAAATATAGATTGGTCTTTCCCAAATCTCAGCAATTCGGGAATCCACTCACTCCATTGGTATCCAGCAACCTATATTGCGGCGATTCCCGGCACGCTAATTCCTGCTTTTACGCAAAAAGGAGATACTGTTTTAGATCCTTTTAACGGATCCGGAACCACGGGGGTGGAGGCAGTCAGATTAGGTAGAAACTTTATTGGGATAGATACAAACCCAATTGCGTTGCTTATGAGTGAAGCAAAGCTTTACTTTCCTGACCCAAAAAGTCTTCGAAAGCAAATTGACGTTATTATCAGCGAATCGGAAAATCTGTTTGGGACAAAACTAGCAGAACCTCATCCTCACGAGGAGGAACTGCGTGCCTGGTATCACCCGGACACACTTTTCATATTAAATCGATTATTAGCCTCCATCCTTGAAACTAAAAATCTACAACTAAAAAAATGTTTGCTTGCGATTTTCTCCGGAATACTAAAAAATACTTCTTCACAGGGTCGTCACTGGGGATGGGTTTGCGATAACGTAAAACCAAAACCGTCAGAAATAGTTCCGAAAGATGCATTATTAACGTTCCGCAATGCTACTAATGAATATCTGAAATTAACTGAGCTTTCTCACAAAGCGGTTCAAGTTCACGTAGACAAGGAAACGAGAAAACAAACTCGATCTCGTTACAAACTGCTTGCTGGGGACTGCGTCGCGAACATGGAGTCTATTCCGAACGATCAAATTGACTTCATTATGACCTCCCCGCCTTACTACGGTGTAGCCGATTATGTAAAGTCACAACGACTCAGTTACTTGTGGTTCGACAAAGACGAGCTTGCTGCTGAACGACTGGGCTTTAGAGACTTTGAGAAGCTTCGCTCTGCCGAGTCAGGGGCCAGATCAAATCGCTCTAGAAAAAATAGTCATGAATTATACATGAGTTTCATGGCTAACTTTTTCAAACAGAGCTTTCGCATACTTAAAAAAGGCTCATCTATGGCATTAGTCGTGGGTGAATCGCAGGCAAGAGCCTCCACTACTGACGAGTTAATATTTTCGGCAATCAATCAGGGATTCACTCTCGCGCTAAGGAAAGAAAGAAACATAAAAATAAGTCGCAGGCGTCTAATGGCAAAAGTTAAATGCGAAGATATTCTTCTATTTATAAAAGATTAGGATCCGAGGGAGTGGAGTATGAACGAAGAAGATTTTGAGATGATCGAACCTGGCGTTCTCAAATATAAAAAAAATGAGAAAGGACCAAGTGAGACGATATATCAAGGCACCAAATACTTCAGATTCATGGATTACTTTTACACTCATACTGAGCACCTCGACGAGCTGAAGCCAGTCGAAGTCAGTAACCTATGCCGCGCTCGCGCCCAATTCCCCGAATTAATAAGCCGCGCGAATGGTGAAGTTCGCTCTTTATTTGAATCGTTAGCGATTAAAATCGCCCCCTCCAGCCTTCTAGAAATCGGAGCAGGCAAAAATCCCGTGTTCACAGTCAATACTGCGCCGGGAATGCATTACGTCTTATCGGACGCAGATGAGGTAGTAGTCAAATCTCATTCTAACAACGATCTTGACTGCTATATTTTCTCTGACACTGTATGCACTCTTCCTTATGAAGAGGGCTATTTCGAAATGGTGATTGCCGTATTTGTGCTGCACTTCCCGTTTTACAAAGTTCAACTAACCGAACTAAGTAGGACCTTAAAAACAACGGGAGTCATTGTCGCCAACGTATATCGACGCAGCACCGCTGCCAGAGAAAAACTCGCTTCAGACATACAAGACTGCGGTTTCAAGACACTCAGGATCCACGACCCAAGTGGTTTATGTCTAAATCACGAGTATTGGATAATTGGTAAAAGCGATGCGCAGATGGAGTCCTGCGCAAACACTTTAAAACAACTGCTAGGCCTTACTTAAGAGTAAGAACTCCATTTTTTCAGAGTCTGATCAATCTTTTGTTTTAGACTCTCAAAATCTCCATCATTTATAATTACCTCATCCGCTCTTGACACAAGCTGAGGAACTTTTAGTTCACTTCTCGACAGTACTAGATCATCAAACGCTTCACGGGAAATACCCACATCCTTCAATTCTTCCCGCTCTCCGACCGCTCTCTCAAAACGAATGTCCGGATCTGCCGCGACACCCAAAAGTTTAAAACTCTCAACTTCAGAGTACCGTTTTATCTCTTCTGGATAGCGAATACCATCGACAACTATCCGCCCCAAGTTAAGATTATCGAGGCGGTACTTCGCAATAATGTCGTTCCCCAGAACTTTAAAAATCGAGTTACCCAACCTTCCCAAATTTGCCCGATTAGACGGTATTCCCATACCGTCTAATATCTCTCTAAGCACGTCAGAGTTGGACGCGGAAATATACCCGTACTCCTCAACCAGATATTTTGTAACCGTAGTTTTACCAGCTCTAATAGGCCCTACTAAGCCAATTATTTGAGGAAGCTCGGCGGCCATATCAACACCATCATCGAATAAATATAAACAGCAGACAGGAAAACCATCATTACCGCCGCTTTAGTTGAAGGCGGATGGTCACGTTTAGTATTTTTCCGGCTATCTTCACCTGGAAAAAGCTTGATCGCGAAGTATTCGAGTTGTTTACCCAACGCAAAAAACAAAAGGAGAGCAATTAGCGATATATCGCCCCAAAGAGCTTCGTATGGAGTACCGGCAGATGGCGCTGCTCGGCTAACCATCCAAGCAGCGAAAACACAGAGCAATGAAATAGAGCAGTATGTCAAAAGCCCTTGAATGAAAGAGTAAAACCTTTCGCGAATAAGAACGGGATGGGGCATACGTGGACTATAGATAACATCTACAATCACATCCCAGACAAAGAAGACGGAAAACACCCACATCATTTGGAGTGCTTCAGGACGAGCAGACGCCACTCCGACATATGAAGAGATTTTTTTATCCTTCATATATTCTGCGAAGTTTTGCTCCATTGTTTTCGCAATAGCAAAATACAGGACAACAAGGAAGACCTCGATTAATAAAAGCACAAACTCCTTTGAAAAAATGTGTGCAATCTCAGTCTTATGGCCGGCAGCTTGGGACTTAGACCACATAACCCAGCTCATCGATACCATTAGCAACGCCAGGAAAGAGTGCGTAAGTGATGCAAAAAGCATCCCATTGCCGGAGAGTAAATTTTCCCACATCTTCGGTGGGCTAGAGGCCAAATCCCAACCACCGGTGATTACAAATAATAGCTCAGCTATTTGCTGAGCTATAGTCGCTGCGACCAGGGCAAACAACATTGCAATAAATGTTCGCCTAAGTTCATTTTGACTAGTACCATTATTCACGTTTGCATTACCGCTTTGAGCCGAATTGCTCATGGACATTCCTTTGAGTTAGCTAGAATTAGACAAATAGCTTTGGCTGGCTACTGTATCGAGCCGCCACACAGTGTTGCCATCGAAACTCATGCATCCAATACTGCTCCGATGGTAGGCAATACTTCTCTAACACTACCGGATACCGATCTTCTTTGCGAACGCGATTAGCCCTCCCCCCCGTATTGACTGGTTCCCGGTCACGACGGTGCTTGCCCTCCCATTCTGGTTACGCCTTTTAAAATAATCCTCCTGAGGATACCGGATCCCAATTCATGATCACCAGTTCTTGACTGGTCTCAGTTTTCCCTTGCCGCTGATTGGTGTTGCTGTAGCGAATGTCCAGTGTCTCGAAGTGGAAGCCTTCGAACACGCGCCGGATGTCCGGGTGATCGTTGATACTGACCATCACCTTGCCTTTGCAGCGGCGCATGAAGTCGGCCATCCGCTCGTAGTTCTCAAACGGAAAGTCAACGCCATAGCCGGCGGTCTGCCAGTAAGGCGGATCCATGTAGTGGAACGTGTGGGCACGGTCGTAGCGTTCAGCGCATTCAAGCCATGGGAGGTTTTCGACGTAGGTGCCGGATAGCCGCTGCCACGCAGCCGAGAGGTTTTCCTCGATCCGCAGCAGGTTGATGGCCGGGGCAATCGTCGCCGTGCCGAACGTCTGCCCCGAGACCTTGCCGGCGAAGGCGTGGTGCTGCGGGTAGAAGAATCGGGCGGCGCGCTGGATGTCGGTGAGGGTTTCAGGGCGGGTCATTTTCTGCCATTCGAACACCTGCCGCGAGCTGAGCGCCCATTTGAACTGGCGCACGAACTCTTCGAGGTGGTTCTGCACGACGCGGTAAAGCGTGACCAGGTCGCCGTTGATGTCGTTGAGGACTTCGACGGGCGATGGCTGCGGCTTCATGAAGTAGAGCGCGGCACCGCCAGCAAAGACTTCAACATAGCATTCGTGTGGCGGAAAAAGCGGAATGAGGCGGTCGGCCAGGCGGCGTTTGCCGCCCATCCAAGGGACGATGGATGTAGACATAAAAAGCAAGACCTTTACTGTATGAATAAACAGGTTCTAGGCTCGCCGCGCTTCGTGTAGGGAGTAAGAGCCTTGGCTGGACTTGCAGGGACAATCTGCAGGGACGGCGGCCGGGTTGGATGTTGACGCATCCAGTCCGACCGCTCTTTTTACTCCGGTGTTGAGACTTCTTTGGCGTAGGCCTGACAAGCCGCTAGGGCAATCAGTCCTTGGTCGCCAGCATCGGTGATGCCGATAATTCGTTGAGCATGCGCCGGGTCAAGTTGGGCTCTTGTGGCGCCATGAACCACGCCGCCGGTTGAGGTGGAGGCCGACACTGAGTCGCCACCGGCAACGGCGGTGGCGTCGAGTAGGACTGACAGGCGCAGATCAGCAGTGGCAAGACGGTCGCGCAGGCGACCTTGATCACGTTGGGCATAGCTCAAGACTCGGTAATGGGTTTGTTCGCTAGTGGAAAGCCGTTGTTCCAACGCCAGACGTTTGTCCTGCTCGGCCTGCTGTTGCGTCGTGGCGGCCTGGGTTTGCTGATTGAGCGTCTCGGCCTGCAGGCGGGCTTGCTCCGCCAACTGCTGGCCGTAACGCCAATCCTGAATCTGCCAAGCCAGCGCGGCCGAGCCACCGGCCGACGCAGCCAGCAGCCAGCAGCCAACCGATGGCCAGCAGCCGATACGGTGCTGGAATCAGGTCGACGAGACGCATAGCACCGCCCTCGCCCGGCCCCACAACTCCAGCCGATCCACAAGACCATTGAGGCCGCCGTTGATCTTTCGGGTGATCGCGTCGAAGTCGTCCCGGTCTGCCAGGGCATTCAGCTCGCGCACCCACCAGAACCACGCGGCCGACTCGGCGGCCCATTGCGGCAGCTCCAGCAGCTCAGGGGTGCGCAGCAATCGCTCGTCGCCGAACAGCGCCAGGCTGCAGCGCAGGTAATTGTTGCGGCCCGTAATTTGGATCAGGCCACGACCACGATAGCGCTGGCCATCCCCGTCCGCTTCCGGCGTATTGCCCAGATTCGCGGCCAGGGTGCCGGTGTCGTATTTGCTCAGGTACTGATCGCCGCCCAACTCACGGACGTATTGCAGTTGCCCAGATTCGTGACCGACCTGCGCCAGGAATACGGCCTGACGTTTCGGCATGTTGATCTGCCGGCGAACCATCGCCGCATTGAGGGCAGATACAAAAACGCCCGCTTGGCGGCGATGGGATGCGCTACAGCTTCTCGACGCTCACAACCTTGAGCGGCTTGGTTTCCTTCTTTTTCTTACCTTTGGATTTGCCTTGTTTGCCGGCATTGCATTCGACCGTGGTCGACCAGCCGGATTGGGTAAACACCTGCTCGACCGAATCCGCCAGATACTCGCCATCGAGGCCGACCTTAAATCCCTGGGCGTTGATCGGGCGCTCGGCAAAGATGTCCGTCCGGCCGGGCATCTCAAGTCGGACGTCGGCGGTCGAGCGATTGAACGCCGCCAACCGCGCTTTGGTGGCTGACTCGGCGGCGGTCTTGTTCGGGTAGATATGCCGGTCGGTATGTACCGCAGGCAAACCATCCAGGGCGTCGTCGTTGTTGATGGTGACCACCTCTAACTTGCCGTCCTTCTTGTTCTGATGTTTGGTCGCCACGGCCTTGTACGAGTTGCGATCCCCGAGGCTGAACTGCCAGCGGCTGAGGTCGCTCTTCGTCAGGGTGATCGCGCCGAACGTCTTGCCGCTGGCGGTCTGGCCACCTTGACGCGGCATCACCAACAGCTTGCCATCAGCGACCTTGGCCGTGCAGTCGTACTGCTTGGCCAGACGCGTGATGAAATTAAAATCGGACTCGTTGAGCTGGTCCACCCGGGCGACTTTCGTTGTCACCGGGCACACCGGTTGCCAACCGTTGCGCGCCGCAATGTCGGCCACGATCTTCGACAGCGGCACGTCCTCCCAGCTGCCGCTGCGGATGGTCTTGCCACTGCCGCGCATGTCGCTGGCCTTACCCTTGATCACGATGGTGTCCGGCGGACCCGACACCTCGACCGTGTCCACTGCGTAACGCCCCAGACGCGCCAGGGACGTTTCGACATACCCCAGGTAAATCTCGATGGAGCTGCCACGCCGAGGCAGCTGCACCTGGCCGTCACGGTCATCAATGCGCAATTCAAACTCGTCGGAGTCCATGCCCGGCTTATCAGAGGTGCGCAGCAACAACAGCCGATCATTGATCAGCGCCGTAATATCGGCGCCGTCGGCCACAATTCGAAAGGTGGGAGTCATGAATTTTGTCCAAAAAAAAGCCCGCACAGGGCGGGTCAAAAAACACAGTGTCGTTATGCGTCACGCAATGGGCTGCCGACGACGGTGTCGCCCGAGGTCAATCCCACAAGCTAATCCCTTCCTCGGTCGGGCTGGGCAGATCTGGTAGTACGATCACCACGCCGGAACGGAAAGGCTGGGGCTCATCCGCCAGCCCCTGGTTGGCATCGAGCACCGCCTCGGTGCTGCCGTTCAGATGGCCATAAACGTTGTGGCAAATAACATCGAGCATGTCACCGTCAGACGTTCTGCATGTCGTCGCCATAGCGCGCAAACTCCAGAGTGAACCCTTGTTTACGGGGAATCCCGCCGTGCAGCAGCGCGCCTTGTTCCTCGTTGATGGTCTTCAGGCACTAGGTCCCAATCACCTCACCATAACCCGTGGTCAGGGTCAGTGGCTGAAGTCGGGCACCGATGCTGCGCAACGTGTCGAGCTGCTTCAGGCCACCCTTGAAGCCCGGGTAAATCGCGCCTTTGAGGGTGAGCTTTTCCTCTCCCATGCCCACGGCCTGCTGCGCTGGGCGGCGTGACAGGCGTTCCTGGGAGGCCCAGCGGAATTCGGTCGAGCGGCTCAGCTCATCGAAGGCCGCGATATCCAAGTTGAAGTAATAGGGCTGAAGCTTGGGGTCACGCGGTTGGATGATCAGCAAGTGTGGAAACGGCTTCAGAAAGGAGCAAAATGGGGAGAAACTGTGACGAACTCCGTCCCCGGTTACCGCACGAAATGCTTGCTTCAACTTGCCTAGCGATAATTAGGTTTTGTACTTGTCACGCAGTACTCGGAACTCTGCAAGTGCAGCCTCGCCGTAGTCCAACGATGACTCAAGAAGCTCGCGGTACCCGGTTTCGTCCAGGATATGATCTGGAACACCGCTTAGATATGGCTCCGCAATACGCTGTGCTCGCAGCGGTAGAGGAGGAATGGGCTGCTTTACTTCACGGCGAGTGTATGGCCCTAACGACTGCATTAACCATGCAAACAGATCATACTTTTCCTTCAGCGATGAATAAGTCGATTTATCCTCTTCAGACATTTTTACGTACCACGCGGGTACAAGATACTCCGCGTAGGTCATCAAGCCGCCTAACCTTTCATGGATCTGCATAGTGAAGAATTCTTCGAACCAACTCTCTTCAAAGATATCTTGAAACTCATGCCAGGTAACGAGCCTCAAATTCGTCAAGTCGCTCGCGGAAATCGCTCCTGACTGGAATCCCTCCATGGATATGATGTAGCCGAGATTAGCCCCAATATCCTGGACCACAGTTCGGAATCCGTGCACGACGTTTTGCGGGATACGCGTCTTCCAGTATTTGCACTCACAGACGATGGCATACTTTCGGCCGCGAACTGTTTCCTCAGCGTACACATCCAGCTCCACCGCCCCTCGAACTGCAGGGGTCTTTTTCTCGACCTCAACGTCGAATCCGCATTCCTGAAGAATACGTCCGACTTCGGTCTGCAGCTCTTGCCAACTGTTGGGGGCGTTTCGGCTAATCATTACGACTTATTCCTCGAGCTTCTCAGCCATCGAAATGATGAAGCGGGCGGCGATGCCACTCGATTTTGAGATACGAAGTGAAAAAACCTCGATCCACGTATAGCTATAAAGGATTCAATCCATAGCCCACAACCGGGTCTATAGCGGCACTGAGGACACATATTTTGCCCTAAAAATGCCCTAACTCAATTGCCAAAAACGAAAAAGCCCCTAAAATCTTTAACGATTTCAGGGGCTTAGTCGTATTCAATAATGGCGGAGAGATAGGGACTCTATTATTTCACTCCTACAGCTCTTTAAACACTGTATCTTCTGGCTTTAAGACCCTAGAGTGGGCAAACTGAGTGGGCAAATCAGAGGAGATTTAGATGGCTACCCACCTGTTCCAGAAGCCCGGCGAATCCGTTTGGTACGTCCGTATGATCCTCCCGCCAGCAGTGCGTCATGCTTTCGGCGGACGTACCAAATTGGTCAAGACAACAGGCACAAGCAACAAGGCGGAAGCCATGGACAGACGCCTTCCGATCCTCGCCCTCTGGAAGCAAGAGATTCAAGCCGCCAAAGACGGCAAGACGGCCAGTCGTGACCTCTGGCGCCAAGACCTTGCCGATAAAGGCACAGAACTTAGCAAACAAGTAGACGCTGGGCTGTTGAATGCGATCAAACGCCCCCCGAAAGCTAAGGGAGGCACCGAGGCTGAGATTCTAGCCCGCATGGCACAGCTAGAACGCGACAAAGCGTCGTTCCTTTTAGAGATTCAAGAATTAGAAGACGCTGGTGCAACTGGGCTGGTTGAGGCAATGCGTCAACGCTTAGAAACTCCCCTACCCTCTGTCGTGGATGTTGTTCAGGAGGCCGCACAAGTTTCCCGTACTGTCAGCGTAATGCTCGCTGAACGTAAGTATGGTCTTAGCCCTGGCGAAGTCGAAGAGGCAGTGGTCCTTACCACCTTCCCCTCAGTTTACAGGCCAGTTTCCCCAATCACTTCTCGCCGCCTTGAATTGTTTCGAGCGCACCGAGTGAAAGATGGTATCGCTACCAAGACCGTCGATCAGCAAGAGAGCAAGCTAGAAAAGTTGTCCGCTTACCTCCGTGATGAAGGCCAGCCACTTACCCGTAAGACCATCGCTGCTTGGCTGGAAACGCTGGGGCTATCGAGCAAAACGAAGGCTCAGTACTTATTATCTGGCTCAACATTCTGGCGATGGGCGGTCAAACACGATCCTCACTGGCAGGATGCATACCAGGGGCAAGATAACCCGTTCACCGGGCAAGAGCTTCCCAAGTTACGTGGCAAGGCCAAGGCAGATACAGCCCGTAAAGCATTCACTCCTGAACAGATTCAAGAGCTGTATACAGTCGCTAAGGCAAACGGCAATCAAACGCTGTGCGACTTGATCGACCTAGGAGCCCACACCGGTTGCCGTGTTGAGGAACTGGCCCAGCTTAGAAAAGAGTCTGTGGCAAAGGTGGAGGGCATCCTGAGCCTCAAAATTGAAGACTCCAAGACCGTCGCTGGTATCCGTGAAATACCCGTCCCTCCCGCACTGCTGGCGACTGTCGAACGTCTCATCGCTGAAAGCACAGATGGCTACTTACTACCGAGTTCAGGCGGCAACAAGTACGGCATTCGTAGTGACTCGCTCAGCAAGGCGTTTGGCCGCTTGAAGACAGCTCAGGGCTACGGCAAGCAGCACGTATTCCACAGCGTCCGGTCGATGGTCGTCACCCTCCTGCTTCGTGGTGGCGTTCCTGGCCCCACAGTGGCGAACATCGTCGGACATGAGACCGGGCTGGTGACGTTCGACATCTACGATGAGGGTGCAAGCCCCGCCCAGAAGCTCGCCGCCTTGAAGGTGTTGTCATACACATTCGAGTAAGAAATACACCGTTCGTCACCACGAATAGAAAATAGTTGCTTTTATTATACGGATATGCTTGACAACTCAAGAAAGTCGTGCGACAATAAGCAAAGGTAGAGGTTTTTATTACTCCTCTCTCCGCTATACCTTCCTGAATTCTCCTTGAGACTCATTAGAGTTTCAAACCCGGCCTCGTGAAAACGGTTCCTGGCGCTCAGCAGTTGCGTCGGCCGAGAAACTGTCAGGCTAAGGTGAGGATCTTAGTCGGTCACGCCCTTGACTATCGAAATGGGCACAAATTCGTAACACCGAAAACAAGCATCGGTTACACAACTACGGCGGGGCGCCTTCAAGCTGACCCCGCCTTCTTTTTGTCCGCGCTATTCTTCAGTGCGTTTCAGTAGCAATCAAACCCAAACTAATCAGTAAATCACCTAGTTCAAAAGGAGCCATGCCTATGGCCGTAGTAAAACGAAACTGCATTGTATGCAGTGAACCATTCGATTCAAAAAACAGCAGGGGCGTGTATTGCAGCGCCGCTTGCAAGTCATCTGACCATCGTCGTAAGAAGCGAGCAGACAAAACAATCACCATCGGCAGGTTGGAAGTAACTTTTACCGATGTTGGCGACACTAAAACTTACGAAGAGCTTGAAGCTCTCGTGCGAAGTTTTCTAAATCCAGAAGTTTTAGAAGCAATCCATTCCGATGCACCAATTATTCTAATGAGAGAGACACAATGAGCTTATTCAAAACTGTAGATACAGCCGAACTTCAAGCCCGTAAGGCAGCAGCAGAGGAACAATTCCGAGGCCGCAAGAGTGGGATCAATCACTTCGCCGGCAATGATCCTGTAACAGGGCGCCCTGTAGGTGGGTATGTCGAGGGTGGCATTGAAGCCGTTCTTGTGAAGTATGCAGAAGACCTCATTCCGGTATATATCGAATACACCGCCAAAGGCTACACGCTTACAACGATTGGCACTGTAGCTATTAATGCAAACACTTTTGAGATCTACTTCAATCGTCCAGAGAGCCAAGTCAAACCAGTGCTTGCAGCAATCTTGCAAAAGGTTGAGGACGATTACAAGGCAGAGATTGAATCTCACAACGAGAGCTTCATCCAACAGCAAGTTGACGCACAACTTCGTGTTGACGCTGCTCGCGAAGAGCGTGAACAGGCTAAAGCTGCTGCTGAAAAGCGTGCTCTTGTTGAAAAACAGATCCGGGAGACTTTCACCGCGCCACCGGCAACAGAGGTGGTAAAGACTACTCCAGCCCGAGGTAAGCGCTAATGGATGGTTTGACCAAGTTGCTATTGGCTAAATACAACCCCGGTAAATTACAGGAGCTTCTACAAGAGCCTTTGGCAGTAACTAAGAGTGAATCCTCATCAGTGCAAGAACCAACCGCTAAAAGCGCCCCAGAAGCCATACACGCATCTACAGGAATGATCTTAGTTATGAGTAGTGCAGATTATAACGAGTCAGTAATTTTTAAAGCTCTTCGAGAGTTCAACTCTGCAAATCCTGAACTGATTGCAAGGTCGTTTACGCTACCTGTTAGTATGAACGGCATTCCGGCAGGAAGTTGGGTTTTCGTTCCGCCAAAGGACCATTAATGGAAAGATTAGTTACGCCGAAACAAGTTCTGAAAAATGAACAGCAATACCACAGTATCACCACAATGGCCCCCTCAACTAATGTTCGTGGCTTTGTTTGTGCAATGTCTCAACACCTGAGAGCTTATATCTCTCCAGGTATCGCCTTTAGTTACAAGTGGGCAAGACTTCCTGACGGTACAGTCTATTTTGCATTGTCTGGTGGTCGGGCCGTCCAAGATGCTTTCAAGGCGTACTTGATTAATAACAAGGGTAGCACCCTTGCAAGTGCTGAGTATGTAAGCTTTGGCCGAAACAACACTGCATTCCATCGTACATTTAATGAGTACTTTGAACAGCGTAAGAGCCCTCACGGATTCGGTTGTGGGGGTTTACAATGAGTGGAATTACCGAGGAGATTGCACGCCTAACGGGTAGTTTGTTTTTCCAGGTTGACGCAAGTGGTCTACAGCGCTTCCTGGGCATGTTGAAGACAGCCGAAACCTCTATGGCGAAAGTGGGCAAGCAAGCCGAAGCGCTGCAAAAAGCGCTGAATAAGAAGTTCAACATCACAGCAAGACGGGATGCCAGCACGGCGGCGAATGCGGCAGTTGAGAAGAGTCTCGCTAAGCAGGTAGCGACAGAACAAAAGCTGGCTCGCCTTAAGCGCACTCAGTTCGCCACCCAGCTTGCCGAGCAGAAGTTAGTATCCAACGGTAAGCGTGAAGACGCCTTCTTGCAAGGTGCATCTTTGAAACAACAAGTCACTGCTGCTGTGCTATCGGCTAAACAGCATAAGGCCGAGCAAGAGGCATTGAAAGTTGATCTTGGCAGGGCGAAGCTGCAAGCGTCGTCAGAGCAATCGAAACTACGAGAAGCTCGCCTGCAAGATGTACTGCTTCGCAGTCAAGAAAGAACAGTTCAACTACAGCAACAGGCTGCGCTACATCAGTCTAAGTTGCAGCGTGCGGAGGCCGGATTACTTGCCGCTCGTGAGCGTGGTGTACGACTTGCCGAGCGCCATCAAGCATCAAAACTTGCCAGTGCTGCCCGTGAAGTCAGAGCCGCAACACGCACCGAACAGGCATCCGGTCGCTATGCCATGGCAACCGAACGCCACGCCGCTTGGCAGGCCCGTCAGGCTGAGCCTCAGGGTCTGGGCTTGAGTGGACTGACTATCGGGATTGGAGCGGCTGGTGCCGCGTTATACGCGCTTACAGAGGCTGCTGGGTACTTGGGTGAGCGTATTAAGCAGCGCCAAGAGACAGCAGCCGATAATCAACAATTTGATAACACTCTGATGGCTGCTGGTAATAACGATAAAGAGCGAATCCGGATCAAAGAGGCGTACATTCAAAATTCTCAAGAGTTCGGAATGAAGATTGATCGTGAATCGGCTGTAGCTTATTCAAACATGGTTCAAGGTTTCCGCGCTCAGGGAAAAACACTGGAAGAAGCCATCCAGCTCCAGAAAGATCAAGCTGCTGTATTCCGTATTGGTAACTTGGACAAGACGCAGCAGTATTCTGCCGCTCTCCAGCTTAACCAAGGGTACTCAAAAGACCGATTCATGGGGCAAGACCTTCGACCACTAACAGACGCACTTGGTACGCGTCTAACTACAATCTTGTATCAGGCCATTGGTAAAGCTCTTGGTTACAAAGGTGATATTAACAAGTTGGCTGGTTTCGTATTGGAGGCTCAACACGATGGCAAAGTTAACGGTGCAATGGTTCAGCAGGGGATGCGAGATATCGTTGCCCAATCACCGGAACTACTTGAGAGGCATAAGCACTCGTTGGATGCACAAGCTGTCCGTGTGGAAAACGACAAGTACCTCCAGGCCGAGAAAACAAACAGCGATCCTGAGTTGATTGCCGCGCTGGGTGATCGTCTTACAGCCGAGCGACAGTTGATCGAATCGACCTCAGGTCTGCAAGCTGCTTTCCGGGACTTCGACGTGGTATTAGTCAAGCTGCAAACTTCAATGTTGCATATGATGACAGGTCGGAATGCCGATAACACCGAAAAGACTCCCCAACAGAAGGCCGAAGAAGTTGGGGCTGCGTATATGATTGAGGGTAGTGGTGTTGATCCATACGCCTTCAATGGTGGTAAGTCTGACGCAAGTGGTAAGAAGTCGGTTGACCCTATTAGTCAGTTGTGGGGCTGGTTAACTAACAGGCCTGACTACTCCAAAGGTGAATTTACCGGGAGGGTGGTTGCTACTGACTCGTTGAGTATTACACCTCCTGAACTATCTCTGGGCGGCTTGAACACAGGCGGGATTCCAAACTATGGCAAACGCCTTGCAGATTTGCTCGCTGCCGGTGATCCAGATAGCGCTATAGCCAAACTTGTCGCTACCGCGACGACTCAGGCTTCACGCGCCACCCCCGGTAGTCGTGGCGCGTGGGTTTCCGATGAGCAGCCTGTTAGGGGTACAGTCGTCAATAACACGACTAACTCTAACAGTGCGGCACCGACTACCGTAACAAATAATGTCACGGTTAATGTAAAAACGGATGCTGACGCTAATGAGATCGCAAAAGTAGTGACTGATAAGATCTTTGGTTCCTACACCCCTAAAGAAGTTCAATAAGCCTGCTAACAACAGGCTTTTCCCCCTTACATAATCAGAAAGATCAAGGAGTCTCTGTGCGTGATCATTATAAACTGATGAAACGATTACTTATAACAACCATTGTTGTTGTTCTGTTGAATGTTGGTGTTACATCATTCGGGATTATCCGTAATGAAAAGATGTACACCCAGACAATAGAGCAACTAACAGACTACGCCATTCAGCGAGAAAGCAAACTATCCACTCAGCTACGAGACTACATTGAGCATCAGGCAAATAGCCTGCGGAATAACTGGTACGACTGGCAGCAGGCTGACTTAGTCCGCTCAAGGAAGTTTGCTGAGTTGGAAGTTGCACGGCAGCTTCACGGCCATACACGTGAAATATTTGGAGGGAGTCAATGAGATACGAAGATATTGCAACACAGCAAGATTACCACGCCGCTGCAATCGCTCTACAGGGGCTTGTGAATTAGTCTCATACAATAACTTGTAAGTGTAAAGTATCTTGACAAAATAGGGTCATTAGGCGTATTGTCGCCAACTTCCTAAAACCCAACATCGAACGTTCTCGACTTGCCCTAGTGCAACGTCAGGCGTCGGTTTTGTGCTGTCTGGAATTTGACCCTCCCTATTACCAGAGGCATCTGCCTATGAAATGAAAAACTACTGGAGCGTAACTATGGCAATACCATTTGTTTTCAAACTTATTGACTACACAGAATCAATCCAACCGGCGCCGACGAAGCGTGGGCGAAAGCCTGGAAGTACATCCAATCCGATTGCCCACATAACTGCGCAACTGTCATTCCCGGGTACTCGCCCTCAGTGGTTTGACGACATCGTTTTCGGTAGTTGCCTCAATAGTGCCGGACAATCGGGGAACGTCTGCAATGTATGCATGGATGAGGTTGTAGGGGCGCTCCACTTGCGTACCTTCGAGGTTCAGCCCCTTCTCGATGCTGGAATGGCAAGGCGGAAGGCCCAGAGAGTGATAGCCGCTGCACGCCACGCTGCACATGGGCTGTTCACATATCTTATTCGCCGACCAGAACTGCTTGAGCGTTACGAGGAATACGCACGCATTGAGGCGAAGCTGGCCTATTCTCACGTCGCACTCGTCCCGTATACGCCGCTAAGAGAGGTTCCGCGCCACATCGAGGAGTTACGAGAAACTGGGGATTATCTTGCATACGGCGAAGCACTCCGAGAGTTCCGTCTTCAAGGAATTCATTAACGTCGGAAAGAAGAAAGACCGTAGGTCTGAACAGATCAAAGCAATTAACGTCGGAAAGAAAAGAAGCCAGTGCGAAGCACTAAAGTGTAATCACTCTTGGAGTGACGTTAGTCGTATCGTCCCGATTCTGGATCAGCCCACCAGTAAATACATCCAGCATCACCACAACCCAAAATGCTTTTGATCTTGACCTTGATACACCGGAGGTGATGGCAATAGCTGTCAGCGAACGCTGACGATGAACTGCTGAATGCGAACGCATTCCTTTATGCACAAAAATCCAAGATCAAGGGCAGAAGCGGTTCTGTGGTGATTTCTTTATGTATGGCTTCGGTTGGACTGGGAGTCCTGTGGCGATACGTCCACCGGGAGGTGGGATAGTCTCTAGAGGTGAGTCAACTCTACAGCTCACGCTGTTACCACCTCTACACTAGGTGGAGCCATACGGTGACGTATGATGTTGACTCACTCCATTGGCGGATTAACTCTTCGTGCTATCGATGGCAAAGTTAATGAACGCTGAACAGCAGATGAGCATGAACCTAGCATCTGCTTGGGTAAGTGCTGATTCGTTATCCATCAAGGAGTGACGAATGCCGCTCGCATCGTTGGTATACCCGTACAGTGCGGAGAAGGCAGTCTTGAGACTTGGGTGAAGGTTGTGATGCTTTTCCAGTACTTTGAGCGCCTGACCTAGCGTAGCTTTATCATCGCCAACGAGTTTCTTTGCCAGAGACTCGACCGCACTGATTGATTCTTTAATCGAGTTTCGGTAATCCGGGTTCAGCTTGTCTGTTAGGAAACCAAGCGATGTTTGGATGTGAGTTTTAACCCCAGCGTATTGGTCCGAGTTGGCTATTGCTCGCTCAATCTCTTCTATTTCATTTTTAGATGTAATTTGGATTAATTTTTCTGCGGCAAAGCGGTAAGCCGAGTTTTCACGCGTCAATACGATATTGAATTCGTCGATGAGTGTTTGTTTGGTCCCGTTGTAATTCATTTTTACAATGAACTCTATAAAGCTGTAGGTTCGATGCCAGCTCATCTTGAAGTAGCTTTCTTTCATGGTTGTTTTAAGGCTAGACCATGCGCTGGGTATTGTATCCACAGGGGCTTTGTAAAAATCGCTATAGAGTTTTTCGGCAAAATCCTTGAAGTTTGAAGTGCGAAGCCTATCCGGATAAACTCTTTCTTTAGCATAATATCCAGAAAAACACTTAAGTGTCAGCACGTTCCAGAGAGAGTTTTTTAGAGCTGTATCAATGCTATCAACTTGTGCGACTTTTACCGCTGGTACTTGGCCCATGCGCTGTGAAAAACTCAAGTGGTTCATATCGTCAGACATACAATTCCCTTGCGGTAGCCAATGGCGCAGATAGTAACTGATGGCTTAGTGCCTGACTATGGTTACAGAAACCTCCGTTGAAACATCCCAATACCTACCCAAAACCCCCTGGAAACCTCCCGCGTGAGTGGCTCCCCCAAGAACGGAGTTCTAAGGCAATAGGGCTGGAGCCCAGTGTATCCGTGGCTTGTAGGCGAGATCGATTAAGCGTTTTCCGCTGGTTGCGTTCAAATTGAGGTTTTCGCTCAAAAATACCCATTCCGGCGCTCAGATCACCGTTTTCTACAGCGCGGCAACACCCAGCCCCGGCCAGCTCACCGATGGTCTAGTGTTTCTACACCACACCATCAAGGATGACCGGGCATGAACGATCAAGATGCTGAAACTGCTGCTGATGCCATAGAGCTGATCACCATCAATCAAGATGGCATCCGGGCATGTATCGAAGAAATATCCCTGTGGCTTCGAGAAGAGGGGGCAGAGGCTGCTCACATCAACATTAGTGGCGCACTTCAAACGTTGGACCAGAACGCCGAAAACATAACCGCAGCAATCAAATCCCTTCGTCGGGAAGACCATTAACATATCGTTGTCGACCGTCAGCAATATGTTATGATTGCCTCTCGATGGATTTGGGGGAGGCGAGTCAATGAAACAGGTAGTGGCTTACGCGAGGATGTCGACCGATGACCAATGCCTCTCGGTGGGTGGTCAGTTCGCCGCTATCAGGATCGCCGCTGAGGCAAATGGATGGGAGATCGTTGCTCAGTTCACGGACGAAGGCGTATCCGGTAGCGTAGATCCCCAGGAGCGCCCTCAGTGTCGTCTCGCTCTTGCGATGGCAAAAGGATTGGCTTGCCCGGTCGTTGTGCATCGAGTGGATAGGCTTACCCGTGATCACGCGCACTTCGTCACCCTGCAAAAGAAATACACGTTCATCGAGGCTGAGGATGTTCACAGCAGTGGCTTGGTACGCAACATTAAGTCGCTCCTGGCCGAGGAAGAGCTGGTAAAGATTCGAAAGCGTACAAAGGATGGTCTGGACGAGTTAAAACAACTCGCACTCACTGATACATCCAAGGGTGAGGAGGCTCGCCAGAAAATCGCCCGGCGTGACGCTGGCCGTAGCAAAGCATGGGCTGTGGGCAATGGTGCTGCTGTGGCTGCAAAGGCGCTGAATGCCAATGCTCGTGCAAAGGCTCTGGAGGCTGAGCTAAAGGCATGCTTGTACGATGGGCAACCCACCTTCGCAGCTATCGCGAAGTGCTTGAATGCCAAAGGCATCACCACCGAGCGGGGTAGTGCTTTCCAGCCCATGACAGTTAAGCGTCTGATGTCCCGTCTAGGTGTTCCACTTCCAATGAAATAGCGTGATGTAACGCCCCACAGAGCCCGCCTTGAGCGGGTTTCGTTGCATTTGATACCAAGTGACAGCACTCAGCTCAACGCCTGTCAGGAGCGTGCTCAGGTGCGTCTTATTTTTGCTTTAGTCAGCTTTACCTGCCCTGTCCTCGCAGCCTGTTTAACAGCTCCGGCAAGTCACCGCGTCATGGCTTATTTTTCCTGACTGAAAACTCAAGCTCCACTGCGTAGCACATGTTTCTCAGGCGGCGGCGCATGGTTTGACGGTATTCAACCGCCAGCAGCGTCCTTATCAGCAATCGGCCATATTCCGTAACCCCATCCAACAATATGCGATTGCCCACAACTCCAGCAGTCCTTCAACGCCCCATGCTCAACTGACTCAATTGAGAAATCTTCTCCGCATGCTTTACAAGGTACGGTTTTGAAGCCGATACGATTAGCCGTGAACCGATCTTCATCAATCTTCACTAGGTTGTGCTTTGCTCCGCAGGACTCTTTGTAGCATTCAACTACTGATCCCTCCTCAATCTGAGAGTGACTTACGTACATGTCTGTCCCGCACACCGCGCAGGTCACGACCGTTATTGAGTTCATCGTCAGAACAAGACTGGCTGAGGACACACGCTCGATTTCATCGTAGATTTCTTGTAAGTCGACCGGATTGATTTGAGGCGGAGTCTCCTCTTCGGCCAGCGAGGTGAGGTGCAGGAACTTCCCAAGCTTGTTGTAGGACTTGTTCAGCCACTTCACGGAGAACATTTTGTAATCGCCGATACGTTTCCAGTCGCCGGAAGGCTTACCGTCTACAGTGTCGATGCAGATGTCGAGCGTTACATCCTGATCAGCACGCGGCTCAAAGCTGAGTAGAAGCTTGAGCGCCTTTTGAGGCTGCCAAGACTTGTAGACTGACCTTGGTAGCTTATCGCCTATCTTCCGGAGTCTCTGGTAAACGATGCTCTCAAGGCAAAACCTCAGCTCAAGGCAGGCATGCCTCAAAGAGCTCTCGTCTCCAGCAGCAATGAAAGTCTTCGCTCGTGCTAGGTACTCTTCGACACCGTAGATGCTCATTGTCTGTCCTTGATTGCGAGAAGGAATTAGCAGGTTACTCCCCGCGTTGGCACTGTGCTATCGCGTTCCATTCCTGCGTAGCGCTAACCAATTGATTTTATTGGGGTATGCGTGCATACAAGTGGATGTAATTATAAGTACCTATATAACGTTGCAATATATAAAGCACACAGCGCAGCCACTGTCATAGCCCTACCCGAAAGCGTGAGCTTTCAAGTTGATATCCTCTCGACGTTCCGTCGCCAGTGAGTCCTTAGATAGCGTCTAGCTATCAATCTTGCCATTTCAATAGATCAAGAGCCAAAGGCTGGTTCTGTGGGTACAGGGTATGGATCGAGGTACATCCGGGAGGATGGCAGTGTTCCCACTGTTGGGTTAGTTGACCTTCGGTCAGAGGGAATCACTTGTCAGCGGCGCTGACGATTAATAACGAGACCCTTGAAATCCAACTAGTCATGTCTACTCTCAGGCAACAACCAACATGCAAGGAGAGTTTTATGGCCCAAGTCACCTATCCATGCTACTGGCAGAAGAAAGACGCCTCCGGCCATTGGTACTGGATTTACTACGCCAGCAACGGGAAGGCGATTGCACGGAGCAGCGAAAGCTACGTCGCTTACGCCGACTGCCAAAGATCGGTAGAAATTCTAAAGGCCTCTTCGCTCTCTGCTGTCTTCTACGACAATTGACCTCAGCCGAGTGGGCAAACTGAGTGGGCAAACGAGAAAATCATCACGCACAAAAAAGCCCCATAAATCAGAGACTTACGAGGCTTTAGATGTAATGGCGGAGAGATAGGGATTCGAACCCTAGGTACCGGTGAAGGTACAACGGATTTCGAATCCGTCCCATTCGGCCACTCTGGCATCTCTCCAACGGCGCGCATCATAACAGCCTGTCTCTG
>Ga0070753_1000537_pt1 | contig 23261 bp, 16 predicted proteins | sample VirMetDEL_Aug_31_FD_77441 | JGI IMG/M metagenome (GOLD analysis project Ga0070753, IMG submission 77441) | Aqueous microbial communities from the Delaware River and Bay under freshwater to marine salinity gradient to study organic matter... | ecosystem: Environmental > Aquatic > Marine > Coastal... | reverse complement strand
GCAACTGCACCGCGTCGCGCCGCAGATGCCGCTGTATATCGAAGAAAACTTCACCCACGTGCTGCGCGACAAACTGCGCAACGGCGAGCTGGACGCGATCATCATCGCCCTGCCGTTCAACGAAGCGGATGTGTTGACCCTGCCGCTCTACGACGAGCCGTTCTACGTGCTGATGCCCGCCTCCCATCCGTGGACGCAAAAAGACACCATCGACGCCGGCCTGCTCAACGACAAGAGCCTGCTGTTGCTCGGCGAAGGCCACTGCTTCCGCGACCAGGTGCTGGAAGCCTGCCCGACCCTGACCAAAGGCAACGACGGCGCCAAGCACACCACCGTGGAATCCAGCTCCCTGGAAACCATCCGGCATATGGTCGCTTCCGGCCTGGGTATCTCGATCCTGCCGCTGTCGGCAGTGGACAGCCATCACTACGCCCCCGGCGTGATCGAAGTGCGTCCACTGACGCCGCCGGTGCCGTTCCGTACCGTGGCGATTGCCTGGCGCGCCAGCTTCCCACGGCCCAAAGCCATTGAGATCCTCGCCGACTCGATCCGCCTGTGTTCGGTGGCCAAGCCGCCTGCTGCGAGCTAAGTAAACGTATGACTGAGCTGTCGCAGGTGTCGGTGACGGCACTCAAGGGTGTCGGCGAGGCCATGGCCGAGAAGCTGGCCAAGGTCGGCCTGGAAAACCTCCAGGACGTGCTGTTCCACCTGCCCCTGCGCTATCAGGACCGCACTCGCGTGGTGCCCATCGGCCAACTGCGTCCCGGGCAGGATGCCGTGGTCGAAGGCACCGTCAGCGGCGCCGATGTGGTGATGGGCAAGCGCCGCAGTCTGGTGGTGCGCCTGCAGGATGGCACCGGCGGCCTGAGCCTGCGTTTCTACCATTTCAGTAACGCACAGAAGGAAGGCCTCAAGCGCGGCACCCGCGTGCGCTGCTACGGCGAAGCGCGCCCCGGCGCCTCGGGCCTGGAGATCTACCACCCGGAATACCGTGCCATTACCGGTGACGAACCGCCGCCGGTGGACACCACCCTCACGCCGATCTACCCGCTCACCGAAGGCCTGACCCAACAGCGCCTGCGCCAATTGTGCATGCAGACCCTGGGCATGCTTGGCCCGCGGAGCCTGCCCGACTGGCTGCCCCTGGAACTGGCCCGCGACTACCAACTGGCGCCACTGGCCGATGCGATCCGCTACCTGCATCACCCCCCTGCGGACGCCGATGTCGACGAACTGGCCCTGGGTCATCACTGGGCCCAGCACCGCCTGGCCTTCGAGGAGCTGCTGACTCACCAACTGTCCCAGCAACGCCTGCGCGAAAGCATGCGCTCCCTGCGTGCGCCGGCCATGCCCAAGGCCACGCGCCTGCCTGCGCAATACCTGGCCAACCTCGGCTTTGCGCCGACCGGTGCCCAGCAGCGCGTGGGCAATGAAATCGCCTACGACCTCAGCCAGCACGAGCCGATGCTGCGCCTGATCCAGGGCGACGTGGGCGCGGGCAAGACCGTGGTCGCCGCCCTCGCCGCCCTGCAAGCCCTGGAAGCCGGTTACCAGGTGGCGCTGATGGCGCCCACCGAGATCCTCGCCGAGCAGCACTTCATCACGTTCAAGCGCTGGCTCGAGCCCCTGGGCCTGGAAGTCGCGTGGCTGGCCGGCAAGCTCAAGGGCAAGACGCGCGCGGCCGCGCTGGAACAGATCGCCGCCGGTGCACCGATGGTGGTGGGCACCCATGCGCTGTTCCAGGACGAAGTGCAGTTCAAGAACCTGGCCCTGGTGATTATCGACGAACAGCACCGCTTCGGCGTGCAACAGCGCCTGGCCCTGCGCCAGAAAGGCGTGGGCGGGCGCATGAACCCGCACCAGTTGATCATGACCGCCACCCCGATCCCGCGCACCCTGGCCATGAGCGCCTACGCCGACCTCGACACTTCGATCCTCGACGAACTGCCCCCCGGCCGCACACCGGTCAACACCGTGCTGGTCACCGACACCCGGCGCGTCGAAGTGATCGAGCGTGTGCGCGGCGCCTGCGCCGAAGGCCGCCAGGCGTACTGGGTGTGCACACTGATCGAAGAGTCCGAGGAGCTGACCTGCCAGGCCGCCGAGACCACTTATGAAGACCTCACCAGCGCCCTGGGGGAACTCAAGGTCGGGCTGATCCACGGGCGCATGAAGCCTGCGGAAAAGGCCGCGGTGATGGCTGAATTCAAGGCCGGTAACCTGCAGCTGCTGGTCGCTACCACCGTGATTGAAGTGGGCGTGGACGTGCCCAACGCCAGCCTGATGATCATCGAAAACCCCGAGCGCCTGGGCCTGGCGCAATTGCACCAATTGCGCGGCCGTGTTGGCCGAGGCAGTGCCGCCAGCCACTGCGTGCTGCTCTACCACCCGCCGTTGTCGCAGATCGGCCGCCAACGCCTGGGCATCATGCGCGAGACCAACGACGGTTTTGTCATCGCCGAAAAAGACCTTGAACTGCGCGGCCCCGGCGAAATGCTCGGCACCCGCCAGACCGGCCTGCTGCAGTTCAAGGTCGCCGACCTGATGCGCGACGCTGACCTGCTGCCCGCCGTGCGCGATGCAGCGCAGGCATTGCTGGAGCGCTGGCCGGATCACGTCAGCCCGCTGCTGGATCGCTGGCTGCGCCATGGGCAGCAATACGGCCAAGTGTGACGCCTGCCTCACTTATCCGACCTACAGGTGTATCAAGCTGGTTATACTTCGGTGACTGTAAGAAATTGGATCAGGCCATGTCAGAAGTTGCCCACGCCACAGCCCCATTGACCGCCCCGCCGGTCATTCGGGCTTTGCTCGCAAAACTCGCCATCAGCTACACGGAAGTCACCGAACATCCGGGCCTGAATCCTGCGCAAAAAGTCCAGGCCGTCTTGCTGGAAGACGCGGTGGGCGCCCTGATGGTGCTGTTCCCGCAGAACCAGTTGCTGGACCTCAACCGCCTCACCGAACTCACGGGTCGCCGCCTTACAGCCGTGTCGCCGGAGCGCGTCGCGCGCATGCTGGGCAAGCACGACCTGAGCCTGCTGCCGGGCCTGCCGGCACTCACCAGTTCGCCGTGCCTGTACGAAGGCAGCCTGCTCGACGAACCGAGCCTGCTGGTGCATTCAGGTGAAGCCGGGCTGCTGCTGGAAATCGCCAGCGACGCGTTCAAGACCATGCTCACCAAGGCCAGCGCCGCCCAGTTCGGTGAACCGCTGAGCAACATCCGCCCGAACCTCGACCGCCCCAATGATGACCGTGAGGAAATCACCCAGGCGATGCAGGCGTTTACCGCCCGCCGCATCCAGCAACGCCTGGAAGCGACCACCGAGATTCCACCGCTGGCCGACACCGCCCAGAAGATCATCAAGCTGCGCGTTGACCCCAATGCCACCATCGACGACATCACCGGCGTGGTTGAAACCGACCCGGCCCTGGCCGCCCAAGTGGTGAGCTGGGCTGCGTCGCCGTACTACGCATCGCCGGGCAAGATCCGCTCGGTGGAAGACGCCATCGTGCGCGTGCTGGGTTTTGACCTGGTGATCAACCTCGCCTTGGGCCTGGCCCTGGGCAAGACCTTGAGCCTGCCCAAGGACCACCCGCACCAGGCCACACCGTACTGGCACCAGTCCATCTACACCGCCGCCGTGATCGAAGGCCTGACCCGCGCCATGCCCCGCGCCCAGCGCCCGGAAGCCGGCCTGACCTACCTCGCCGGCCTGCTGCACAACTTCGGCTACCTGTTGCTGGCCCATGTGTTCCCGCCGCACTTCTCGCTGATCTGCCGCCACCTGGAGGTCAACCCGCACCTGTGCCACAGCTATGTGGAGCAACACTTGCTGGGCATCAGCCGCGAGCAGATCGGCGCCTGGCTGATGCGCTACTGGGACATGCCGGACGAGCTGTCCACTGCCCTGCGTTTCCAGCACGACCCGACCTACGATGGGCAATACGCCGAATACCCGAACCTGGTGTGCCTGGCCGTGCGCCTGCTGCGCAGCCGGGGGATTGGGTCCGGGCCGGACGAGACCATCCCGGACGAACTGCTTGAGCGTTTGGGCTTGAGCCGTGACAAAGCGGATGAAGTCGTGGCCAAGGTGCTGGATGCCGAGGTGCTGCTGCGCGAATTGGCCTCGCAGTTCAGCCAGGGCTGAATCTGGCGCCTGTCAGATAGCTATCCAACTCGGTCGACCTGAAAGCCTACTTCTTTTTCTTCGGCTTCAAATACTTGGTCAACCCCTGGAACCAGATCACCAGCGCCGGGTTGCCCTTGATCTGGATCGACTTGTCCTGAATCCCCGTCATGAACGCCAGTTGCTTGTTCTTCGCCTGCATTGTGGCGAAGCCGTAGGCCGCATCCTTGAACGCAATGGCAAACGCCGGCGCCGGGTGGACACCCGAGCGACTGGTGATGCGCTGGTCCTTGACGATGAAGTGACGGGCAACCTTGCCGTCGAGGGTCTGCAACTGGAACGCGAGGTCTTTGTCACCCAGCTGTTGCTGGAAGGCAGGATTGGTGCGGCTGGCTTTGCCCATCATCAGGCCCAGCACCCACAGGAGAAGACGAAATTTCATGCACACGGCCTCGGTGTAATTATTGAGTGGCCGCAGCAGTTTAACCAATTGCAAAAAGAACGCTACCGATCTTGCGCATTAGCGGAAGATCGGCTGGCGTTTGACGCTTATAGCAGCATGTTACTTAAACGTTAGGGCAAGGCACCGGAGCCCAGTCGACCAGGTTAGGATCGCGGCAAGTGCCTTCGATCTGCGCTTTACCAGCGCTGGCGACCTTCTTGCTTTCATCCTGCTTGGTCTGGGCGGTCTGGAAGGTTTTCTCGGTGCTCACGGCTTCTGTTGGTACGGATGGAAGCGGTGGCTTTTTCGGAGGCTTGGTGCCGGTACCTTTCTTCTTGCCCGGCGTCACAACGGGCGTTACATCGGCCTTGGCCACGGTGACCACGTCGGCACGCTGTACGCCGACCTGCTGCAGGTCTTTCTCGTAGGCCTGGGTGTAGTTGTTCAGGTCTTCGGCGGCTTTGCCGTTGACCGCCACGATCAGGTCATTGGATTCCTTCAGGCCCGAGACGATTTCCGCCAGGCGCTTGCGGCCTTCGGTGTCGTTGACGGTCTTGGCTTTGCGATCCGCCACCAACTTGGTGAATGCGCTCTGGTAGCACTGCTGGGACGCCCTGGCGTACGCGGTGCTGCGGTCGATGTCGGAGGCGCTTTTGTTCACGTCAGCCGCATACGAGGCAATGCGCTGGTTGTCATCGGCGATCTGCTTCTGACGCTCGGTGTAGTAACCCGCTGCGCCGCCGGCCAGGGCCCCGCCCGCTGCACCGATGGCGGCGTTACGGCCACGTTTTTCCTTGTCGCCGGTCAGGGCGCCGAGCAGGGCACCGCCGGCCGCGCCGATGGCCGCACCGGTCACCACCGACTTGGTCATGTTCGAATCGGTGGCGCGCAAGTGCTGCACCGGCTCGTAGCAGTTGGGGTAGTACTCGACCTTGGTGCTCGACGCGACCTTGGAGGCCGGCGACGTGGCGCAGCCGGTCAGCACAGTGCTGAAGCCGGCCGCGATCAGCAGCACGTGACGCTTGGAAACCGCCTTACGGGAAAAAAGCATAGGTTGTGTTCTCTTCTAAGTTTGACTTGCCCAGCACGGCCACTGCCGCCTGAGTCCCTTCCAAGCTCGCCATACAGCCAGCGATCAGCGCTGACCGCTCGCTGCGAGCAATTCCTTCAAGATCGTCGCCGGGTCGGCCCGCTGTTGCTTGCGGTAGTTGCCGACATGGCGAACGAACAGTGTTGCGCGCGTCACCAGGCTCTTGCCGAGCACGGGCTTGCGATCCAACTCTTCCTTGATCCGTTGAAACTGCGCCTGGATCACCGCATCGGTGTAACGCGTGCCGGTGGCCAGGTTGTCGATATAGATCGCCACCGCGCCATCGAGGGCGCTGCGTCCGTTTTCGATGGCCGTGGCAAACAGTGCCGCGCTGGCCTCTTCCTTGTTGTCCAGGGCCTGCTGGCGACTCTTCTGCAGGTTGGCCAGGCGGATGTTGTAGTTGCTGATGGTCTCGGCCACCAGCGCGGCCGACTGAATCAGGTTGCCCGCCGCTTCTTCGCGTTGCTGGGCGATCAGCGAGACATTGCGCTTGAGTTCTTCATTGACCAGCCCGAGTTCGGCCTGCAGCTTGGGGTCGACGCTGGCGGCGATGATGCTGTCCAGGCGCTTGGTCGGGTCCTGGGCGTCATCGATGGCGTCGGTCAGCGAGGCCAGGCGGCCCTCTTTCTGCCACTGCGCAAACAACTCCTTGTAACGCGAGCGCGGCGCCGACAACGCACCGATTGCCACGCGAAAACCCGTGGTCTCGTTGCTCTGCTCGGTGCCGTCGGCGGCGAACAGCGGGTATTCGCGGCGCATGCCGGTAAACAGCGTGCCCTCGCCTTCGAGGTAGTTGCCGCCCTTGACCACAAAGCCGCCGTAGGTGCCCTGGCGACGACCGGCGTGCACCAGCTGGAAGGACTCCTGGACCATTTCCGCGGCGTTGCCGATCACGTCGAACATGCCGATGGGGTTGGGCAGCTTGGTACCGATAGGCATCAAGCGTGCGGCCTGGCCAGTACCGCCGGCGACCTGGTTGAACACCGCGTAATCACCCAGCGGGCCATCGCTTTCACTGCCTTCAACGCGGCGTGGAAACAGGCGCCCTTCCAAGTCCTGGCGACTCACCGCCTGGCCACCGCGTGCGGCGAACTCCCACTCCACTTCAGTGGGCAGGCGCACGAAACCCAGGCCGCCGTCTTCCGCCGACGACCCACGACCGCTCACCGGCAGCAAATCGCGGTGGTATTTCATCAGCCAGGCGCCGTACACCGCCGAGAAGCGCTCAGCCTCAAAGCGCGACAGCTTCACCTTGGGCAAACGCCCGGCCATGCCGGTGGGCGCATCGCACGCCGGTGCCGGTTCGCCACTGGCCAGGGATTGCGCCTGGGCCATCACCTGGGCGTACTGGCGGGCGGTCACTTCGTACTTGCCGATGAAGTACAGCATGGGCTTGAGCGGGGTCTTGGCGTCGGTCTTCGGCATCAACGGCGCAATGACTTTGCTCCAGTCTTTCGGCAAGTCCTTGAGGGTGAACTGGCCGTTGATAAAGTCGCGGCGGTAGCCGGAGATAAATGACTGCTGGTAACCCGCCTCGCCTTCGGCGAAGGGGTAGCCGAGGCTGATCTCGCGGTCATCCAAGGTCCCTTGGGCCAGCACATAGACGTAGCGGAACACCATAGTGCCTTCGCACGGCAGCGGCAGGCTGACGTCGTCGGGCAACGGCTTGGGGTTGTCGAGCTTGTCGCTCGCTTCATCGGCCATGGCCAGCGAGGCCAGGCTCAGCGCCACAACGGCGCCCAGTAACTTATACATCTCTGATTCCTTCAGAAGCCTGGATACGCGCCACTCGCCAACCACCACAGGCTGCCGCCACGGCGCTGACGCCAAGGACTGCAACCAGGGCCAGGCCATAGTGACGCGCCAGCAGGTGGCTGGCGTGTTCGCCCGGCACCTGCACGAATAACTTGTTCAACGCCGCCTCGGCCAGGCCATACAGCCCAACGCTGAGTAAAGCGGCAAACCCTGCGCTGTACAGCGCCTGCAGCACCACAAACAACAACAGCGCGCCGGTGGAAAACCCCAACAGGCGCAACACCGACAATTCCCGGCGCTTGCGCGCCACAGCGGCCAACGCCCCGGCGAAGATCGCCGCAAACGCGCCCGCCAAGGCCAACCCGGCGATGATCCAGAAGACGATCGACAGGTTGCGGCTCAGCGACTGCACCTGGGCGATCGTCTGTGCCTGGGTCGATACCAACAGATTCTGCCCGGCGAAAAATACCCGCAGCGGCTCCACATCGGCCAGGCTGCGCGCATACAAGCGAAACGCCGGATACACCCGCTGCTCGCTCACACCCACCTCATCACCGGCCCAGCCCAACGCCGGTACCGCACGGCCATCGCGGTAATCTTCCGCCGCTTCCAGCAATCTCAAATCGGCAAACAACCCATCCCGGGCGAAGGCTTCCAGCGGCAGCACCGCCAGTACCTGCAAGCGCGTGCGCTGGGCTTCTACACGCCCCGCCACTTGCCGCGCAAAGCTGGTCTCCAGCCAATCCCCAGGCCGCGCCGCAAGCTTCTCGGCAGCGGTGTGGCTCAGCACGATCCGGTCCAGGCCCCTGGGCATCGGCAGGCCGCTGAGCAGCGGATCACCCGCAGCGGTCGGCAGCATTTCCAGGGTCAGCGTGCCCACCTGCGCCGTCGCCGCAATCTGCCGCGTGCGCGGTAAGGCGAACGCCACATCGCTGCGCTGGCCAAGCTGTTCGACAAATGCGCTGCTGAATCGACCACCGCCCAGCGGAATAATTTCACGGGTGGCCGGATCGGTCTCCAAACGTTCGGTCAAACTGCTAACCAGTCCAAATTTCAGGCCGAACAACACCAGCAACGGCGCGATCACCGCCACCAGCGCCAACACCGAACAGGCCGACAGCCAGGCATCGTTGCGGTAATCCTGCCAGGCCAGGGACGCCACCAGAGGGATGCGCATCAGCACGCCTCCCCAAGGGTCGCGGTGACGCCGCCATCGGTATCGCGACGGCAACTGATGCGCCGCACCTGCAAGCCACTGGCACGGGCCAAGGGTTCGTCATGGGTGGCGATCACACAGGCGGCGCGGTGCTCGCGGGCCTGGGCCAGCAGGGCCTGCATCACGCGCTCGGCGTTCAGCGGGTCAAGGGACGCCGTCGGCTCATCGGCCAGCACCAGTTGCGGTGCATGGGCCAGGGCGCGGGCGCAGCTCACACGTTGGCGCTGGCCCACCGACAACGCGGCCGGCTTCTTGGCCAACTGGTCGCTGATCTCCAGCTGTTCCGCCAGGCGCGTCACGCTGCCGTCGTCTTTCAACCCCAGCAGTTGCCGGGACAGCGCGATATTGCTGCGCACATCCAGAAAGCCCAGCAGCCCGCCGGTTTGCAGCACATAGCCCAAGTGCTGGCTGCGCAGCGCGGCCAGGGTGGATTGCTGATCGGCGCGCCACAGTCCACCAATGTCCTGCCGGTTGAATTCGAACCGGCCCACCTGATCCGGCGCCAGTACCAGCGCCAACAGATCCAGCAAGGTGCTCTTGCCGCACCCGCTCGGCCCGACAATCGCCAATTGCTCGCCGGCACGCAGGTGCAGCGCCGGGATCACCAGGCTGTAACGCTGGCTGCCGACACCCCGGCTCTTGTGCACCGCGCTCAGGTTCAGCATTACGGCAGCGTCGACAACGGAACGCGGTACAACGCATCGCCCGGCTCGGCATCGCCGAAACGGACCCAGTTGGCCACGTCATTGTGGAAGGTTTCGTAGAGGCGGATTTTCGAATCCAGCTCGTCGATAAAGTCTTCCTGCTCGGCCACGCTCAACGACAACCACAGGTCCTGGGTCATGTTCAGCGACTTGCTGCGGTACGGCAGGCCTTCAAGGTATTCGCCGAGAATGCCGCCGTCGGCCAGGTTGCCGCCCTTGCGCAGGGCTTGGGGGTCGCGGCTCATATAGGCCGAGGCGCTGGCGATTTCCTGGAAGAAATCCTTGGGCGAGGTCTGGGTCTTGCGCGCCGCATCGACGATCAGTTTCAGCGACTGTTGCAGGTCATTGAGCTGCAGCTTGGTCAGCATCACGCACACCTGGAACGCCGGCAGCGCGGGGTTGGTCAGGTCGCGGTCGGCGGTCCAGGCACTGACCAGCTGCGGCGCCTGGCTGGCGTTCCGGCGCCCGAGGAAGTCCATGTGCATGGCATAGCCGACCGCTGCGGATTTGTCCGCCAGGCTCGGCGCGGCACTCAGCAGCGGCACCGCTTGCGGCGTATTGCTGCGCACCTGGTGCACGAGGTTGGCGAACACACTGCCGATCTCGTCGACACGCTCGCCCAGCTTGCGCACATCGCCACCCGGCACGGGCGTGTACAGGTCGCCGATCTGCGGGTTGGCGTCGGCGGTGAGGATGCGATATTGGCTCTCGGCGCCGGCGTGGGTTTTCTTGCCCGCGTCGGTGCGCAGGTGCAGCGCGTAGATCTTGATCTGCTTGCCCAGTGCGGCCTGGCGCACTTCGGCTTCGTTCATCTGGGTGGCGGCAAACGGGTCGTTCTTGCGCAGCGCGCCCGCATCGGTGACCAGCAGGATGATACGACCGCCGTAGCCGGACCAGTCCATGCCGTCCACGGCCTGCATCACCCCGGCAAACGCGTCCTCGTTGAAGGAGTGGCTGGACACGGTAGACGCCTTGACCTGGCGCGCCATGTCGAGGAAGCGTTGCGGGTCACGACCCTGGTCGAGGCTGATCAGGGTCTTGGCCACGTATTCCAGGCCTGGGGTTTTCTTGATGCTGCTCCGGAAACCGACCATGCCGAAGCTGACACTGTCCAGCTCGCCACGCTCGGCGATACGGGTTTGCAACTCGTGCACCACGTCGCGGATCTGGTCGATGTAGGGCTGCATGGAGACCGTGGTGTCCACCACCAGCACCACGGCAGTGCGGAAGGCGTCGGCATTGGCGTTGATCACCGGGGTCGATGGTTTGGCCGCAGCGTTGCTGCCCGGGTCGATGGAGGCGACGTTAAGCAACTGCACCGGCTGGCCGTTTTCGTCGAAGCTCTCCTTGGCGTCGAAGATCGGCAACAGGTAGAACTGGTTCTGCGGCACCGCGCTGGCGGCCGGCTCCAGGGCCAGGACCTGGCCGTTGTCGTCGCTGTTCTTCTGCGCCTTGGCCAGCACGCCTTTGGCGGCGGCTGGATCGGCGAGCAACTTTTCCACTTCGCCGGATTGGCGCAGGAACATCACCGGCGCCCGGCCGGAGCGTTCGGTGAACTTGAGCACGAGGCTTTGCTTCCAGTCGCTGACCTGGGCGGCCGGCAACCAGCCGTCGCTGCGGCCATCGGTGGCGGCACCGACGCGCACCCACGGGCTGCCGTCGACGTCTTTGCGCTGGTACACATACAGCACGGAGAACGCCGGCAGGGCCTTGCCCGGCGCGCCGCCGGCGTCATCCGACAGCTTGGCGCCGGGCTTGCTGAGGACGCGCTGGAACAAAGTCTTCTTACCGGCCATCAACAACGGCCGTTGGCCGCCGTCCACTTCGGCGGCCGCAGTGGGCGTTGCCGGGGGCACGTCGGCGACCGCCGCCGGGGGCTTGGCCTGAGGCACGACGGCAGCCGGCGGCTTGGCCGGTTCATCACTGCCGCTCAACCACCAGTAACTGCCGCCACCAATGGCCAATGCGACGGCCACCGCCACGGCGGCCAGTGCCAGCACCGGCCCACGGCGCTGCTCGGACACGGCCTTGTGCTGGGTCGGCGTTACCACCGGCTGGCGTACCGGTTGCGCCTGGGGCCTGTCGGTCGGGATGTCGATGGTGACCGGGGTCATGCCCGCCAGATCAAAACTCAGCGGGATCGGCAACGGCCGCACCAGCGTGGCCTCCGGCAACTCCGCAGGCAGGTTATCCAGCGCCTGCAGCAGCGCCGCCGCATCCGGGAAACGCTCCGCCGGGTCCTTGGCCAACAGCTTGCGCAGCACGCCCTGATAGCGGCCGTGGTGCACCGGCAATTCCGGCAAGGGTTCGGTCAGGTGCGCCAGCGCGGTGGACAGCGCATCGTTGCCGTTGTACGGCAGCTTGCCGACGAGGATTTCATACAGCACCACGCCCAGCGCGTAGAGGTCGGCACGGCCATCGATCTCCTGGCCCCGCGCCTGCTCCGGGCTCATGTAGCTCGGCGTGCCCACGGCAAAGCCGGCCTGGGTGAATTGGGTGCGGTCGTCCAGGGACTTGGCGATACCGAAGTCCGACAACACCGCCGTGCCATCGGCGCGGAACAGGATGTTTGCCGGCTTGACGTCGCGGTGCACCAGCCCCTGGGCATGGGCATAGCCCAGCGCCGAGGCGATCTGGCGGATCAGCGTAATGCCCTGCTCCGGCGTCAGGCCGGCGGCGATGCGCTCCTTGAGCGTGCCGTTGGGCAGGTATTCCATGGCCATGTAGTACAGCTCACCGACATTGCCGATGTCATGGATGGTCACCGTGTGCGGGTGGGACAGCCGCGCCAGGGTCTTGCCCTCGCGCAGGAAACGTTCGCAGAAGCTCGGGTCGGCCGCCAGCGCCGCCGCCATCACCTTCAACGCCACCTTGCGCTCCAGGGAGCGCTGGGTCGCCAGGTACACGCTGGCCATGGCGCCTTCGCCGATCTCGCCGTCGATGTCATAGCCCGGAATCACAATGTTCATGCCGATACCTTCACGACGATGGCGGTGATGTTGTCCGGCGCGCCACGGTTGAGGCCCAGGTGCACCAGGCTGCGCACGATTTCATCCGGCGCGTCGTGGCTGAGCACTTCGCGGATCTCATGGTCTTCGACGGTCTTGTTCAGGCCATCGCTGCACAGCAGGTAGCTGTCGCCGGGGGCGATCAGCAGGTCGACCACCGCCAGTTCCAGCTGGGCTTCCACGCCAATGGCGCGGGTGACGATGTTGGCGCGCGGGTGCACGCGGGCATCGGCTTCGCTGAGCAGGCCGCTGTCCTGCAGGTCCTGGACGTAGCTGTGATCGCGAGAGATGCCTTCGAGCACGCCGTCGCGCAGGCGGTACAGGCGACTGTCGCCGGCCCACAGGCACACACCGCGCAGACCGCGCGCGGCGAGCACCACCACCGTGCTGCCCATCATGGTCACGCCACGGTTGGCGGTTTCTTCACGCACGGCGGCGTTGATGCGGGTCAGGTCATTGCGCAGGGCTGCCGAGTACTCGTCGAGGGAACGGCCCATCGGCACGCTGCGCAGGCTGTCGACGATCAGGCTGCTGACATAATCCCCCGCCGCGTGCCCGCCCATGCCGTCGGCCACCACCCACAGGCGGTTTTCCGGCAGGTCCAGGCACGCGTCTTCGTTGACCTGGCGAACCATGCCCACATGGCTTTTGCTCGCGGATTTGTACGTCGACCCCATCTACACCACACCTTCTTGTCCGAGCAGAAACTGCGCAAAATCGCCGGCGGCAGGCAGGCCCTGACACCGCAATAAACCAGGGGAAATCGTCTGCGAACCACGCCCCCACCACAGGCTCGCACCGTCGCAGGCCTGTTCGGCGAGCGCGGTCATGCGCTGGTGCGGCACGCTGGCCGCCACGCGCTGCAGGCCGGCGAAACGGCTGTCCACCGCACGCGGCTCGGTCGCCGGTAAGCCCAGGTCGTCGAGGCCAGCGTTGAAGCGTTCAAACGTCGCGCCGGCATCCAGGGTGCTGAGCAACAGCTCTTCGGCCTGCTCGAACCAGCTGTCCGGCCCGCCCACCAGGGACGCCGGGTTGATGTCGTGATCGAGCAAGGCGACCACCGCCAGCGGGAAATAGCGCCCGACCCGGTCAATGCTCGGCATCACCACGCCCGCCGCCGCGTCCGGCCCGCACACGCCGGGCGCCAGCACAAAGCGCCACAGAGGGCTGACCAGGTACGCATTGAGCCAGTCGGCGCCGAGGCTGTTCTGGCTGGCGAGCAACCCCGCCGCCAGCCAGCTGTCCCACGGGCCGATAAAGCTCTGGGGCAAGGCACGGCTGACGAAATCTCCGCGGCTGGCCAGCTTGCCGTAGAAACCCAGCGTCGTCATAACCGCTCCGGCAGGCTGAAGCCACTGAGCACGCGGCTCTTGAACGGGTTGAAGGCGCTGTTGGCGCGCAACTCGTAGGCGATGCTCGCACCGTCGACGCGCAGGCGCAGGTTGAAGCGGTCCGGCGAGTTGCCGGCGGTGAGGTCCGACTGTTCCAGCAGGCGGAACCAGGCCCACGGCCCGTCCAGGGTCACGCCCGAGCGGCCACTGGCCGACGGCGGCATGATCGAGATACGCACCACGCCAATGCTGCCGGGGTTCGGCCATTGCATCGCCACCGGGCGGCTCGGGCCGTGGTCGTAGCTCAATTGCTGGCCGTCGAGGTCGAGCAGGAACTGGGTGATGGTCGGGTCCATCGACACCGGCTTGAGTTCGAAACGTACGATCGGTTGGGTGCCACCGGAGCGGAAAAATGCATCGCGGATCGTCGCCGCGCGCTGGAAGGTTTGCAACACGCCCGGCGCAATCCCCAGCTTCTGTGCCGCGCCCGGCTGCCAGCGCCAGGTCTGTGCCGAGGTGTCCACGTACGGCTGCAGGTATTTGCGGAAGTAGTTGTCCATCACCCCGCCCACGCCGAAGAACTGGCCGAAGTCATCGAGGGTCGCATCCCGCGTGCTGCCCGGCGACATCGGGTAACGGCCGGCCAGGGACTGACGGTACACATTGACCACTTCGCTGACCCACGCCGCGTTCAGTTGGTTACGCACCCCGCCCATCATGCTGTTGGTGGTGGAGTTGACCACCTACTTGACCATGCCCTGCACCAGCGGCGGTTGGCGCTCGGCGTTCAGGCTGACCCGTGTGGCCGCAGCCGCCGCCTGGTTCTTCGCCTCGCCAAGCAAGGCATCGCCGCTGGCCCCGACCATGGCGCTGACCTGCACATACAGGGCGTTCATGTCCGACAACAGACCGTCGATGGCCGCCGGTTCACCTTCGTTCTTGCTGACGATGCTGTTGAGTTCGGCAAAGTGCGCGGTCACCGGATCATCCGCTGCAGCCGGCGCATTGGCCGTCGGTTGCTCCTGGCCGAGCAGGCTGCCGAGGCGCTCCTTGAGCTTGTCGACGCCACCTTCCACCGGCACGCCTTTGGCGGCCAATTGGCGCTCTTCGGCTTGCAGATCGGTTTCCTTGGCCACGGCCACCAGCAGTTTTTTCAGCGGCGAACTCGGCCCGGAAATCACCCGCAGCACATCGGCCGCCTGGGCCACGCTGGTGATCGGCACAAAGTCGATATCGGCGAGCAGCGCATCCCACTGGCGTTGATAGTCCTGGAAATACAGGCGACGCACATCGGCGGCCAGGCTGACCACGTTCTGCTGATCGGCCTGCTCATGGCCCAGCACCCATTGCTCTTCGGCCAGGGTGCCGGTCTGGTTCAGGCTGCTGAGCAAAAACGCCTGGCGATAACCCTTGGCGGTGAAAAAGCCACTCAACGGCTCGCCCAGCGGCTTGCCGCTTTTACGGCTGAACACCAGCGCAGCGTCACGGCCAGCGGCTTCGTTGATACGGAAGTCCGGGATGCCTTCGGGCAGTTTCTGGCGCTTGACCCGGTCGTAGACACGCTGGGCCACCGGCAGTTGTTGCAACTGGCGACGCAGATCGTCGATCAAGCGCGGGTCAAGGCGCGCATTCGGCGGATGGCGCTCGAACAGCGCCTGCAAGTGCCCGCTCAACGCCTGGCGCTGATCGGCCGGCAGGTCGCGCGGCAGGTTGCGGTCCCAGTCGAGGGCGATCCAGGCCTTGATGAAGTCCGGGTCGTAATGCTCGCTGTCGGCGAGCATCAGGTAGGCCTTGAGGCCTTCGTAGAGGAAGTCGGAGTTGCCGCCGCCGTGCAGTTGCTCCTCGATGCGCGTCACCAGGCGCGGCGCAAACACGGCGATCAACAGCTTGCGATAGACGCTGGCGGACTCGGCTTCAAGCATATCGCCCTGATACAGCCCCAGGCCTTCGGACCAGCTCGGCGAATCCCCCGCGAGGTTCTTCACCGCATTGAGCAGCGGCAGCACCGCGAGCACTTCACGCTGTGCCGGGCTGAGGTTCTGGACGGTCTGGCCCAGTGGCGCGACCTTCTGGTCGACCGGGGCGATATACGCCTGGTTGGCGCGATAACTCACCCACCACAGGCTGCTGACCACGATCACCAAGGCCACGGTGGCCGCGAGTACACCGCGTGCGATCCACGTGCGCCGACGCTCGACTTTCGGATTAACGCCCACCAGGCCACGTTCGGCAAAGGCTACGGCGGTGAAGAGTTTTTCGATGAAGTAACTGCGCCCGGTGCCGCTCTGGCGCGCCAGGTGCTGGCGGTCCAGGTTCATGCTCTGGGCCATGGCGCCGATCAGGCGATCGATCGGGCTGCCTTCCTGGGTGCCGCTGGTGAAGTACACGCCGCGCAGCAATACGCGTTCTTCAAAGGCATTGGGCTTGAACACGCCTTCGAGGAAGCTTTGCAGGCAGTCCTTCAATGCGCCGAACTGCTGCGGGAAACCGTAGGTCAGGTCGCGCCGCGCCGGGTCGCGCTCCTGTTGCAGGCGCTCCACCAGGCGTTCGTTGAGGCGCTGCTCGAGGCCGGCGAATTCGCTTTGCAGGTGCGCCAGGGGGCTGTCGCTGTTCTTGCCGTCGTCCAGGGCAAAGGTCATGCCCCAGACCTGGGCGCGTTCTTCCTTGCTCAGGTTGTCGAAGAACTCCATGAAGCCCGGCACCAGGTCGAGCTTGGTCAGCATCAGGTAGATCGGGAAACGCACGCCCAATTGGGTGTACAGCTCCTGGATACGCAGGCGGATCGCCGCCGCATGGGCCGCGCGCTCGGCATCGGTGCCCAGCAGCAGGTCCGACAGGCTGATGGCGATAAAGGCGCCATCGATGGGCCGGCGCGAGCGCTGCTTTTTCAGCAGGTCGAGAAAGCCCAGCCAGGCGGCTTTGTCCACCGTCGAATTGCTGTCCTGGGTGGTGTAGCGGCCGGCGGTGTCGAGCAATACCGCCTGGTCGGTAAACCACCAGTCGCAGTTGCGCGTACCGCCGACACCACGCACCGCCCCGGCGCCCAACTGGGCCGCCAGCGGAAAGTGCAGCCCGGAGTTGACCAGCGCCGTGGTCTTGCCCGAACCCGGCGGGCCGATGATCACGTACCACGGCAGCTCATAAAGGTTGCGACGTTCGTCGCCACCGAGCTTGGCCTTTTTCAGCAGCGCCAGGGCTTCGTCCATGCGCTGGCGCAGGGTGGTGAGCTCTTCGGCGGTGGCCACGCTGTTGGGGTCGGCCGGGGTTTCGGCCGCCAGGCTGCGCATCACTTCGGCCGCCTGGCGCCGCGCCTGGATGATGCGGAACACGCGGTAGGCGATCCACACCGCAAACACCAGGATGATCAGCGCCCAACGGCGCCCTTCCGGCACCAGCACGTCGAGCAACGGCCCCACAAACCAGATGATCAGGCTCAGGGCGATCAGGCCCAGCACGGGGATCACCCAGCGAATCATGAAACTGAAAAACGCCTTCACTCGACGCCCTCCGCCAATACGGTGATTTCAACCCGACGATTGCGGGCACGGCCTTCGGCAGTTGCGTTGGTCGCCAACGGCTCGGTGTCGCTGCGGCCCTCGGCACTGAAGCGATCAGCCTGGCCGGTCTTGGCCGCGAGGATTTCCAATACCGACTTGGCCCGCGCTTCGGACAATGCCCAGTTGGACGGGAAACGCAGCGTAGCAATCGGGCGGTTGTCGCTGTGCCCGGTGACGCGCACCTGGCCCTTGACCTTGCGGATGGCGTCGGCGATGCGCAGCATCAGCGGCTGGTAGTCATCGACGATGCTGGAACTGGCGGACGCAAACAGCTCATCGCCACGAATGGTGACCACGGAGCGGTCGACCTTGTCTTCCACCGCGACGCGACCGGCCTTGATGTCTTCCGCCAGGAAGCCGGCCAGACGCGGACGCTCGATCACTTTGGGCTGTGCCACCGGACGGTCGATGGCCTGCACCGGGATCTCGCCCAGGGCATGGATGTTCTTGAACACCGGCTCGGCCTGCGCCGCCAGCAGCAGGCGCAAGGTGAACAGCAAGGCCAGCAACAACGCCAGGCCGATCGCCACGGCGATCCAGGGCGGCATGAACTGCGCCAGCCGATCACGCGCGACGGTGACGCCACGCCAATGGGGCGACAGTTCGCGCTCGTGGTCACCGCGAGCACTGCGAATCGCCGCCGCCGTGCGCTCACGCAAGGCTTCCAACTGGCTGCGACCGTCGTTCATCACGCGGTAACGGCCTTCGAACCCCAGGCACATGCACAGGTACAACAGCTCCAGCAGGTACAGGCGCTCCCGTGGACTTTGCAGGCAGTGGTCGAGTAACTGGAAGACTTTTTCGCCCCCCCAGGCCTCGTTGTGCACGGTGATCAACAGGCTCTGCTTGCCCCAATCGCTGGTGCTGCCCCACGGCGTGCTCAACACCGCCTCATCGAGGGCGGTGCACAGCGCGTAGCGCGCCAGCAGCACCTCGTTGCGGGCCACGCCAGCGGCTTCGGCGCGTTCTTCGAACTGGCGCAGGTACGCCAGCAACTGCGCGCGCAGGCTGGCCGGCGCCGGGTGCGCGATGGTGTTGCGCAGGCGCGTCAACAGCGCCAACAGCGGGCCGGCGGCGCTTTCCAGCGGGTTCAGGCCCTGGCTTTTGCCGGTGAGAATCGGCGCGGCCGGCATCGACAGCGGGGCCGGCTCGGCACGCGCGGGTTCCGGCGCGCGGCCACCCGGGCGCGGCATGAACTGGGTGCGGTCGTCATCATTGGGATGCATCGCGGATTATCCTCGGATCGCCCAGAAGGCCAGGTTCAAGCCCGGGAACTGCCCGGCGATATGGAAGGCAAAACCACCGGAATTGCCCAGTTGCTGCCAATGCTCGCTACCACGGTCCAGTTCGTAGTACGTCGAGCCTGCGTGGTACGGCAGTTGGCGCGGCGCCACTGGCAACGGCAGCAAGGTGATACCCGGCAGTTGCAGGTTGACCAGGTCGCGGATGTGCTCCACCGAACCGACCTTGCTCTGCTGGCCGAAGCGCGCACGCAGGGTTTCGCCGGGCACATCGGCACGGACCACGAGGATGAAGCTGGCGCTGTCGAGCAGGGTCTTGTCGGCCAGCATGGCCACGTGGACGCCGTAGGCTTTCTCGACAATCGGGATCGGCGTGGCCTTGCTGTTGATCAGCATCGACAGGGCTTCGCGCAGGGCCGCCATGACCGGGGCGAAGCTCAGGGCCAGGTCGTCGTGCTGGTATTGCGGGTATTCCTGGGGACGACGGCCTGAAGTGGAAAAGGTCGAGAACTCACCGGCCAGGCTGACCAGTGCGCTGAAAAAGCGCTCCGGGTGCAGCGGGCTCAACTGGCTGAAATGCTGGATCAGCGGCTGGGCGCGGTTGACCAGTTGCAGCAGCATGAAGTCGGCGATCTCCGACGCACCGCCGGCCCCAGAGGCAACCACGCGGCCCGCCAGGGCTTCGCCGCGCTGGTGCAGCAGGCCCAGCAGTTCGCTGCGAAACGCGCTCAACGGCTTGCTCGCGGCCACGTCCAGCACGGGCGGGATGTAGCTGTCGTCGAGGACCAGCGCACGGTCGGCGCGTTTTTCCTTGATGCGCACCAGGCCCACGGCGGCGTAGTCACTGATGCCATCCTGGGCGGTCAGCAAGCGCAGGGCCCGGGAACCCACGGCCACCGGCGCGCGGTTTTCGAACGGTGCGTTGTCATCGCGCACTTCGCGCACCTGGCTCACGTAGCGCGCGGCTTCCAGGGGTTCGCCTTCATCCACGGTGTCGCGGGCCCCCGCACGCTTGAGGGGCAAGGCCAGGTAGACCAGGCCATCGCGCAGGTTGTCGTCGATGTTCAGCGGGCTGGGCGCCAGGTCATCCTGGGGAATGTTGAACGGCGTGCCGTCGGGCAACAGGCCGCGCGCCGAGACGATGGCCAGCTTGCCCTGGGCCAGCAGGCCCTGGTCGATCAGCAATTCGGAAAACCCCCAGGCGCCGGCGGACAACGGGCGGCTACGGGCGTCGATCAGGTTTTCCAGGTAACGGTCATGCTGCTGGAAGTGCTGCGTTCCGATGAACATGCCTTCCGACCAGACCACGCGATTGTTCCAGGACATGGGGAGCTCCGATTGCTTCTTATTGGGCAGGGCTGGATGGGGTGACCACGACGTCGGCGCGCACGGCACGCACATCGAGGCTGATCTGGTATTCGGTGTATTGGCGCGCCGGCACGTTGATCACCGTGCGCCATTGCGCGCGGTCCAACTCGCGATAACCCACCAGCAAGCCGATCTGGCGCGTGGAGGGGTCGAGGTCGCGCTGGATGCTCAGTTGCTGGCCGGGTTGCACCATGACTTCGTCCTGGTCCAGCAGGTCCAGGCCGAGGGTCGATTGCGCACGGTCGGCCAGGGCGAAGTAATCGGAGCGGGCGAAGGTGGCGGCGTTCTTCAGTTCGAAAATGCGCACCCGCACCGGCGCGGCCTGGCCGTTGGCGCCGGGGTTAAGCCCGGCAATGGCGTGGAAGTGCAGCTCGACGGCGGCAGTGTCCACTTCAGCCTCAGCAGCCGTTTCGGGTTTGACCGCATCCTTGCTACACGCGGTCAGCAGCAGCACGGTGGCGACTGTGAGTAAAAACCTGGGAATCATCCTGCGTCCTCAATGACGTACTTAGCTATCCGTTAATCCATAGGTTGCGGCGCGGTTTTACCGACGCTGTCGCGCGCTGTGTTCTTCGTAGGCCCGGCTGAATTCACGGCCGAACAGGTCCTGGAAATCTTCCTGGGCCTCGCGGGAAATATTGCTGTAGAGCTCGGTGAACTGCTGCCAGTACTGGGCCTGGCGCGAGCCGGCGAACAGGTTCAACAGCCCGCCGGGCTTGCCCATGCGCTCTTCCAGTTGCGCCGGTTCAAAGCGCGTGAGCAGGTGCTTGATCGCTGCTTCCACCCCGGCCATCACCGCCAGTTGGTGGGCGCGCAGGTCATCAAAACTGTCGCGCACGGCAATGTCCGGCGCCATAAACGCCTGGTTGCCGTGGCGAAGCAAAAGCAGTAACGCTTCGTCGGCATTCGGTGCGAATTTCAACGGATTGTTTTCGGCAGGCTGGATCATGGTCTGCTGCATGCGGAACTCACCCTTGAGGCTGGCGCGGGCACGCAATACGTCGATCAGGCCTTCGACCATCAGGCGGTAGCTGCGGCCGATGTTTTCCATCTGCGCCTCCGCCTGGGCCTTGTCCAGGCGCAACTGGTCCAGGCCGGCACCGCGCAGGAAGGCTTGCAAGAGATCGGGCTGCCGGGTGTCGGCTACAGGGGGCGCTGGCTCGACCACGGGTGGCGGCTGGATGATCGGTGCGGGTGGCGGTGGCGGAGGCGCACTGGCCAACGGTGCCGGCGTGTCGCCAAACAGGTCCCAGTCTTCGGGAATCACCGAGCCCGAGACCACAGGCGTCTCGACCACGGGTACCGCCACCGGGGTCGGCGGGCGGAAGTCGTGTTGTTCGCTGGGAACATGGTCGGCCACGGTGGGCGGCGGCACGGTGGTGGGGCTGAGGAAGTCGAACAGGTCCGGCAGCGTGTCCATCGACGAAGCGCCCTGGAATTGCGGGGCAATCACCGGCGTCGGCGCGGGCTTGTTCGCCACGGCGCCCATCAGGGCCTCAAAGCTGTTCGGCGAATCACCGGCGAACGGCTGGCTGTCGATGGCCTGCATGTTGAAGTCGATCCGCGCCTGGATCTCGTAATCGCCGATGCGGATCAGCTCGCCATCCTGCAACAGCTCGCTGTTACCCCTGCGCAAACGGATGCCGGCGTTAACCAACTCCACACCGTTTGTACTGTTATCGGTTAAATAATAACGACCATCTTTGTATTGAATAACGCAGTGCTGCGAAGACACCAGGCGCTCGGGATCAGGCAATACCCAGTCATTATCCGAGCTACGGCCGATAGCCATCGAGCCCTGGTTCATGGACTTTTCCGAGCATTGCCCGGGGGTAATCTTGTGATAACTAGTGATAGTCAAACACAGCGACATCTTGCCTCCTTGCTGATACTTCGCGCGCAGTCGACCCCAGGGACAGCGACGCCCGGGAGATCCCCATCAGGTCGTGCAATCGACCGTTCAAAACCTGCTGATGCCAGCATGATCGCTGATCTTAACTGGGCTCCATGACAAAAATCCTATGCCGGTGCGTCGTTCGCCCCACCAGTCGCACAGGTTGTTAAGCACCGCACATCTGTCACAGAGGGCGAATAGCTTACCTTGACAAGGCATAAGTACTACACCAAAAATGCACAACTTCTTGAATACCAGTGATGGCACATTAGTGGCATCTTGCTTATATGACCAAGAAAACATGCAAAGTTCCTTGTGCAACTAATGCATGCATTGCCCGCCATCTAACAACGGGCCGATAGGGAGATCAATTTCAGTGGATGTGCCGTTGCTGCTCACCGCCGTTTCCGCCAGTTCGCCCTGTGGCGAAGACATGGAATATGACGCGGATTTTCTCCAGCTGGAGCGTGATGCCAAGGGCCAACCCGAGCGCAGCATGGGCGATTCGATCCTGCCCGCCGAGCCGCCGGAATGGCGCAGCATCCAGCAGCAGAGCCTCGACTTGCTGCAGCGCAGCAAAGACCTGCGCATCACCCATTTCCTGTTGCAAAGCTCCCTCGCCCTCCAGGGTGCGGCCGGGCTGGCTGAAGTCCTCACGTTGATCAATGCGCTGCTGCGCGAATACTGGGCCGACCTGCACCCGCGCCTGGATGCCGACGACGATAACGACCCCACCGTACGCATCAACGCCCTCTCCGGCCTGACCAGCGATGCGACCATTCGTCTGCTGCGCGAAAGCATCCTCACGCGCTCGCGCACCTTCGGCCCTGTGAGCCTGCGCGCCGCGCTGAACGCCAGCGGCCTGATGAGTTTCCCCGACGAACAGCTCGGCGCCCAGCAGCTCAACGCCGCGTTCCTCGACAGCGACCCCGAACACCTGCAAGCCACCCGCGACGCCTTGAGCGCCGCACGCGCCGCCTGCGAAGCCATCGAGCAGCAGGTCAGCGACCAGGTGGGTTCCGCCCAAGGCGTGGACCTCAGCCTGTTGAAGCAACCGCTCAAGCAGGCGCTGCAGGTGCTCAACCAGTTTGTTCCGAACAGCGCTGCCAGCAGCGAACCCGAGGCCGTCAGTGACGACAATGCCCCCTCGGTGGACTTCGCCGCTGCCCCCGCCGCACCTCGCCCCAGCGGCGACATCAGCAACCGTGATGACGTGCTGCGCAGCCTCGACAAGATCCTTGCGTATTACACCCGGCACGAGCCTTCGAGCCCGTTGCCGGTGTTGCTGAACCGGGCCAAGCATCTTGTGCACGCCGACTTCGCGGCCATCGTGCGCAATCTGATTCCCGATGGGATGTCCCAATTTGAAAACCTGCGCGGCCCGGACGGCGAGTAAGCCGCTCGACTGCGCAGTAACAACACCGTCGCTCAAGCGACCAGGAGCAGCAACGTGGCGAAGCAAAGTTCTCAGAAATTCATCGCGCGCAACCGCGCGCCTCGAGTGCAGATCGAGTACGACGTCGAG
>Ga0070753_1000535_pt1 | contig 23282 bp, 32 predicted proteins | sample VirMetDEL_Aug_31_FD_77441 | JGI IMG/M metagenome (GOLD analysis project Ga0070753, IMG submission 77441) | Aqueous microbial communities from the Delaware River and Bay under freshwater to marine salinity gradient to study organic matter... | ecosystem: Environmental > Aquatic > Marine > Coastal... | reverse complement strand
GGAACAAGCTAAGGAGGTGATATTTATGGATTACAAAATAGTCAAAGCACAACAAGAAGACCTTAACCCAGCAGTATACGAGGTTAAGTATATTATAGATGCTGTAAATGAAGCAGGAGAAACAGTTAAGGTTATAGACCCTAACAGAAGTGAGAGAGTAACTTTAGCACAGATAGACGAGCAGATCGCAAACTATCAGAAAATTATTGATGAGCTTAAAGCTAAGAAAACAGCTATAAGTGCATTAGAAACACCAAGTAAGTAATAAATTTAAAATTAAGGAGGGTACGAAAGTACAGCCTAATATGAAAAAAGAAACAGTTAAAAAAACAGAACAAGAAGTTATGCAAGAATTTGTTAAAAAATACAAAGATCTTTGTGATGAATATGGTATGCAAATACAAGTAACACCAGCATGGAAGGTCTCACAAGATACAGGAGACTGGAGACTAGTATTGCAATCTGCTGTTGCTAGGATGCCAAAAGAAACTGCTAAGAATTGATTTTATTATGTTAATAGAGTAAGATTTTAATTAGTAAGCATAAAAGGCTTACCAATATTGAGCAATTATAGAAGGCTCTCACTCGAAATGGTGAGGGCTTTTTTTGTTTTATATGTACTTTTATTAAAATTGAGCAGTCCTATAAAGGAACTGTCAGAAAGGGAAACATGGCTGATTTTTTTGATGACCAAAGTGCAAAAAATGTACAAGCACAGATAGAGGAAAGTTTAAATATAACTAATGAACCTAATAATGAATTTGATGAAAGCACAGACGGTAGTAGTGTAGAAACTATTGTTGATGATAGTGCTAAAGAAGATGAAATAGTAGAAAAGATAAAAGTTGGTAATGAAGAATACACACAAGAAGAACTTAACCGACTTGTTAGTTTAGGAAAAATTGGTGTTGAAGCAGAGGAAAAGTTTAACACAAAAATTGATAGGGTTTACCCCGAATATAGTAAATCAAGAAACGAAGTAAAAGAGCTTAAAGAACAATTAGAAGAATTTAAAAGGGGAAACGCAGAACCTTTAATGCAAGACGGTAATGAGGAACAAATACAACAAGCAAAAGAGGCTGCAAAAAGGTTAGGTTTAATGACAGCAGATGAATTTGATCAACTATATGCAGAAAGAAGGGCTAGTGAAAAACTACTTGAAACTGTAGAGGGTTTAGAAAGCACTTACAACGGTGCTGACGGAAGACCTAAGTTTAACAAGCTAGAGGTTTTAGAATACATGAGGGACAACGGAATTAACGACCCAGAACTAGCTTACAAAGTTAAATACGAAAAAGAGCTAGATTCTTGGAAAGAAAATAGACTTACAGGGGCTAAAAAGAGTAATGTTGTAACTACTACTCAAAGCAGTGCAGGCTCTAAACAACCTAATGAAGTTAGACCAACAGCTGATAATTTAGACGCACTAGTTAGAGAAAGCTTAGGTCAATAATATTATGTTATTACTAATTTTAAATTAATTTAAGGGGGTGAAAATATAAAATGGCTGTATTATTAAGCGATGTAACAAACACATTACAAAAAGTTATCATGCCTTTCATACAAGATAACTTTAATAAGCAGACTATCTTACTAGACCAAGTAAAGAAAAATAAGGGCGTAACATTTATGAATAATTACTTTTACGCACCTATTAGAACATCAAGACATGGTGGTATTACCAACCTTGCTGATGACGGAAATACTTTGGTAAGTGGTAGTTCTTCAACAGGACAGGCAAGCGTGGCAGTTAAAATCCTAACAGGTACATTCGATATTTCGAAGTTGACCATGGACGCAACTAAAACTGATAAAGGTGCAGTAGCAAATGCATTGACCTTTCAAGCTTCAACTCTTGCTTCTGATTTCGCAAAAGATGTTAATAGACAATACTTCTCTGACGGAGTAGGTGTATTAGCACAAGTATCTGGATCTGTTGGTGCTGGTACTATGTCACTTGTTTACCCTGACTCTAACTTAGACGACGGAAGATCAATAGACTGGTACGGTACAATCAACAATGACATTGCAGCTGCTGAATACATTCAACCAGGAATGGTTTTAGGTATAGGTACTGCTGGTGCTGATTTAGGTACAGTTAGTTCTGTTTCAGGAAACACTGTTGTTATGACAGGTTCACCTGCAATAGTAGCTAATGATTCTGTGTATAGGGTAGACGGTAATGGTGAAGGTGCTGGAACTTCTGAAATTCAGGGTGTCCGTGCTGCACTTTCTTCAAGTACTGGTACATCTACATATGCTGGTGTAGCAAGAAGCACATCTGGATGGACTCCTCAATTGGGAACAACAGCTGGGGCTTTGACTCTTTCCGAAATGGAAAGTGTATATCTTGCTGCTAAAAAGCATGCACAGATGGGAGACAGATACGCAATATTTGTTAACAAGTCACTATATAAAAAATATGGTGATCTTCTTACAAGTATGAGAAGAACTGTAAACGAAACTGACCTTTTAGGAGGTTGGACTGGTTTAGAGTTTGCTGCTGGAGCTGGTAAAGTAGGTGTATTCCTAGATTACGATACTCCAGACGGTGAGGTTCTAATTATTAACCTTGATACTTTCACAGTAACCCAAGTTTCTGACATGGGTTGGATGGAAGACCCAAGCGGTTCTTTAGTTAGACGAAGAGATGCTATTACATACCAGGCTACTATGGTTTGGTTTACAAACCTAATTTGTTTAGCACCTGGTGCTAATGGTAGATTAACTCAAAAAACTGATTAGTTAGTTTTTTAGTTAGTATTGTTTTAGGGGGGTTCAATCTAAAAACCCCCTACTTTAAAAACTATGGCTGATTTAACACAAAACCAAATACTAGATTACAAAAAATGGTATTTACCTGGTGGCGATAAAGATTTTAACCCTAAGAAAAACCAAGAAGTAATAGAGGCAACCATTAAAAAGACAGACGATTTAAAAAGAAAAAGAGATGCAGAATATAGAGAGGCTATAGCTGAGAGATCAGATGCTGCAGTTAGTTACTTATTTAGTAGGAAAGGTGCTCAAAGCAGGCAAAGTGTTGAGAAATATTTTGGTAAAGAAGAATTAGCAAGACTTAGAGCAGAGGACATTCTTACTAAATTAAAAAGTAGGTCATTACTAAATTAAATTAAAATAAGGGGGTGAAATTATATGCCATTAAAGAAACACATGCCTGATATAAGGTTTGGTGGTAACAAAGTTGATGTAGATGAAATTAATCACAAGTTTAGGTATCATGTACTTAAACCTAGTGTTAGTGCATCTTTTATCGGTACGGTAAGTGCTACAGGTGCTGATGACTTTGTTATAGATCAAACTAAATGTGACTACCCAAGAACATTACTACTTACAATTACTGGAGTAGCTGGTGGTATGGGTGGAACTGCAACTATAACTGGTACTGACCAGTTTGGTGTAGCACAATCTGAAACTTTAGGTTTTGGTAGTGCTGCAAACGGTGGAACTATCGCAGGAACTAAAATATTTGATACTGTAAGTGCTGCTACTGTAGACGGTTTAGACGGTTTAGGGGGAACGGCTGTTGGTACTGCAAGTATTGGTTTTGCAATAGGTACTGCTGCAAACTTAGTTGCTAAGTTTGGTTTACCTGACAGGATCGGAGCAGTTTCAGATGTTAAAAAGATAATCTGGAACGATAACGGAACTATTAAAGGTGTAAATGGTGGAACAGTAAGCTCTACATACGTAGATACTGCTAAACACTCATTTAACATTGGAGAAGTAGTTGCTGCTGCCGATGACTTCTATGTTGAATACATTTCAACATACGACGGTGAAAATGATGTAAATGTAGCTTAGTTGAAGTTACGATGGGAGTTTAGGGCTTCTAACTACATCACTTGTAAAAAGTGGGGCTACTATAATACCTCGTATATTTTAGTAGCCTTTACATTAATTTATATTTGATATAAAATACTTTTCATGAAAGGTATATTCTTCAAAGATTTTACAAACTCTTATATCCCAGAAATATTGCAAGAAATATACCAAGACAAAGTCTACCAACCTTTCCTAGAAGATAAAAAAGACCTTACAATTATGGATGTGGGGGCTAATATAGGGTTGTTTACTCTCTATGCTTCGCAATTTGCTAAAAAAATATACTCTGTTGAGCCTGCTGGTACACACATGGAGGTACTAAGTACAATGGTTAGGTATAACAACCTTAAAAATGTAACTACTATTAAAAAAGCTTTATCACACGAAAACGGAACAGCAGACTTTTACCACAGCGAAAATGTGACAATGTACTCACTTAACAAGCTTGTTGATAATACTAACGAAAAAGAAACTGTAGAAACTATCACAATAGATAAACTATTTAAAGATTACGGTATAGAGCATATCGACTTTATGAAGCTTGATGTAGAAGGTGCAGAGGGCTTAATAGTTGGTAGTAAGGGGTTTAAAAGTGTAGCTAAAAAGATAGACACGGTAGTTTTAGAGTGGCATAGTTGGAGTGGGTTTAATCCTGCACAACTTGTTACTACAATCCAAGATTATGGTTATAAAGTTAAGCCTCTAAAGACAGATGCAACTCTTTATGCTTGTACACGATGAATAAAACAACCGTTTTCACTATAGCAGACTCTAATAACATGAAATACGCAAAGATGATGATTAACTCTTTGCACAAATTCCACCCTGATTTAGAGGTTAAAATATACGGCGATAAAGAAATAGCTAAGTATCAAAAGATATACCCACACTTTTTCTACATGGCTACCCCTATAATTGCTAAAGAACTGTTAAAAGAGTATGACACAGTTATTAAGCTAGATGCCGATCAAATAGTTACTGGAAACTTAGACTTTTTGCTTAAGAGTGAGGGCTATGATGTAGGCACTGTTTATAATGGAAATCCTAGTGATTTTGAGGTATATGGTCCAATAACAATACAAGGTGTTGACCCTAGCGAATACTACAACTGCGGTTTAGTTATACTTAAAAACAAAGATTTTGTAGAGCATTGGTTAGATTTGTGTAAAAGTAAGTATTTTGATAGATTTCAGTATAAAGAACAGGACTTTTTAAACATACTTTGTCATTTTGGAAACTATAAAGTAATGTGTTTCGATGATTTTAACCCTATGTATAACTACAGAGCTTGGCATGGGCTTAGGTCTAAAGGTGAGTGGCATAAAATAACATTGCAAGATGACAAATTAGTTTTACCTAAATCAGAAAACAAGTATCCTGATGCTGATACTGAAATAAAGGTTTTACATTGGGCTGGGGGAAATTTACCTAATAAATTAAATTATAGACTTTTCTTTAATGAAGATGTTATTGAGAGGTTGGATTATTTAACTAGAAATGAAAAAAAATAAACACAAACTTAAAATAATGTTGTCATCGAATGCTCCGTGGTCTCCTAGTGGCTACGCACAGCAGGCAGTACAGTTTTTGCCACTTATGGCTAAAGAGGGGTATAAAACGTCCTGTGTGGCGTTCTACGGTCTTGAAGGGGGTAATGTAAACATAGAAGGGGTAGAGTATTATCCTAAAATACCAGGTGACACTTGGGGTGACAGTGCTGTTGTAAACCACCAAAAACATTTTAAACCTGATGTTATATTTACACTACAAGACATTTGGACACTTAACCCTGAACATTTAAAAAAGTTTAATAAATGGATACCTATTGTACCTATTGATCATGAACCTACACCTCCCGCTATTCTTGAAAGGCTTAAACTTGCTTATAGAGTGGTTACTTATAGTCAATTTGGACACAGACAGCTAAAAAACGAGGGGATACATAGCACATATATACCACATACAGTTAAAACTGATGTATTTAAACCCATGGGTGATGATTTTAATTTAGAGCTTAGAAAAACACTTGGGATACCAGCTGACACATTTTTATTTGGTGTAGTTGCTGCAAATAAAGACAACCCACCTAGAAAAGGGTTTGAATTTACTTTAGAAGCATTTAAAAGGTTTAACCAAGAGTATCCGAATAGTGCTTTGTACTTTCATACACTATTAGATCAAGCGGGTGGTTTTCCTATAAGACACTATGCAAAACATTTAGGTATTGAAAAACATATTTACCATACAGACCCTTATAATATGCTACACACTATGCAACAAAGTGATATGGCACAGCTATATAATGTATTTGATGCTTATTTATCACCTAGCTTAAATGAGGGTTTTGGTGTTCCTATAATTGAGGCACAGTCTTGCGGTGTACCTGCTATTGCTACAGATTTTACTGCTATGAGAGATTTAATTGTTGATGGTGAAACTGGGTATAAGATAAAGGTAGGCAGTACAAGATTTACACCTTTACTAAGCAATGTTGCAGTACCTGATGTTAATAGTCTTTATGAAAGCATGGTTAAAGTGTATAAAGCTGATAGAAAAGCAATGGGTAAAAAGGCTAGAGACTTTATATTAAAGAACTATGACTTAGATTTAGTTTGGAAAAATAACTGGATGCCGTTCTTAGAAAAACTAGAAAAAGAAATTTATAGTTGACATTGCAACTTATAAAACATATTATTCTTTATAGAAGATAAAAATAATCTTCCAAAATAGTGCGAAATTTAGTAGGCACAGGGTAAAACCTGTGTCTTTTTTTATTTATATGAACAATAGTGGTCTACAATGGACAAAAGTAAGCGGTACTGCAGTAGGTACAGTTACATTAAAAGATAGTGAGGCAATACTTAAAAGGGTTGTATTCCCAGCAACTGCAACAGGAACTATAGACATTTATGATAGTGCTAGTGGTACAAGTGCTACTACTTTTAAACTGGTAAATGATACAGTTGATTTTCCAACTGTTGTTGATTTAGGTATACAGCTTAGGAATGGTCTTACTTATGTAACAAGTGGTACTACTAATGCTTTAATAATTTATAACTAATAATATATGGAAAGCAAAGCAAAAATTAGCGGTTTTATATCCTACAAGCTTACAGACCAAAACGGTGATGTAAAAGCTGAAGGTAAAACTAAAAATGTTATAACTGAGGCTGGCTTAAAATATTATGTAGATCAATTAACAGATGCAGGGGGTAGTGCGGTACAACTTATGGTACTAGGAACTGGCACGGTTGCAGTTGGAACAGGTGACACTTGGGTAGGTGGTTACTTTAGTGATAATGGTACAACATCAGGTACTGCAGGTGGTGTGACAGCTGTAACAAACAGCGGTACAGCAACTAATGTACAATATGTAGGTACTTTTAGTGCAGGTTATGCTACACAAGACGGTATTACTAGAGTAGGGTTAGCCAATATGGTAGCTTCTGCTGACGGTAATGGAACACCAAATGGTTTAACTACATTCTTTGTTGCACACGGAACAATTGATCCAGCTGTAAACAAAGGTGCTAGTGACACTTTAGTTGTTACTTGGGATCATACATTTAGTTAAAAGAAAGGGGTAAAATATGTCCTTCCCAACTGGTTGGGGTGCTTCACATAAGATATCCCAAGACCATACAAAAGTTAGTGGAACAGCTAATTTAACCAATTACCCAGCTTTATTAACACAGGATAATTTTAAGCAAGAAATATTCGCAAACTCACAAGGTAAAGAGATATGGGGTAACTTTATTAGGTCAGGTTTATATGACGATATTTATCAGGCTTACTGGCGTTTTGAAGATGATGCTACAGATGAAAGTGGTAATAGTAACACTTTAACTTTAGTTAATTCCCCTAGTTATGTAACAGGTAAATTTGGTAAAGGTTTAGATTTAGAAAATGGTAGTAGTCAGGGTGCATATATAGCAAATGCTTCACAAACAGGGTTAGATATAACAGGCTCACAATACTGGCAGTGCTGGTTTAAGCCCGAAACAGTAGGTGCGGCACATCACCATTTTCTAATGCAAAAGCATAATGGAACACAGTACCGAAACCTATTTATTCACAGTGGTACAGATATGCGTGTTTACTGGCAGTCAGACAGTGGACAGCAATTATCCTCGAATAGAAAGATAGACCAAGCAGGTGTTTGGTATCATATTGCAGTTTCTATAGACACAGCATCGGGAATAGCTAAGATATATATTAATGGTGTATTAGATGCATCGGGTTCAGTTACAGGGGCAGGTGCTTCTAATAATGGGGACTTTGCAGTAGGTTACGATAAAGCAGCCTCAAATAGTTATGCTGATGGAATAATAGACGATGTTTTAGTCCTTAGTGGTGCTTTAAACGATGCAGAAGTAAAAGCTATATACACAGGTGGTGCAGACCTTAGATTTACAACAGATGAAGCAGGAACAAGGGTAATACCGCATGAGGTAGTTAACTGGGATATAGACAATAGCGAAGCAGAAGTACATGTACAAATCCCCACACTTTATTACAACACAGACACAACTATATATGTCTGGTATGGTAATGGGGATGCCTTGCCTTATGGTAGGGAATTGTATACATATAATGATTTAATCAATGATGCCAATTTGCAGGGGTATTGGAGGTTAGAAAGTGATGGTACTGATGAAACTGCAAACAGTTATGATTTAACTGATGTAAACTCACCAAGTTATGTTTCTGGTATGTTTGGTAATGGGGTTGATTTAGAGACAAGTAGCAATCAGTGTCTATCTGGTGCAGCCAGTGGATTGAACTTTAGTGGCTCTTTTTCTATTTCTTGTTGGGTTAAGCCTGAGTCCACTACTAACTACAAAGCTTTTGCTTCTAGGTGGGATGCTGTTGGAGGAATTAATACAAGATCCTATTTTTTTGGTTTTGGATATTTAACAGATAACAGACCAGCTTTGTATATTTCTTCAGACGGAACAGATGCGGGTTCTCACGTTGCTTTATCACCAGATGCCATACCAAACGGAGAGTATTCTCACGTTGTTGGTACTTATGATGGATCTAATATAAGAATATATGTCAATGGTGTTTTGAAGCAGACTACAGCACACACAGGGATTAAAAGCTCTCCAAATAATTTATTTTGTATAGGTGGTGTGGCTGGTCGTAGTGGGGACACTGTAGTTACTACTTTTGACGGAATAATAGACGATGTAGCAGTACTAGACAGAGCCTTAACAGGTGCCGAGGTAGCAGGACTATATGGAAGTGGTGCAGGGGTTTGGGGTAGTAATTATAAAGGTGTTTACCATGCTAATAATAATTATGCAGATAGCACAGTAAACAATAAAACAATGACTCCTGCCTCTACTACCTTTTCAGCTAGTAAGATAGGAAATGGATTTTACACTAGTGGTTCAATAGCTAGTTATATAGATACTAACCAACCAATAAGTAGTTTTACAAGACTAACAATACAAGGGTGGTTTACACCAGATAGCAATGCAGACAGTCAAAGGTTTTTTAATACTGATGCTGGTGGATGGGATAATTCTATACAGTGTGGTATAGCTCCTGAAACAACAGCTTATTCTACTACAAAGAGGATAGCCAATGTATACCAAGATGCCGACAATACAACTAGGTATGTTGTTGAAGATACTTCTGATGTTGTAGGTACTACACCTTACTTTGTAGCCCTAACCTATAACACCTCACAATTTAATCTATTTGTAGATGGTACTTCTAAGGATACAGTTGCAAACTCGAACGCTGTTTTTGGTAGCTCTAAAGATATAGAAATATCAGCAAGTGATTTAAGACCTTATGCAGGTTTAACTGATGAATTTAGAGTATTAAATACGGACCTTTCTGCGGACTGGATAGCCACAGAATACAACAATCAAAACTCCCCTAGTACTTTTTGGCGTATTGATTATACAAATTCACAAACAGATATTTTATCTATATCAGATAGTATACAAAGGGTAGTTATATACAACAGAGCGCACAACAGTGTAATTAATTTAACTGACTATATTGCTTATGAATACGGAATTGAGGCGATTACCAGATCAATTGTAGATAGCCTTAGTTTAACTGATACTATACAAACAACCGTAAACTATTTCAGAGACACCGTAGACACAACCACAATAATAGACACTACCTCTATTGAAAGAACGATGTATAGGGATATCTTTAGTAACTTAACTGTAATAGATTATTTAGAAAGAATTGCTAAACACATAGGTAAATCAATAGCTTACATTGAAAGTGTAGAAAAAGTAACACCAACTATAGACGGTGTTAAAAACAGTAAACCAGAATTCTATAAAATTGATAAAAATAAACCAATAATATACACTATAAGAAAGGGGTAAAATATGGCAAGAACTATAAAAATAATCAACAATTTAGCAGATACTGCACCTAAAACCTCCTTATCTGCAAGCTTAAATGCAGGTGTAGGTAGTGCAAGTATTAAAAATGTAAGCGGTTTTAGTGCAAGTTGGGCTGTACAAGTAGGGGCAACAAATCAAGAAAAGTCTGAAATACTACTTTTAGGTACTGCAACACCTAGCGGAACATCTTTTACATTTACAACAAACAGTGCTTATGCACACCCTACAGACACCCCTGTTTATGGTATTAAATACGACACAATAGTTGTATATAGATCAGAAACAGGAACAACAAGTGCTGCAACAGCAATCCCTGACGGTACTATTAATATACAACCTGATAGCGATGTTACTGTTTATGATGATACAGCAGGACAATCAACATATGCTTATAGAGTATCTTTTCAAAATTCTGTTTTAGGAACTAGTAGTGAAACTGATTTAAGTGACTGGCTAACAGATACAGGATACAGTTTTTACTCACTAGGAAACATAACAAATAGGGTTAAAAGCAAGCTATTTTCTACAAAGTATATACCTGGTGATGTTGATGAAACTATTAAAGACTGGACTAATGAGTGGCTTGAGACTATGAGTAGTGAAGCAATAGAGGTTAATCAAGACTACTTAATAGGAACTGTTAATATAGCACACGGAACAGACGGTTTAGGTACAATAACAAATAGTGATTTTAGAGATGTAAGAAAAGTTGCTTTTACCACAAATGGAACAGACTACTTTGTAGCAGGTAAAAAAAGCATTATAGATTACAAACCTGGAGATACATACAACAATACCCACCCTTATTACTACTTTCAAGGTGATAATGTAGTAGGTAAACTACCTTATGGTGAGGCTGGTACTATGAACTTAACTTACTACGCTAGACCTACACTTTTAGACAGTCCTGCAGATGAATTGCCTGTCATTATGAGAAGTTATACGAACAGCTTTGTAAGTTACAACCTAGCACAAGCAAGCTATTTAGATAACAAAGAGCAAATGGGTGATAGATATATGGCAATGGCTGATCGAGAAAAAGAAAAGTTTATTCAACAAATTACACCAAGGAGCAAATCTGGTCCTGAATATATAACACTTACAGATGATATATCGGGTGAGGACTTTGCTGATTTATATTAATGGCAAAGTTAAAAGTATTTAATTTAGGTGGTTTAAATCAATATGTAAACCCATTATTAAAAGACGACGGACAGTTAATACACTCTGTTAATGCAGATAGTTATCCCTTTGGTGCTAAAACTAAAAGGTCTGGTTATGTAGCACACTTAGGAACAGCTGACGGCAGTGCTGTAAATAGCCTATTTCATTGGGAAACTAACGCAGGTAGTGTTTATACATATAGGGCTAGTGGCTCATCTTTATACTATTCAATAGGTGGAACAGGTGCTTGGACTTTAGCAGGTAATGGAACAATAAGTCCAGGTTCACAAGTTGGTTACGCTGTACTTGGTAATACTTTAATAATTGGTGATGGTGTAGGAAGTACAAGACACACAACTAACGGAACATCTTTTACAAATACTACTTTAGCACCTGTCAGTAATACTTTTGCACAGTATCAAGGTAGGATTTATGCAGGCGGTACAGCTAGTGACTTGTTTTACTCAACCTCTTTAGATGCTACAAACTGGAACACTAGTGGCACAAGTGATAGTAGTTCTATTGCAATACCAGGTGAGGGTAGAATACAAAGTGTGTTCAATGCTAACGATCGTATTATAGCAACTAAAACAAGCGGTTTAATGTTTAAATGGGATGGCTACAGTTTAGTTGATACATCAAGCAAAGTTGGACCTTCATCAAGTGAGTCAAGAGCTGAAAAAGAAAGTTTTAATATATGGTTAAACCAAAACGGCTTATATGGATACACAGGTGGTTTTCCTACATTGCTAAGTAACGCTATACAAAGCCAGATATACAATTCTACCAACACAGGTATAACGAGTGCTAACTTTAGCAATGCACCAGCTAATTTTTACAAAAATGATTACTTAATTAAGGTAGGAACGGTAACACCTGACATTACAGGCTATCAAATAGATGATGCTTTGATTAAATATGATCTACAAAAGAACGAGTTTTTAAACTATAAGTTTGCAGATGTACCTACAGCTTTTCACAGTTACAAAGATGCAACAGGTTTAGAAGTGTTGTTGTTTGGTGATAGTAGTGGTCAATGCTATAAACTATCAGGTACAGCTACAACTGATAATGGTGATCCAATAGAAACTACCATGGAGTTTTTAATAGCATCAGGTGAGGTAGATAATGACAAGGAGTTTAGAAGATTTAAAGCATTTTTTAATCCTGGTAGTCAAGCTAAAGTATCAATAGCAATAGCAGATACATTTACTAAAGAGGGTAAAACTTGGATACCTTTGGGTGACGCTCGAAGTGGTATAGTAGATTATCAGTTTCCACATAACAGTAGAGGTAGGTTATTATTTGTAAAAATTTATGAAAACTCAACTGATACAGCATTTACTTTATATGGATTTACTGTTGAAGCTGACATATTAAAAGACTAATGGATTTTAACATTTTAAACTTAGATAGTTTTTATACATCTAAAACATCGCCACTAAACCAGCGTAATAATTATGTTAATGGTTACGATTTTGATGCTTACAATGAAAGGGGAGCTGTTACTACAAGTAAAGTACAATATATTACAGCAGATAAGATTGCTGCAGGTACTGTTACGGTTGCAATGAACCTAGGAACTAGTATTGGTGATGCTTATATACAGCTTGATGGTGCCAACAACAGAATAGTAGTTAATGACGGTACTACAAACAGAATAGTAATAGGGAATATCTAACATGGCTATAACAATGAGGGCATCTTTATCAGGATATGATGCTTTAACAGAAACAGACAAAACTAAGTATTCTATTTATGGCGACGAAGATAATATCCTAATTAAGGAAAATGCTAGGGGTTCTGGAACTGTGGGACTGTTCTCTATAGGTACAGTATCACACAACTTGGGCTATATACCTTTTTACCTAGCTTACACAGAAATTGGTTCCGGTACTTATCAAGTAGCTAATTCTTTTGACCCCTTTGGTGCTGGTTGGAGAGTGTACTCAAGCACTGCAGATTTAATGTTTTCAAATCAACTTGGTAGTACAACTACTAACTACAAGTATTATGTGTTTAACGATAATATGGAGGATTCTTTATGAGCAGTATTGTTGCTATGACAAAACAAGGAAAAGACGCTTTAACGGAGACTAATCCCAATAATTTTATATTTCACAGCGATTACAACACTTTTAAAGTTGTTTCCCAAGGTGTAGTTAGTTCACAAACAGTTGATGCTAACCCTAAGATTTTTACTCTAGCACACGGACAAAGTGGAGTTCCTGCTGTTTATGCTTTTGCAAAGTTTCCTGATGGTTTTGTAGCTTTACCTAACGAAAAAGAAAGGGCTGGTGTTGACCCTGTTGATAGATACTGGCTTGTGGATATAGATAGCACAAACATAAGATTTAATTTTTACAAGGGATCTGGTTCTAATTATAGTGTAGACATATCTTATTATATTTTTGAGGTACCCATATCATGAGTTATATAATGGCAATATCAAAGGAAGGTATTAATGTTGGTACGGCAACTAACCCTGACGATTTAAACTATTCTTCTGAATATAACACCCTTAAATACTACAAGGCAGGTAGTGTTGTTTTACCTTATAACGGTTCAAATGTTGAGGGTACTGTGGCACATAATCTAGGTTATGCACCGTTTTTTACTGCTTATGTTAATAATCTGTCCCCAGGAAATACTTGGAGCATGGTTCCACAAACCTTTAAAAGTGGACCATTTTACTTGTATATGAATGCCTATGCTAATACAGCAAACTTATACTTTAGAATTGAAACGTCCGCAGCTGTCAATACAGCCACTTTTTATTACAAAATATTTCTTAACAACACTGGGCTATAATTGACATTAACAAAAGTTTTGCATATTATTAACTTAATAAGTAATTTAACCTATCAGTAATTAGACTGTTATTATTGTGTTCCAGAAAGCACAGGGATTTTTAATAATCTATGGCTTTAACACAATTTACAGATGCAGCAGGAAGAACAGCTTGGAAAGATGACAGCGGTAAAGTATTTACTGAGGGTGGTACTAGAAATACTTACTATACTGTAGATCAATGGAACACAAGACAAAAAGAAAAGTATGGATCAGGTTCTAGTTCTAGCAAATCAAGTTCCTCTAGTAGTTCTAAATCTTCAAGCTCACCATCAATTGACTATAATAAAATAATTGAGGAAAATATTAAAAGGATGCAGGAAGCTAACGCACCTGTAATTCAATCTTTACAATCAAGTATTCCCGAAACACAACAGAAGTTTGCTACTGAAAGAACACGCTTACAAGGTGAGGTTGAGCCACTAAAAGCAAGGTATGACAATTTATTATCAAAAATTAAAGGACAAGAAACTACTGCAACTAATAGACAAACTGTAGCTACACAAAATGAGCTTGGTAGAAGAGGTATAGTTGGTGGAGGTTTAGCAGAGCAGACTTTAGTTGATGCACTTAATCCTATTACAAGTGAATATGCAGGTTTAACAACAGATGCCAGTTTAGGTAGGGAAGCTGATTTAAGAGCCATACAAAATGCTATAACAGGTTTAACAGGGCAGGAAACAGAAGCTACAAGGTCAATACAAAACGCTATTGCACAGCTACAGGCAGGTGCTAATCAAAGTGGTGTACAGAATGCTTTGGACATAAGCACACTACTTCAGGGGCAAAGACAGTTTGATACACAAGAGAGTAGACTAAACAGGCAGGCTGACCTGTTAGAGAGGAACTTTAACGAAGCTACTTTGCCACAAATACAGTATGCTTTGAATAAACCCTACTACCAACCAGACACTACTAACCCATTACTACAGGAATTACAGAATTTAGCAATTGAAGAGTATAGAAGAAAGATGGGTTTAAATAATGCACCAAATAATACACCAAATTTTAGTACAGCTGGTGGTCAACAAACGTATGTACCTAACAGCTGGCAGGAAGGCTGGTAATCATGGCAAGAATAAGAGTTATAAATAAACAAACAGGACAAAAAGGTACAATAGATGAGAGAGATTTTAATCCAGCAATATTTGAAGTACCACAAGTACAAGCACAACAACAACAAGTACAACCCGAGCAAAAACAAGGTTTTATAGGTGGTTTAGTTGAAAGTTTAACAAGACCTTTTACTAATACTGCTGCCAAGTCTGCAGAAGCTTTGTTTACTTTAGGAAGAATGGGTTTAGACAAAGGTTATAGACAAGCCTTAAGTGGTAACGCTAGTAGTGAAGATTTAACAAGGGTTTCAAAAGAAGGTGATACTTTAAGACAGTATTTACAAAATAAAGGGGCTACGACTGAAGGTGGTTTTTTAGATAAACTGTTACTAAGTGATAAAGAGCTTGCTAATAGGTGGAATATAGGAAAAGGTACTGGTGGTGACTTACTAGGCTTAGCATCTTATGGTGTGCCTGTTGGGAAAGCTGGATCAACTGTTAAAGCTGTATTAGGTCGTGGTGCTTTGTCAAGCGGTATGTTTGGTGCTAGTGATGTAATCGGTGAAGATGTTAATGCTAACTTAGATAAGATACTAAAGGGGGCTGCTGTTGGGATTGCTACAGGTGGTCCTAGTGCCTTACTTGTTTCAAAAATTATACCTGGTTTAATTAACAAAATAAAAGGCGGAAGCACCAATTTAAAAACTGATGTATTAGCACCAAAAGCTCCAAGGGGTACAAACCCTGCTACTATACCTGATTTTGAAAAAGAGGCTTTAAAAAAAGCGGAAGAGTTTGGACTAAAAGGTAGCAGTAAAGCACAGTTAGAGAAACTTTCAAAAGTAAGGGCAGAGTCAATTGGTAAAACTGATAAAATACTTTCTAAGTCATCTAAAACAATAGGTGTAGATGATTTATCTACAAGGCTAAAACAAAACCTTGATAATAACGCTGTAGAGTTTATAGGGGGTGATAAATCATCAGAACAGCTGTTAAACAGAGAACTTTTAAGGCTTGGAAAAAGTAATGTTTATGATGATGCTACTAACAAACTTTTAGAAAAAGTAAAAGGTAGTAGCAGACCATTACACCAAAAAGAAATAGAGAAACTTATCAATGCTGGGGATATGTCTAAAGCAAGAGCCTTAGTTGATGCTTTACCGGAAGGGGATGTTTATAAATCTTCAATGACTTCTATGTTAGACAAATTAGCACCAGAAACAAGAGGCGGTGTTTTATCAGCTAAGGACTTGTTTAAGTACAAAACTGAATTAGGTAATAAGATTAATTGGAACAGTGATATAAGTAAAAACAACAGAATACTAAAAGATATCTGGAGGGCTGTAGATGACACCTTAACAGCTCTAGAGCCTGCAGTCAAAGAAGAAACACTTAAACAAAGAACAATTAGAGAAATTGGTGAGGGTTTAGCTAAACAATCAAAGAGTAATGCTGGTAACTACACAGTACCTTTATTGAATGTTAAACTACCAACTAAAAGAATTGTTGAGGGGGGTAAAAGTGCTTTAGCACAGGGGTTAGATAGGGTACCCACGCTACCACAAAGCGAGGTGGCTGGTAAGTCTGCTTCTATGTTACCAACAGCATTAACCAGTGCTTTAGGTTTAAACCAACCAACACAAGTTAATACACCTTTAAATACACAGGCACAAGTAACAATGACACCAACAACACAAGGTGGTGTGTCAAGTACAGGTGTTACTACACAACCACAGCCACAAGCACAACAACCTATTATATCTAATGATGAGTTGGTGTTACTGATGTTATTAGATCCTAAGAACTCTAGCACATACCAAGCTATTGCAGATTTACAGGGTGGTGGTGCAAGTACACAAAAACCTTTAAGTTCTACGACAGAAAATAGGGTACAATTAGCTAACTCTGGGTTAAGAGCCTTAGATGAGTTAGAACAACTATATGTTGCCGACCCTTCAAAAGTTATCAAATCGTCTTTACCAGGTAGTATAGGCGCTAGGGACTACGAGTCCGCTTCTTTAAGGGCTGTTGAAGGTTTACTAAGGGCTAGATCAGGTGCTGCAGTTCCTGAAACAGAGGTTAAAAGATATAGAAATGCAAATCTTCCTAGAGTTGGGGATAGTCAAGAAACCGCAATCAGAAAACTGCAAGCCTTTAGAAAAGATTTAGAGGAAGTAGCAAACTCAGGTGCTACTATGCCATCACAACTTGAAATACTACAAAATGCTGGTATAAATTTACAGTAACTATGTGTGAAAAGTTAAGTAAAAAAGAACACTACAAAGAAGCTAAAAGTCTAATTAATAAGTATGGTACTGACAAAGGTTTGAATAAGTATTTTAGTTATAGAGCTGCTAAAAATGATCAAAGGTTTATCAATTTGGAGACCAAAGTAAAACTTTTGGAAACAAATCATATAAAGCATTTAGCTAAGGAGCTAGAAGGACTTCACAGCGACATAGAAGAAATTAAGAGCAAAATATGAGCGATAAAGACTTAGAAATGATACAAAATAATAACAACAGGATAACAGCTTTGGAGGCGACATTTGAATATTTTAAACAATCTGTAGAGATTATTAGGGGTGATATACAGGATATTAAAAAAAAGCTTGATGACAAATACGTATCAAAGGAGTATGTCAAGAATGAGATAGATAAGGCAATAACAGCTAGTGAAAAGAGAGACCCCTTTTCTAGGTTTAGAGCTAGTATAGGGGAACGTACTATATACATCGCTTTAATAGGTGGGTTAGCTTACGCATTAATTAGTAAATTGATTACTATATGACACTAACAGAATTTAAAAATAAATACTTAGGCAAACAAGTCGAGTATCACAGTTATGGGGCTGGTGCTTTAAACCAATGTGTAGATTTGGTTAATAAGTACATAGTAGATGTATTAGGATACGACCATATTATAGGCACTAACGCTAAAGATTTTAAGGACAGATTTAATAAAGAGCAATTTACTTGGATACCAAACACACCCGAAGCAGTACCTCAAAAGGGGGATATTGTTGTTTGGAACGGTAGGGTTGGTGGTGGTGCTGGACACGTTGCAATAGTTTTAGATGCTAATGTTAATACTTTTACTTCGCTAGATCAGAACTGGTCCAAGGTAGAACGTGTAACAATAGAAGATCATAATTACAACAATGTTAGTGGTTGGTTACGCCCTAAGAGTAACGGAAGCACAACAGGTGAAACACCAATATACATTGAATTCTCACCTGCTAAAAAACTACCTGACGATTTCTACAAAATTAACGAATTTAAAAAGCTAAAGGACAGAAAAGTTGTTAAAGGTGACGAAGCTTTTGACACTGTAATGTCTATACTGCTAAAAAGCGATGAAGATCGAAACAGAGCCATTGCCGAGCTTGAAGAACAGAAGAAACACTTTAATGAAGAGGTTGAGGCACTTAATAAAACACGAAAACAGCTCATTAAAGAGCAGAAGGAAGCCTTTGATAGCGAACGAATTACGCTTGAGGGACGAATTCAAGAATTGGAAGAAAAATTATCAAATTCACCAAATAATATGGCAAAAGAAGAGATAGGTAAAAAATGGTACCATAGTAAAACAATCTGGATTGCAGTTGTAGGTGCTTTAAGCTCTATAGCTATTGCAGTACAAGCTCAATACCCCGAAGTTGCTTTGGTAGGTATTGTATTAAGTGTTTTACAGGTTGTTAACAGGTTCTTAACAGACCAACCAGTGCAGAAAAGTATTAAGTAATTATTAACTTTACAAAATTTGCTATATGGGAGTTGGTCTTGAACTTAGAAGAGAAATAGCAGAGATGCAATTATATGAATGTGCAGTTTGTGGAGGACATATGGATAGATACCACGCACATCACATAGTAGCAAAATGGCAAGGAGGGGGAAATGGTGATAAAGACGACCTCAACTTAGTAGCGGTGCACCCTAAATGCCATGTTCAGCTTGATAATAACAATGTTTTAGGAGAATTGTGGGGTGGGGTGAGACTTGAAGATTGTTCTACATGCCAAGTAGATGACTGGGATAAACACGAGTTAGCTTTAGATCAGGTAGAACTTAATAGAAGGAATACAGATTTAGTTGAAAGGATTGTTAAAGGCTTATGAATAACACACCTACAGAAGATCAAGAGTGTCACACACTTGTTGATTACTTAGAGATACTAAAACAACAAGGTAAAGTAATAGTTTTTAGTCATACGGCAAATGAGACTTACACTAAAAGCTGGAAACAAAAAGCTAGAAACAAGCGTATGGGCGTAAGGTCTGGAGTGCCTGATTACATCATAGTTACTAAAAAACACACTATCTTTTTAGAAATGAAAAGAACTAAAGGCGGAGTTGTTAGTGCAACACAAAAAGAATGGGTTAAGGCTATACAAGACACAGGTGTAGCTTGTGAAGTTTGTAGGGGATTTGACGAGGCTAAAGAATTTTTAGACAGCTATTTATGAGTAAAACAGAACGTTACGATGTGCAAGAAGATAGGGACAACGATATTGTCAGGCACGATAATCCCAACCACCAAGGACATTTTAAGAACGAGTTAAACAAGTGGGAAGCAGAGCAACAAGTTGAAGAATGGGAGCACGAAAATGACCAAACAGGAGTGCAACAAAATATTAGCTAAGAAGTTTGCTAGATTTACAGAGGTAGAAAAGCAACAAGCAGTTTTTCGTGCATATAAAATGGAAAGAGGCACGGCAAAAGATTGGATAATTGAGTGGTTAAATAAAAACTACCCCGATAAAGAGCTACTAGCCTATTGTGATTTTACTTACAATGGGCTTGATAAGGTAATATAAGCCTTACCTAAGCCATTTCTCTTTTATTTGCGTTTTAAGAGGCGTTTTCTTCATTTGTGGTTCCAAGTATACCGTCCCCAAGGTATTCCCATTGATTACTCTCATTTGCACTATATACATTAAACATAGTACCCCACGTATGTTGGCACAGTTCAGGATCGTCAGGAAATATCTCTATCATTAATAAGTTTTCTTTGTTAATTAAAACTTTTCTGCCGTCCTCTAACATTAAATGTGTAAACTCATTATCTTTTACACCTGTAACATTAAACAAAGTTCTTTTCTCTCCATTATTAAAATGTAATATTTGATGTGTTTTCATCTTCTTAACCCTATAAAACTTGGTTTACTATTTTTTAACACGTCACTTAACATACTTTCTACACTTTCAATTTTAGAGGGGTAGTATTGTGTAATGTTTTCAAACAAGTTCATTACTTGGTGTATATCATCGCTATGGTGTGAAAAACCGTCATGTGCATAATCCTTATACAAACCACTACCAACCATTTTTACAGGTATTTTTTCTTTATCTACATAGTTTCTTATAGTTTCAAAAGCTCTATAATAAAAAGGTGTGATTGTGTAAGTTACAGGTATTTTACCCTCAAGTGCTAAGCCACAAGCCATACCCAACATTAATTGCTCACTTGCACCTACATTATAAAACCTGTCTGCAAAGTCATCTCTATGTGGGTCAAAAAGCCCATACCCCAAATCTGCAGTAATTAAAACAATATCTTTATTATTAGCCATTTCTTTATATAGATGATAACCAAACTCACCCCTCATACTGTTATGTATAGGGTAGTTTTTTAGCCTTTTTTTACTGTTCATAATATTTTGTAAGTTCATTATATTGCTCTTCGTTTAACACTTGGTAATGCCCTTTTAACCCAGTTAAAAAGCTAGGTCCCTCAAAAATAGTATTAATAACTTCTATATTAGGGTGGTAGCTTAAACTATTAACTAAATTCATATCTGATAATCCATACCCTGTATAACCATTTGCATTTAAGTAAATATGTAAGTTATCTACTGGATAGTTAATTAAAAAGTTTATAGCCTCCCAAATACTACCCTCTGCAAGTTCACCATCACTAATGACACAATGTACATTTAACTTGCTGTTAGAGTGTGCCATTCCTACAGCAATTGGCAACCCTTGTCCTAAACTGCCTGTACTACAATGAATTAAGTCACCTAGCGATCTATCAGGGTGGATGCCAGCTTTGTGTAAGTATTCTATAGGGTCTATGCCAAAATACTTTTCTAAAACAACATAAAGAGCTAAACCTGCATGTCCTTGCGATAATACAAATCTATCCTTCTTTTTGTTAAACCTTCTATAAACGTGGTCTATAATATCAACGGCACTTAAACAACTTCCTATGTGTGATAGTTTTTCCTTATAGCTAATATCTATAATTCTTTGTTTTAAGTCCTTATTTTTGTGCATTTTGTTTTTGATATTTATCCACATAGTAAGCTATTGTCTTAATAAGACCTTCTTGTAACTCATATTTAGGTTTAAACCCTAAAAGTTTAGTTTCGTGTGTATTAGCTTTCCACATTTTAGGCTTTTGTTCTCTAGTGTTCTCTACTAACTCGATACTAGCAGTAGCGTTCATCATCTTTTCTATAAGTGCCACTACCTTTTGGTTAGATGTTTGTTTTTCTGTTCCAATATTAAATTTACCCTCTTTTTCCATAACTAACTCAACACCGTCTATAAAGTCATCAATATAAATCCAGTCGTGCATTGCATCAGGTTCAAGTTTTATTGTCTCTTTATTAATAAGTTTGTTGATTACTGTGGGTATAAACCTGTGTTCTGCCTCACCAGGACCATACACAGAAAAAGGTCTAATATTAACTACTGGGAAGTTGTGTTTTTCACCCATTGCTTTTGCCAAGTACTCACCACAAACTTTAGTAGCACCATACATTGATTTTGTTTCTAAGGGCATTTTTAAGCTCATAGGAAACTTTTTATCACCATATACGCTACTACTACTAAAATTAATAAAACGTGCCTTAAAATCGATATTAGACGTCAATAAAAAGAATGTAGATATTACATTGGATATAAAGGTCTGACTATCATCTTTTTGGTCACTATGATTACCATAACTTGCCAAGTGAAATATGATATCGGGTTTTACTTCTTCAAATACTTTTTTAACATCTTCTGGATTAAATAAACTAGCTCTTGGAAAACCTGCTACTTTGTAGCCTTGTTTGAGTAATCGGTCTGATAGATGTTTACCTATAAAGCCGTGTTGTCCCGTAATTAGGACTGTTTGTTGTTTCATAATTACTTGTTAATTTAGTACGACGGTAATATACTCTGCAACCACACTTCCCACAGTATACATCAAAGCTTTCACTTTTAATAATAGTCTCGCCTTTGTGAAATCTAAGTACAATAAACCTACCTTTATTCAAAGCACCTAATACTTCTTTTTTTCCTTTTAGCTCACATTTAGGGCAGTATACTAAGTTACTTTTTGACATTTACTTTTTATATCCTGTACTTTGTAAATAAAAATTAATAATCATCATCAAAGTGCTAATTGCTAGTATTATATAAGCTCCATATACTACTTTTAGGTGTTTGTTAAGCCTTGCGTATCTCTCAAGTACAGCAGAATAAAACTGTGGTGGGATATACCCCTCTGTAACATCAATGTACAACTCTTGCACCTCACTCTTAACTTTTAATGCTTTAACCTCTTTTTCTAGTTCTTTTTGTTTTGTTTTGTTTAAAGTTAATATTTTAAGAAGCTTGTTTAGTGCTTTATTTTCTTTCTTTAACTCTCTTTTTTCTTTTTTTAGTTGTTTGTTTTCTTTTACTAAATCAGCTACTACATTGACTGTTATGTACCTATTTAGCAATGATGCTTGCTCTTCTAACTCAGCAAATTGTTCTTCAGTTATCCCTCTTTTGTTAGTTATTTTATTTGTTTCTAAATAACTTCGTATTCCCTTATTTTGTTTTTTCATTTTGTATCCTCCAAAAGTTCGGGGTTATTTAACTTTTCTCTATAAGCTCTAAATTTTATTTCTCTCATTTTTTCCCTTTCAAATTTATTAAAACCCCAAATTAAAAATTGTAGCCGAGCCACCCAACCAATTTTAATGTTCTATTTATCCCAAACAAACTTTCCTTT
>Ga0070753_1000533_pt1 | contig 23369 bp, 13 predicted proteins | sample VirMetDEL_Aug_31_FD_77441 | JGI IMG/M metagenome (GOLD analysis project Ga0070753, IMG submission 77441) | Aqueous microbial communities from the Delaware River and Bay under freshwater to marine salinity gradient to study organic matter... | ecosystem: Environmental > Aquatic > Marine > Coastal... | reverse complement strand
GGTCAGCATAAGAATTTCCAACAAAGATACATAACTATCTTTGACGTTAAATGGCAGATTATCAATGGAATCCGCTATCATAGTTGCCATAAACATTACCATAAGGCAGATCAAAGTAACTGGTCTGATGAGCTTTGCGAGCTTCACATCGCTACTCATGTCAGCTTCCCATCTCCTAGATACTTCCTTCTGATAAGCAACCTCGGCATCCAACATTGCTTTAGCTTCAGCTGGATCAATCCCTGGCTCTTTGTCTAGCAAGTTCTTAACCACACCGAGGGCTCCGCTATCTGGTAGCAGATCCCCTACAGTGCTGAGTACCCCTGGTGCCTTCTCTTTGAGCCAAGCTCCAAGCTTCGTATCCTTAATCCTCTTCTTTTCTTCCTTCATAAATCTCGTTTAGAATTCTACAAAGCTCCACTGTGTGAGGAGCGAGTCTGTTTCCGTCATAGGACCATGCCCTTGAGTACCCTCTGTTGAGGTCGTCCATCATGTCGATCTTCTCTTCGTCAGTTGCGCTGATGTACCTGTTTGTTTTGATAAGATCTTCAAGCTCTTTGTATCTGGCTTTACCCGCCACCGCCATCATGCGATTGATCTGTTCCACGTTGAGTCTTATCTTTTCTTTCATGAACTCTTCGTCGTCCATCCAGGGAAAATCAACCCCGCTTCTTTGGGCTCTGTACTTGTCCTTTCTACTGATTACATCTGGCACACTTACTTGAGATGTGCTTGCGAATCTTGGTGTCCCCAGAGCCCTAGGCAACTCTTCAGTTTGCTCGAACAGCCTGTACATCTCATTAGATACTGGGTCTGCTTGACCCTGCCTGGCCTTTGTGATGTCGAACAACTGGTACATGTATCCATTCGCACCTCTTGGAGTCTGTTTGATCGGATTACCTTTCCAATCTACTCTGACTGGAACGTCGCCCAATCCAAAGGTTCTGTCCATAACTGTGTACTTGGCCTTGGTAAACATCCTCTCCATGACATCCATGTCTTTGGTTACCCTTGTGTCTGGGAGATACTCCCTGTGAGACCTGTAAAGGGCTGACATTGTATTAGGCAGGACCGTGGCTGTCGTTGCTTGCCATACACTCTTAAACCAATTCTCAGCCGCTCTCTCCCACTCAGACTCTGTAGCCGCAGACAAGATGCCAGTCAATCCTTGTACACCCTGAAGGAAACTCTGATCCATCATGTGAGACATGGTTGAGAATGCCCTCAATCCAAATGCGTCAGCTATAGTATGTGTAACTAGAGGTTGATCTCCACGCTCGATCAGCTCTTGCTTTGATGTTCCCTTTGCTACGGCACCGAAGATAGCTCCGATGATGCCGAGCTTATTGTACGAAATGAAGTAATCGTCAGGCTGCTTTGCTGGGTCCTCACCATTCATAAGTCTCTGCAACCCAGTAACGTTGATGCTATTCGGAGGGAACTGATCATACATCAGGTTCTTTTCTTCATCATCTCCGTAGTCAACTGGCCCGCTAAGCAGACCTTCTTTGATAAGCATCATGGCAGTAGTGGAAGCCATTCCCCCAATCAAAGCCTTACCGATGTTCTGAGAAGCCTCCTTGCTGTCTCCGTTAGACATAGCATTGTAAGCTCTAGCGATAGCTACTGGAGGAGCCGCAAAAGTAAGTGTTTCGTACAAGATGTTGGCTGGAGTTCTCCTGTAAGGAATAAATGTTCTCACCAAGAATTTACCGTCCATAAAGGGTATGCCGTCGAAAAGCCTTTCTAGTATCCCGACAAACTCATCCGCAGCCCTAGAAGCTGGTGTCTCTTCCTGGAAGGTTATTCTTCTACCCCGAGACTCTGCGATTTGCTGAGCTCTTTTACCTGGGTACTTGATGTAGTTGTCTCTAGCCTCTCCCTCTAGACCGAGCTCGTTTGCCTGCTCGTAAAGCTCAATGCCTTCAAACATCCTTCTGAATGGAGTGTCACCGACAGACAGGAGCCTGAACATGATCTCAGCTGGGATACCAAGTGTCCCCTGAACAAACAGCTTGACTCTTTGGCTATCGATTTTCGTTGGCTCTCCATCCATCATGAGCGGCAAACCATCATTAGACACAGCAGCCGTCAAAGACCTGAAGGGCATAAACCCTCTGTTGATTCTCCACTCAGTCACATCTTGAGACTGACCAGTAACAACCTCATTAAGAGACTCAATGAATCCACTACCAAACTTTCTAATACCGTACATGTACGCAGAGAAAGACGGTCGTCTAACTGGGTCGGAGTTCTTATCAAAGATCTTGATCAATTTCTCTACTGGGTAGGCTACCAGATCAACTCCGATTTGACCGATTGCATTGATGATATTTGCTCCAACGTTTGTAATCTGAGACATAGGAGTAAGCAGGTTACCCTGAATAAGCATCGACCCGATCTCATTCCAGTTTCTCTCGATCATCTTGTTTGCGAACGTGTCCATTGCTCGCTCAGCTTCTTTAAGCTCAGCTACTTTTGCTTTGAGCTCTGCGTCTACATCCTCTCCCTGAGCACCTTTCTTCATAAGCTCCTCTACCTCAGCTTGAAGTCTAAACAGTTCAGAAGCTATGCCGCTAAGCTGTTTCTCTTGAGATTCGTTGAGGGTTCTACCTCTGAGTTCGATCTCCTTCCGAAGGGTTTCAATGAGTCCTTTCGGCGTAGCATTCTTGAGCTCTCGGAAGTGGCGCAACAGCCTACCTGCCGTGGTACCCATGGCTGCAGCTTCGGCTACGATTCCTGGGATGGCATCGACGTCACCTCTTGCTACGGCACGCTTGATCATCTCAGCAGAAGCAAGAACCCCCATGTCATCGTTTCTACTTTGCAGTCTTCCCAAGGCATCATCGGTCATTATATCGATGAGCTCTTGATCGGACATGTTCGCAAGATTCTCTTTCTCTCTCGCAATACTCTGCTTGGAGAAGTAGTTTCTTGGGTCCTGCAATATCTGCTCACGAACAGCTCCGTACTTTCTGGCGGCTCTACCTGCTGTCCTCCTGATCACAAGTCTTGCTGATGCGCGTGAGGCAGCCTCCTCAGCTCTAGATGCAGCGTCGCTTTCATCGAGTGCAACTTGAGAGGTAAAGGTCATGTTGTCGTAAGCTTCTTGCAAGTCAGTGTCGTTTGCGTACTGAATGCCAAGAACTCGCTCTGAGTAAGCCTTAAATCTATTCAGGGCTTTGTCGTACTTAGGCCCACGCTCAGTCCTCTTAGCCCTCTGTTCTGGGCTTTCGGTTCTGCCTTCTCTCAAGATGGGGTCGTTGTAGTCGTAGTACTCAATGTCTCCTCTCAGGTACACCGTGTTGCCAACGATAGTGGCTTCACCTGCGCTCTTGATCGGTCGGCCCTGAGCGTCTACAAATACATTATGCTTGAATGGATTGAAGAACGCCTTGACTCCGTCGAAGCTGGACTCTGAGATCTTATCTGTAAGGAACCCGCCATTGACGCTGGCCATTGGGAACTTGTTCTCTTGGAAAGAGAGGATCTTGCGACGAGCGTTCTGATTCACGGCGAGTACAGGGTTCTTAACGGTCACGACTGCTGCATACTTAAGAGCCTCCCCTGTCGCATTCTTGTCGTGCATAGTCTGAACTGGCACCCCAGTGTTCTTCATGACATTGAGGTTCAGTCTAACTCCAACTTGTTGACCTTCAGCAATTTGAGAGTTCTTACCTAAAATTCTTCTTGAAGTAGCGTCGGTACCCAAGGCGTCCATGACCTTGCGATCATTAAGCACCATTCCTGGCTTGACCGTCAGCGCTTCTTCAGGCGATCTCTTTCTGTAGAGGTTCGAGTCCTCAGCGTTCTGAGATTTGTTGAACGGCAAAGACAGTTGCATTGAGGCTTTTGCTTCTGCTTCAGCGGTAATAGTTTCTGACTCCGTTGACTCAAGGTAGATCCTTGTGTTCTCTCTGTCGATTGCTTCGGCGGCAGCAATGTTATTTGCTTCAACAACCATCCTATCAAGCCTGGCCTCTCTCCTCTCTGTTAATGTAAGATCTTCCTCGGCTCTAGACTGAATGGCAGCAGAAGCAAAGTCGTTGTATGCGGCTGGCCTGAAGTCATTAGCACCCTTCATAACCTGTCCATCAGCAAAGAGGAGCTGAGTAAACTCAGCGATAGACATGTTCATCTCCATAGCAGCCTGAGCAATCACATTCTCCATGACTCTCCGCTGCTTGTACTCTACTGGTATGGCCTTATCCTCACCAGTAATTTTTTCAAGCATTCTCTCTATCTTTCTCTGGAGCTGTTCTTCTGATCTAAGTGCAAGCTCTCCTGCTTTGTCGATAAGCTTTTTGTCGTATTCTGCCAACTCAAACAGATCCGTAGGGACTGGCATGTCTACCATCTCAGCAAGTGTCCCTCTGTACCTATCCATAATGCTGTCCACGGTACTGTACCGACCAAGCAACTGGAGCAAGGTTCTCCCCATGTGGCTGTCGATGGTCAGGGCGTCGTTGTTGCCGTTGAGGTTTAGGGCAAACGCCCCTACCTTCTCAGAGAAAACTCTCTGAGCCACAAATCTTTTGGGCGTGGCTTCAGAAGGGAACTCAAGAGACATCTGACTTTCGCCATCTACTTGATTCATAGCATCCAAGAACTCCACGAGATTGTACGTGCCGTCTTCGTTCTGGTACTTGGCAAGCTCGGAGTTGAGTTTCTCTAGGTTTTTTGCTATTGTTTGTCTGGTCTTACCAGGAACACCTTTTATATCTATCCCAGCGGAGTCGGAACCGTTTCTGATGTCCTGAATGATTCTGGGATCAATGTATGTCTCCCCACCAAACGCCCTCCAGTTGGCTGACTCCATCATAACCTGCTTTGCAAGGTCGATGTTTGGTTTCGCTTTGTTGCCAACAGACGTGAACGACTTCACAAACTGATACACTGCAAGGAAGCCTTCTCTAGATGAATCGACTTCACCCCCAGTAAACTGCTTGAGCATGTTGTCTACATCGATCTCAGCCTGCTCCTTGTCTTTTCTGAAGAACTCGATGGGATCAGAGCTGAATACCTTGACTCGTGCTTCCACAGATCCGTAGTAAGACCTCATGAGTCCAACCAAAGCATCCTTTGTCCTCCTGGTAACCTCTGCTTCTGACTGATTGTCGTAGTCAATGCCGTACTCTTCCTTGGCTACAGACGAGTGGAACATTCTAGTCAACGCCTTGTTCCCAGCGTCGTATCTGATACCGAATCGCTCCTCCATAAACTTAGCCTTCTCTTCAAACGATGCGTATCGTCCACGCTTTCTGAGGTCTAGCTTGAGAGCGTAAGAAGCTTTGCCTTGCGGCGAGTCTGGTTCGAAATCGAACCCAATCCCCGTGCGCTCAGAAGCACGCTTGAACATCTCCTCTGCCTTGTCGTTCATGTTCTGAACGTAGCTCTCGTAGCTAAGACCGTATGAATCTTTGTCGGAGTTGTATCTTCTCTTGACCTTGTAGTAGTTGTTGAGCATCATACGCTTTGCAGCGTCGTCGATCAACCCCTGCTTCTGCGCTTCAAGGACTCTTTCCTTGTACACTTCAAGGCTCATGTTCACCACATCTGTAGAAGGCTTTCCTCTTGATGCAGATTTTCTTTTGATGACACCAGTATCAATAGGCGTTCCATCTTCGGTTTGGAACTTAGAGTAGTACAAGTCAGCCCCGAAGTCAGTGACCTTCTTCCACCAGTTGATGAAGTGGTACTTGTCGTTAAACTTCTTTGTAACTCTTTTGTTTCCAATATCCTTCTTGATGCCCTTCTTCCAGCTGAAGATTGGCTCAAGCATTGTCACTGTAACTTTACCATCCTCTCCAGGCTTAAGGCTGAGTGGTCTGACAACGCCAGAAGCCTTGGGTCCATTAGATGGATTGGCTTTGGTGTCCGCCGAGAAGGTGGCTCCTGTCTTTCTGGCCGCATTAAGCTGTGCTGCTACACGGAAGATCGAGTTCGGATCGCTGAGACGCATATCCTTTGCCATGCCAGCTTTAACCAATATCTCGTTGAAGAGGCGCATGACACTATCTGCAATACCTAAACTTACGCTGGAAGACCCGCCAGCCAGAGCAGAGATAAGGTCGATAACGACTTCCTCTCTTACTTCTCTAGGGTCTTTACCCTCACGTTGGTAAGTATCTTTCTTTGCGAGCAACCTGTTCAGAAGAGCACCACCATCCTTCGCTTTGCCAGCGATTTCAAGGGCCCTTCTCTCCATTGCCTGCTGCTGACCGTCCGTAAGCTGCTGGAAGCCTGGTCCAATAGCCGCATGTCCAACCTCCTCTACCACAGTTTCGGCAAAGGACTTGGTTCTATACTCAACCCCTTGCTCCTTGGCTTGCGCAGCCTCAGAAGCGGCATTGATTCTAACCTGAGATGCAGAGACGAATATGGTTGGAACACCGTCCTTCACTTCGAAGAACAAGCCACCAGTGCCTTCGCCCATGTAGTCCTGAGATCCCTCAGGCATAAGCACCATTCTGGCATCAGCTCCATACAAGGACTGGAACAGCTTAAACAGGTTGTTAATGGTGCGGGCTTCATTCTTGTTGAGCACACCTCCGTCTCCAACCTTAACGCCAGCCTTTGGGCTTACCGTTACAGCGCCTTCTGGCAAACCAGTCTTTTGATCTACAGTCGTCTTCTGCTCTTCTGCTTTCTGCTCCGCCTCCTTTGCCTTCTGTACAATGTAATCTTCAATCGCCTGCAGGTTAGACTCAAGATCTTTGACCCGACCTTCAAACTCCTCCTTGCTGATTTCATTACCCTCTCTGTCTACATACTTGTCTGACAACGGCTTTGCAAACCTAACTACATTGCCGTCTTCATCTTTGATGGCGCTAAAAAAGTTGTCAAGATCATCACTGAACTCGACTCCTTCTTCGAATGTTTGCATGCTTCCGTCTCTGAGAACGAGACCGTCTCTGTGCGCTACTGACTCTTGGTTGAACTGTCTAGCAAACTCAGCAGCCTGCTCTCTTGTCATGCCTTCCACAAGGAAGCTGTTCTCTCCATTGCCGTAGCGACCCACAATTTTGTGGTACTTGAGTCCTAGTTTTTTGAGGTACTCTTCTGCTTTTTTGTTGTTGGCTGCGTTAGACTCGTCACTTACTGCTCTTGCATTCGGGTTTTCAGCCGTAAGCATGGCGTAGTTTTCCGACGCAAGGATGCCTTCGATCTGCTCTCTGGTCAAACCCGAGTTCTGCATGGCATCAATGTTAGCTTCAGTCCACTCAGGTGTAGCTCTGTTTGCAATCTGAGCGTTGATGTCGAGGATGTCACCTACGAATCTAGATGGGCCAGAAACAATCTTACTGTCAATGCCAGCAACCTCTGCCAAGGCCTCCTCAAGCAAGACTACATTCTCCATAGCCTCGTTAAACGCTTCGATGTCTCCACCCTCTGTAGCTGCCTCTGCTCTAGCTGAACGAGCTTCTGCTCTAGCTTGATCAAGCTGACCCATTAGTTGCTGAACGGTCTTTCTTCTACCGAGCTCATCTTGCAGGGCTTTCTCTGCTGTATCCAGAGACGACTGAGAGGGAGGATCTTGAGTTCCGAGCCTGTCTCTCAAAAGAGTAACAGAATTTCGTGCCTTCTCAACCTCATCATCGATGGCAGCCAACCCATCTTTCAGAGCTCTGCGGAACATCAGGTCTGATTCTTCTTGGGTTAGAGTTACGTCTTCATCAATGTGAGCTTGCTGAATTTCAAGGCGCTGCTTGATGGCTGCAGTCATACGCTCTTTGAGTACTCCTCTTTCCTCTTCAGTAGCTTCCTCCCTGCTGGCAGCTTTATTCAGGCGCTCGATCTCTGCGTCGAGCAACTGCATCTTTTCAAAGTCTCCTTCGTGACGAACGCTCATCATCGTGTAGAAGTCTTGTCTACCTCTCACAAGGGATTCGATGTCTGATTCGATTCTGCTAATCTCAGCTTGCAGGTCTTGAACCCTTGGGTCTCCAGTTGCGTAACCAGCAAGCTTCTTTTGAAGCTGTGCTTTTTGGGCTTCGAGCTGGCGCTGAGTTTCTGCCGCCGCGTTTGCTCTCGCGTTCGATGCTGCTTTAATTCTTCCTGAGATATTACCTGACGTGTCAACACTGACACCAGCCACACCTCCAATCAAACCAGCATCAATCACATTGCCAATCTCAGAAGCCAAGTCAAACTTCTCACCCTTACCTACCGCCTTAAAATAGCTAGTTGTAAGTTCCGTAGCTGCCTCTTCCAAAAACTCAGAGGAGAATGCGATACCCTTTCTATATCCGTACCCCTTGATCATATCCATTGTTAGGAGCTGACCATTCTTTCTGGCTAGAGAGGCTGCCGTATATGACTTCAGGGCTGCTTGCTCAGAGGCCTTGAAAATAGACGTGCCAATTCTAGCGAACGCAAAGTCTCCAAGGCCATTTGCGAGTGCATAACCATACTTTCCCATGTCGTTGGTGAAGTCCTCGTCATAAGCCACTTCTGAATAAGCCTTAAATCCACCGCTAGTACCCAAAGCGACAGCGCCTCCGAACCCAGTCATACTCAAGGCAATGCTCGGAGCAGCACCAGCCACCCCAGTCAGCAGCTGCCTTGTTCCATTTACAATGTCCCCATTTGCGTAGGAGTCTACGATACCCGACTCCTGGACTGTCATGGTTCTTGCAGCGGCCTCATCTGTTTCATTTATGTCGGCAAAGTACTCTTTCTGCTCCTCTTCCCCTAGAAGTGCCATCATGATTGGAACCTCCAGTCCTTTAGTCAGCCCCCCTACCGCCATATCGAGAGACGTGACCATGTCTTGAATGAGGGGTTGATCGTTGTATCTTCCGTCCCCATCTAGGTCTGCATTCACTTTCGCGTGATAGTACAGTTTGTCCGACAGCATCGAGATGAACTCCTTGTCAGATCTCTGTTCTGGTGTAAGTTGACTCAAGAGCTCTTCTTTAAGAACCCCTTGGTTAAACTCCGTGAGCTTATTTGTGTAAGCTTCCTTTATGAAGTTCTCTCTTTCTTCGTCGATCTCTTCTTGTGTCAGAGTTCGGTATTGCGCAGGAGTGTACGCTGCACCATATCCCGCGTAAGTGGAGGCCGTAGCAATCTTGTCCCCAGCTTTTTTGTTTTCGATCGCTCTCAAGCCTTTTAGGAAATCCTCATCATTCCCAAGGGCAGAGTAAATTTCAGGAGCCTGAGCTTCAGCCTTGACCTGAGCTGATCTAGCAAAAGCGTCTGCATCGAAACCTCCAAAATCATACCTCGCAAAATCCTCAGACTTACCTAACTTCGCTTGCTCCTTCTCAAACTGCTCCATATCATAGAGCACATCGCTGCCTATGTCTCTGATGAGGCTAGGCCCGTAAGACATGCCTCTTGCCATGAACTTACGTACAGCCCAACTTAGATCTCCAGGCTCAGCTCCACCGAATGGAGAGGCGTCCGATTCGGATGGACCATCCTTTTTTTTTTGAGGGAAAAACTCTGGGAACTTTTCATTTACCTGATCCCAATCCTGATACTTCTCCCAGGTCGCCACGTAATCCTTAAGGATCTGAGGGTCTGTGTCCGCAAACTCTGGGAACTTCGAGTTGACCGTATCCCAATCCTGATACTTATCCCACGTTGCTACGTAGTCTTTTAGAAGCTGTTCGTTTTCGTTCATTGTTTATCGTGCTATTCCGCCCGTTGGACTTGTGGTTGTTTGACCCATCGCTGCGTCAGTTTCTTCCTGGGTAGTAAGACCCTGAAAGTCTGGAGCCTTCTGGTATTCTCCTGATGTAAATTTACGAAATAATTCGGCTAGCTTTACGTCGTACTCCATGTTTAAGAGTTGATCCAACTTGGCGATCTGATCGATATTTGATCCGTCAATCGTGACTCTTTTGTCTACGATCGTTTCCGCTTGACCAGGGGAGCTAGATTTAGATGTTGTTCCTATCAGCTGAATCGTGTCTCCGAAAACATCGTAAGAGAACTGCGTGACTTTCAAGTCAAGCTCATTGCCGTCCTCGTCGGTCACCTGAATGCTGTCGTCAAACGAATAAGGGAAAGTAACTTTCTCTCCAGGAGCAGTTGTGCCAGGCTCCATATTGCCAGACCCGACAACAGCCTCAAACAATCCCCCACTTTGAACCGCGTTCTGGATTTCATCTCCCACAACCCTAATAGACTCCATGGCTGCGTCCTTTTTCTTTCTCTTCTCTTGTGCTTTCGCAGTCTGCGTTGCTGTAGCTTTTGGTGCCGCTTCCTTTTTCTTGAGGTCTCTCCACCCCTGAACAATTTCGTTCGCGTAAGCGAGCTGAGCGTCAGAAAGATTATCAAATCTAGCTGATGCGTTTGGGTGCTTCGCAAGCATAGCTTTAGCCTCTTCAGACATCTCACCTTGTTCAGCGAGTTCAGAAACTCCCATGACTTCACGGGCCCTCCTGTCTGCGATAGCAGGGTTATTGAGAACGTAGGTCAATGCAGCTGACTCAGCCTTACTCTCGGTGTCAAACTGAGTAGCCCACTTTTCTTCTATTGCAAAGTTCAATCCGTCGATGACAGGAACTGGCTGGAGGTCTGGCTTTGAAAGCTCAACAAGCTCCTTGAAGTACTCTTCTTTTGTTTTGTAATTGCCTAACTCATTCCCAGCCTTATCTACGAGTACATAGCTACCATCTGCCCGCCTCTTCATTTCACCCTCCCTCAAGGCTGTCGCTTTTGCCATAGTCTCGTCGTAGGCCTGCATGCCAATCTTTGCGTTGTACACCTCACCGACACCCTTGATGTTCTCTGTAGGCGCCTGTCTGGGATCTGCTCCAGTCTTTACGAAGTAGTTGTGTGCAGTTTCGAGATCCTGAAACCCCTTGATCGATTGATCATAGACAGTCTCAGCCTCTGTTATTTCCTTCTGGAATTTGGCGATGTCCTCATTAAACCTCAAGATATCTGCCTCGTCAGCGAAGTTGTAAGCACCCTCTACGCCACCATTAATCTTGTCTTTGATCTCCTGAGCGTCTGAAGCGAACATAGACGACACCGCTGGGTCACTTGAGAAATCAGCGTCAGGAATCATCGTCAAAGCCTTCCGCTCTTGAGTCTTGATCTCTCCGAACTTCTTAGCGAAGTCTGTTAATGCTGACCCTGCGGCGAGATTGCTCGCTTGCATGCCCTTGATATACTCCTTAGCATAAGGGGATTGAGTTGAGCGGTTGAATCTTCCTAGCCCAGCTATCGTCTGCCTTGAATCAGCCATTATCCTTTTGATTTATTTTTCTGAACCAAGCTCTGATTTTCCTGTGAAGTGGAGTATTACCTTTAGCGGCTTCTTGTTCCCAGTCACCCATGTCTTGAGGTGATACAATGCCTTCTCCCCCAGTCATCTCTCCGATCTTAGCTCCGTCCTGCATGATGTCAATAGGGTTGTTTTTGTGAGAGAACTCTCCAGGAGTTTCTTGGTCTCTCATCAGTTCCCCTCCTTCCTCAAACGTGCGCCCCCCACGACCAAAGATGTCAATCTGGGCGTAAGGGTCTGACCCGCTAAAAAAGTCTACACCACCTCCACCTGAAGTACCTCCTGTTCCTCCTTCAGACGCCATACGCTGAGACCACTCAAGATTACCTCCGCCCCCACCGCCACCAAAGAGGTTCTTTAGTCCGCCTCCAGAACCCTTGCCTTGGCCCCAATCAGTCTGCATTGCGATATCTATGCCAGCCCCAAGAAGGTCACTTCCGAACTGAAGGTTACCCATTCTCTTCTGCACATCTCCAAACCTCATCATGTCTTCCGATCCGTACTTCTGCGCCAAACCTTCGGCACGCAGACCTCTGCCGAGCATAAGGTCTGTCCTGGCATCCACCAGCTTCTGCTCTGCAACTCGTTGCTCTTGACCGCCTACAATGCCAAGGCCCTGAGCCTTCCTCATTTGCTCGTCTGCAGCAATCTTAGACAAGTTGTCCAGCGTCTGCTGAGTGGCAGATTGAGTGCCCGCAGCAAGAGATCTAGCGCCTCCGTACTTTAGCGCATCGAGTGTCTTCGCTTCAGTCTTGGCAGCCTCCCTCCTTAAGTAGTCAGAGGTAGGATCTTCCATGACCATTCTTCTCAGGTCGGTGAAGGACGGCCCCAACCCATAGTCTGCCCTGCGACGCTCCGCCGCCTCAATCATTCTGTCAGCCTCTCCTATCGCAGTCTCTGCTCTCAACGCATCAGCCTCAGCTTGATCGCGGAACGCATCTGACTGCATTCCTGACTGCATCTTACCAGTTATAGCCTTAAGCAAAGCGCTACCCGCCATGAGCCCCATGGTCACAGGTTCGAGCGCGTATGTAAGATTAGGGTCTGCTTCCCTGAAGATGATTGATATGAGAGTGTGTAGTGCTTCCAGCATTTTACAAATATAGTTATTGATTGCCTAGTGCGTGATTCGCCTTAGAATCTTTGTAGTAGGCATTGATTGCATGTAGTTCGTTTACGCTCTTTTGCGATGGGTAAGCCGCTCCGACACCCTGAGGTGTATATTCCAATTCAGCTCTAGCCCAGTTGCCTCTTAGCTTGTCTCCAGTAATACCTCCATCAGCAAAGCAATAGAGATTTCGATCTGCAGACACGCCAGAGGTTCCGTTGAAAGTTATCTTCCTGTTCGGTCTATCTACCGATACTATGTTTACACCAACAAGATCCGTTATGGTTACTGCGCTTGAAGTCGTGAATGCCACACTGTACCCGATCGGGATGTGAACACCTCTGAGGCTGTTCTTCATGATCGCAGAGTTGGTTCCCGCATCCACACTTTCTACCTCGCCAATAGGAAGGTATTTGCTGGATGAGGCGTAGATATCATTGTAATCAGTAGAATCTCCCGCACCTACGTAAGCGTAGTGGACGCCTTCCTTCTCTTCAAATGAAAGGTTTGGAGATGTAGTGCCTTCACTACTTTTAATGACCGTAGTCCAAGCCATATCCCCCTCTATGGAGATGCTCTGGTAGTGCTTGACTCTGTTCGGGTTATCGTTGAATACGACATGCACCCTTGAGGAGTCAGCAGCATTTCTACCCATGAATACGTTAGAGTTGTCTTCGTCGTTGAACTCGTGAGCCAATGCTCCTGTGCTAGAATCGCCAGATCCGAGAGCGTAAAACCTACCTCTCAGCGTGGCGTAGCCCTCAGGGATAAACGTATAGACCGATGTCCAAGCCCCACTCTTCTCATCCCACCCGAAGGTCCTAGATCCACCCGAAGCGTTAAATGTAAAAAACACTATGTCGTCTTCTGGGTCGAACCCAGACACAACAGAAGTAGAGTTGTCAAACCTGTCATCGAATGTCGACTTGTTTTCCATGTCAGACATTACAGTCATCCCTTGTTGGGATACCTTTACAAGAGCGGATCTCTCTACGTCCGCGAAGTACACAACACCGTCCCTAATGGTAACAGACTCGGGGTTTTGAGTTCCGAAATCTGCAGAGTAAGATACGAGGTTGTTCACAGGAGAAGCTGCCAAAGACACAAGCCCGCTCTGAGTTCCCGTCTCAATGACACTCTTGTTTATGCTAAGCCTTGAAACCTTGTTCTCCTGAAGAGCCATAAGGTTGTCGCCACTCATCCCTATAAACTTACAAGCACCGTGCTCTGAAGGCAAGTCAAAGAAGTTCGCGTTAGCTGGAGTGAAAGAAGACAACGTAAGAAACGCGGTATCGTCAGCGTAAGGATCACTGTACGTGATGCTGTTGTACCTATTGACTGTTGCGGCCCTGTCAAACTTCACGTGAGCCCTACCTCTGTTCCACGCCTTCTCGCTTGAGATTTCAGTAGGGTATTGATCTTCCAGAGCAAACGGAACAAACACCCAGTCCTCAAGATCATCTTGGTTGAAAGAGTCCACACCATTCCACTCTGGAGTTACACACGAGACTGTCCTGAGTCTTACGTCACCATCTATCAGCGTTAGATTAGCTCCGAGTGGGTTGCTGGTGGCCGTCAATTTTTTCTGAACCCCAAACTCATAGTAGACCTTTGTGTCCGCAGACTTCTTAGGGGTGAGCAGCTCTATGACGCATTCTTGACCCCAATAGTTAGTGGCAGTCCCAGAGTTAGGGTTTACGTCTACTGGATAAGAAGCAGCGCCTGTCATTGAGAACCAGTCAAAGCCCTCGTACTTGAGGTTGGCATCTGGGTTTCCGTCTCCAGTAGTGTCTACTCTAAAACCACCCTCAATCTCTGGAGCTCTTAAAACCAAAAACTGCCCTTCAGTCTGATCGTTAGACGAAGATCCCTCGATGGGGTTTCCGCTACCAGAAGTTAGTGTCTCAACCCCAAGCACCTCAAACTCTATAATACCTCCCCCACTTTCGTTTGTACTTGGGAAGGTTCTTACTCCCGTGTCAGCATCCTTGTAGCTTATGACTCTGCAGATATCACCCTTGGTGAAGGAGTAGTCTCTGGTAGAGGATGTTTTCTCTTTGTGCTGAACCAGTGTGTTCAGAGATACGTAAATCCTCTTGTCTGCGTCGACGATGGCGTAAGGGGATGCAGTTTCTTTTACCACGTACCCTCCTCCAGTTGTGTACTGCAAAACATTGGAAAACTGAGATCCTCCGTACACAGGAGCCCATGAGTAGGCCCAGTCAGGCACAGCAGAGCTTAAGCCTTGAGGGAAATTTATGGTGAGCTGAGAAGCTCCCTTCCCGACCCCTGCCGCCCTCTCTCCTGTATGATCGATGTACGCAGAACCTATCTCGTTTACAAATCCAGACCTACCCCACTGATCAAAGAAGACGATTCCAAAATCGTGAGAAGACCCAGCCTTGAATGACGACGAGTCTGTTGGGGCTACAGAGAATACACTCTGAGATCCGTTTTTGACATACGTGTCTACAGGAGACCCAAAAGATGTTTGGTTGTTGCTAATCACAACATTGGCCTGTATAGTCGGATAATCAGTGTATGCTACATCGTCAAGAACCAACCCGCTTACATCGTGCTGAATAACTTTGATTCTTTTCACATACGGCTCTATAACAAAATCTCCATCATTACTCCCAGAAACATCAGTGTCGTTAAAACCGAAAGTGACGTCAAGAGTGCAGTTGTTAAAGGTGACTGAGTTTCCGTTCGACCAGGGCCCGCTTGTGGCGGTAGAATTTTCAATAACACCTCCGACAGTCCCCGACCCTACACGAGTAAACCTCATTGTCGCTTCTACGCTTTCATCAGAAAGCTGAGATCTCATATTGGTTGCAATGTCATCTACATCCTCGTCAGTGTCGGAGGTATACTGAAGCAAGAAAACGCATTCTTGATCTATAGTCAAAGAAGTTGCGCTAACGCCTGTATTCAAACTATCGCCAGGCCCAGATGCGAGCCTCAGGTCAAACGTATCTCCGTCCGAATTAGAAGCTCCTTCAATAAGGGTTATGCCAGCACCGCCGCCTGCCGTGCTCGTTTTGTAATAAGTAGCTCTTGGCTGATACGTAAAGCCCAGACGAGTCACAGTGCCAGCAGGCACAGTTGAGCTCGCGTTATTACTACCAGGCCATACAAATGCAGACGAAGTCAGATCCACAAAAACATCACCTTTCAAGGCATCTCCTTCTGCAGTGGCTGGCGTCTCTCCACTCACAATACTCCCCGATATTCTTATTGCTGTCTGAGCTGCCGACGCTGCAGATACGTGAAACACACCTCCAGTGGTAGTATCATCCCCATAGGTGACCGTGAAGGTGATGTCGTCTCCTAGGTCTACATTAGGATAACCTTCCTCGTAGTTGGAGTACATGAGTCTGTTCCCAGAAATCGTCTGGCCCTCTGCCTTCTGAGGCACATTGTCGTACAGCTTCTGAGATATTGTCTGTGATACTGTGGTGTAGTATTGATCGTTGTAGAACTTGTACTCGTATGTGGTGGAGTCGTAAACAACCGTAGAGTTTCCTCCAACGTATCTCGTCTTGTTTGTCCTTGGATCGAAATCATCGATAACGTAGAATGGGTCGTTGTTGCCTATTCTAGCAAGCAGCCTCACCTTCGTGACGTCAGCATACCTGTCGCTAAACAGCGCACCCCACAAGTTTCCTATGACACAAACATTACCAGTATCCGACCCCTTGCTTATCAGAGTAGTACCCTTGTTGGACAGGTATGGAGATACGGCAAGCTTTGAATATCCGCTAAGCGCAGACTCCTCACCATCCTTGTATATGTATTGGACAGCGAATTGGAAGACATCGCTTTTGAAGTTATTGCCGTTAAAGTTCTCGTCAGTTTCGAACCCAACGTTAGGTATCTGCCATGCTGCGGCTTTGATCGTGTGCATAGCAAAGCGCTGGTATTCATCGTTTGCGATGGCGTCGTAATCGCCAGCTAGCGCTCTATCTACATTTATCTTATATGGTTGGTAGTGATTGTCCGTGAAGTAGAGAACTGTCTGAACAACACCATCCTGCTGGAAGGCCTTGTTGATGACGGTACCAACTACATTGTTGCCTCTCTTCAACTCAATACCATTAGACAGAACCGTCTGCCATTCTGAATTCGCTGAGTCAACCCTTACAATCCTTCCGCTATCGCCCGATGCTTCGTCATTGACGAAAAGGTAGAGGTAGTTTCGCTGGTTGTCAGCAACCGATCCTGCAACCTCCCAATCGCTGGTATCAGTTCCGCTCTCCGCCGCAACTGGGTTGATGCTAGTAGTCCCTTTCATTGTCTTGATGACACCTACAGAACCACCGCCCCTCTCAGATACTATGACGTTCTGAGCGAAAATCATTTCGCCTGGACCTAGCAGGCGCTCGTCTTTATCCGAAACCCACTTCTTTGGAGTAGTACTTTCTATCATCCCTTAGGAGCTTGCTTGTAGTTCTTCCTGATGACCTTAAGAGCTTCCTCTTTAGTGAACGACTTGATGCGAGCATTGGCTTTTCTTCTCTCGTTGTAGTACTCAGATCTAGCTCTGGCCTTCTCGTTAGCTGGAACAGCGGCCTTGCGCTCGATCATCTTGTAATACATATAAGACATCAAAGCTTCTTGAGCGTAAACGTGTACTTGAGGATTGGTTGATCTAGCCTCATCAGCAACGTATTCGATGACAACCTCTCCAATGTCGTTGTTGCTCTTGAGCTCAATTCTGTTTTGATCCAGGTTTACTCTGAACTCACCTTGATATCTGCCACCTCCATACCCATAGAGCTGTCCATCGCCGTTCCCATACACGTAGTTTCTAAACACATAGGAGCCGAACCCGTCGTCCGTAGTGCCGCCTACTAGCCCACTGGTAGTACCCTTGTCGTCTTCTCTTTCGTTCAATCCATCACTATTTGTGTCGTACGTGCTGCCATCTGTCTCTGAGTACTTCTGGGAATAGTTGATGTTTTTGTTTTCACCAAGCACATAGACCAGCCCATCACCTCCAACAATACCCACTTTGCTCCAGTCGACGTAATCGTCTGGAAGCTCAACGGTGTTGTTAGCTGTATTGACAGGGAGTTTAAGAGACCTAATAACCTTCAGCATATCAAAACCCAACTCTCTCACACCCCTCAGCGCGAAGTTTCTAACGGCAGCATCGCTCACATGAGCTCCATAATCATTCCCGTCTAGGCTGATCATGAAGTCGTTCACGACTTGGTTTATGGGTATATAGTTTCTTGCCATTAGAATGATTGTTCAGTTTTTCTATCCATCTGCTCCTTTTCGGCAAAAGCAATGACAGCTTGGTCCCTGAGGTTAACTCCGATCAAACTTGCCATCTCTTGAACCAAGTCCATAGTGTAGTGCTCTGGCAACTCAAAATCTTTGCTGGCTGAAGCGTTGTAATTTTCTGTACCAGGCTGCACACCAAACGTAGGAGGGTCTGAGGATCTGGTAGTTCCGTCAGTTTCAAAGCTTTGAGGGATCTTGTAGTATCTAATCTTAATCTTCCTAATGTTTTCTGGGAAGACCTCGATATCTCCTGTGACGAGGGCTACAGGGAAGGCCTCAGAAGGGGCGTTAAGCGTGCTGCCAAGGATTCTCTCAATCTTCTCTTCGTCATAGCAGATCTCTACAGGAACCCTCGTGGTTTGGCCAAATAGAACATCTCCAGCCGTAGCCACTGAGATGATGCGAGACATGTCGTCTGGCTTAGGGAATACACCAGAGGCCTTGGGCACTGTAGATGACTTAGCAAAAACAGCAAGGTCTTCTGTCACCTGCTTGAACTTAGACTTGTCTCTCCCCTGGCCGAAACCAGCGCGTTCCAATCGACTGCCGTCCTTTAGTTGATCGAACAGCCTGTTATAGATTCTAAGCTGAGCCACCTGTGCAAACCTGTTGAATTCGTCAACGGTCACAAAGCCTAACTGGTCTTTATTCACTAGGTTTTTCAGCGTTCCATAAACTACGTTTACACTTACTGGCATAAGGCAAATATACAAAAAGAAAAAGCCCCTTCACAGGGGCCTCTTCTTACTGAAGCTGTTTCTCTATCTCTTCAACGATAGGAACAGCCTTTTCTGTCATGCAGTACCGAACGAATACATCCAGTGGGTCCATGCCCGCTGGCACCGAAATAATCTGCTGACCTGTATCAAACCACCTGATGGCATCTTTGTCTAGGCTGATGATCTTGTAGTTAGCAGCTGACTTAATCTTAGATCTCATCTTGACAGATGGATCATCGAAAGACTTAATGAACCCCTCTGGATTTGCTTTTGCCTTTTGCAGTAGGTCGTGCTTGATCTCGGCGAAATCACGATCTGTGTTCATGCCGTATGCCGTAGCAATCATAAGAAGCTCTTCGACGGGCTTTGTTCTAAGTGTGACGATTGCATCTGCCGCAAGGAACTCATCATCGAGGCTTGCTTGCTTCTTCGCTACATAGTCCACAAGGTAGAACTTGGTGCCTCCATTTGCCAAGTTGTCTGGATGCTTCTCCATAAACTCAATCAGATTTGGTTGAGTCCTAGGAACTAGCAGCACCCCCATTCTAAACTGCAACGGAGTTTTTACTGGGTTTTCTGATTGCTCGTCTGCAAAAATAGATGACTCTGATCTACAGTATCTAACGTTTCGAACCCTGTTCTCGGCTTCGTCATAATAGTTGTACGATGTATTACGCATTAAGTACACAGCACCTCCTGGCCTGTTCAGTCTGTACTCGTACACCTCTTTTACCTTACCCTCTGCGCTAGGGGTCTTTTTCTGCGAGTTTGCAGGGATGCGCATAGAACCTTGGGTTTCCCCAGGCTTTGTGAGTCTCTTACGAGACGTTGTTTTTGTAGCCATTGAATTTGATTTTAATTAAAAGAAAAGTGAGTAAAAGAGAGGGAGGCAAATCCTCCCCCTCGATTACCATTTAGGCTCCCTTGAGCAATACGTGCTGGTTTGCAGCGCGAGTTACCAAGTTGCATTCTGAGCGGTAGTGGAACTTAGCCACGTCTTGGTCGTTAGTGTTGAATCCGAGGACTCCACCACCTTCAACCCAGTGCTCAATATCTCTGCTATATCCGTTCGCAGCCTTGTAATTCATCTCCAAGGCTGGGGCCTTGACACCAGTCTTAGCATCGGCAACTTGAGTCATTGGAACCATAGCTCCTGTGACGTCACCCAATCCACCCATGGTAGGATCGTTCAAGATCTTCCAATCGTGTTTGTGGAAGGTGTATCCGCCGCGAGTAAACGACTTAAAGCCAAGCTTAACGGCCATGTCAGCATCGTTGTTGAACGCACCGAACTGAGAAGCGAGACCTGCGGTCACACCGCCATTGCCATTTGCATTACCAACGCCAAGCATGTCGTCAATATCCAAAGATGCCTGTCTGTTCAAGTACATAGCGTACTCGTTAACTGCGCCCTCTTTGTCGAGCTCCAAGATGATTGCGTCGATGTCGCCGAGGGTGGCAGTGCCACCACCAGGTGTTCCAAACACGTCAGTAGTGATGCCTCTGTTTTCAACAGCGGCGAAGTAACCTTCGGACTTATTGAACACGCTAGAGCCGACGGCCAAAGTTGCAGCAGTGGTAGAGTTACCGTTAGACCACAACATCATAGCCTCGCGCTGGTTCATGAAGCGCTTACGAGCGTCCATCTCACCCTTAACGTACCATCTGTACTGACCGCCAACCTTCAACCAACCGATGTTGGTGGCTTGCGAACCGTTAACGTGGAACGTATCCTTGGTGATGATGAAGCTGTTTCTGCGCTTTGTGAGCGAGGACTGGTAGAACTTGCTTGGCTGGTTAGTGCCCTGACCATACAAGTTACCGATCACTGCACATTCAGCTGGTGCTGAAATCGCCGATGAGTTAGCATTCATAGGAACACCAGTGAAGGCAGCTGAGCTACCCACTTCAGTTACGAGAATTCTATCAGCACCTCTCAACAAAACATCGTTTGGACGAATGATAGCGTCTGAATTTGTGATAGTGTCTGCAGAATCGTCAGCGGTAATGGTGAACACCTGAGGGGTACCATTCACAAGGACGCCTGTAGAAGTGATGCTAAGCGTTCTGTGCAAGCGACCTTCTTCGTACCACTGAACTTCATCAGAAGTACCTGCGTTTCTTACAGCGCCTGTGAGGTCAAGGAACCCTGTCAATCCTTGATCTCCAAAAGTTTCGACGTAAAGTTCTCTTACGTCAGGCTTCGTTGGGTCCAGAAGGGATCCCAAGGAAGTGTAGTTCTGAGCACCGAGGTCAAGTCCCCTAGGACCATACGGAGTGCCCGCGTCTTGGTTTGTAGCCATTTTCTAATTCTTAGATAGTTATTAATCAACGAAATGTGAGACGGTCATTTCCCAGCGCTTGCCGAAGCTGAGCTGCGAGTGACGAATCTCCTGGTTGAGAACTTCCTTGATTCGGGCTTTTGGCACTAACGTTTGCTGCTTGGTTAACGATTCCTCGTTGACCGTCCGACATGCCTTGCTTGTAAACTGACTGTACAATCGTTTCGATATTGTCAATTACGGTGCGGTGCATGTTCAGCATATCGTAGTCCCACTTCCCATCCTCGTTCACATAAGGATCAAAGAACTCTTCAAGGCGAGTATTCTTCTCAGCAAGTTGACTTTTGTAGTCGTTAGTCAAACCGAAGGTGAAGGACTTGCCGTCCCCCAAGTCGAACTCGACACCATCCAGGGCGCCAAGATCTTTCTTCATGTTTGCAACCCACTGGTCATCAAACGGAGAAGTGTCGTCGACAGACTGCTGCTGAACCACGGGAGTCTTGTAAGCCTCGCGGAGGCTGTTAATCTTATCCCTAGCTTCTTTAGCGTCCATCTTCAACTGCAACGTGGAAAGTTTCACCTCCTCTTCTGTATGCAGATTTGGATCGAGCTTGTACTTGCTTGATAGAAGCGTATCTAAATCCTCAGCAGAAAGGTCTTGATAATCTGAGATCATATTGATCTTCACAGCGGTAATGTCATCCATTTCGGAAGCATTGAGTTGCTGATATCTAAACCAGTCTTGAGGGTCTCGGCCCGTCTCTTGGACGAACCGAGCGATAGCCTCTACGCGCTCATCAAGCACGCTCTCCTGTTGCTTAGGCGTCAAGTCTTCATACGAGCTAAATTCCCTACCCAGCTTTTCGCTTAGGTATGAAAGAACTTCTGCATCGAGGTCGACTGGAGCCTCTTGTGTTTGTTGTTGGTTTTCTGTATTGTCAAATGTTTCCTCAACAGGCGCCGTTGCCTCCTGCTGTTCTGACTCCATCGCTGCATCCAGATCAATCACATCAGGTGGTGGCGGTGTAGCCGCCTCTGACTGCTGAATTTCTTCAGGCGTGACGTTCTGAACTTGCTCGTCAGACAAAAACTCCACAGAGGGAGTTTCGTTAACTTCTTGATTTTCCATGAATTAAATTTTGTGCAAATATATAACTAATTTACTTTCTGTACTTTGCGACCTTCTTGGCGATACTCTTGGGTTGTTTTACAAACTGCTTGCCCTTCTTGTCGCCTGCCGCTTTAGCTCTATTTGTGGCTCGCTTCTCACTGGCGCTCAGCGACTTCCAAGCTTTGTCTGGCAAGTACCTCTTCTTACCTTTTGATGGCTTCCCGTCTGATGTGCGCCACTTCTGCTTGGTCCACTTGCTGAGGCTGTTACTCTTTGACTTCTTGCCTTTGTACCCGCCTCCTGCCTTTTTGTATGCAGCTACAGCAAGCTGAGCCTTACGTGCTGACCACTGGCCTGCTCGCCCGCCCTTGGAGCCCGCTTTGATACGGGCAACGATTCTCTTCCAGAGTCCTGGGTTCTTTTTCTTGGCTGACTTAACTCTACCTCCATTGCTCATTCTAGAGATAGCATCAGCTTGACCCTTGGCAGATTCGCCCTGAAGTCTTCTTCTAGTGAGGTCTTCCTTAGCCATTCTAGCTTCAGAAGGAGAAAGCATGTCTCCAATTCTGTCATCTATGTAAGATAAATGAGCAGCTCTTTCTGGGCTAGTCCTTCTGCTTTCATCCGCTCTTTCGAGCTGGTCTAGCAGGTAGCTTATTCTTGACTTGTTTCCTGGCATATTAAGAATGGTTTACAATCTTGAATTTCGCGTTTTTCACGGCGCCTGGGTGAGGCTTGTAATCCCCCTTCATCAAGAAGTATCTACCGCGCTCTTCCATCCAGTGATAACCTTCAGGCGGGGGAACGCTCATAGTCTTCGTGCTCACCTTAAGCTTACCTCCTTTGTTGTACTTGACTGCGTTCATATTACCACTTCACTTTATCTGCCCAGTACGCTGCGCTCATCTTGCCTTTCTTGATGTTCTTGGCGTGACGAGCTTTGAAGCTTGCACGCTTCTTCTGCCTGGCTGGGGTGGGGTTTGCTTCTGTTACTGTGTCCGCTCCTTTCTCTCCGAATCGAATGAGCTTGATCTTGTTGCCTTCTTTGGCCAGAACCATGTGAGACTTCTTTGGGTGCTTGGGTGTAGACTTAGGTTTGTTTACACCCTTTAATCCATACTTCTTCAGCATGTTCTTGATTCTCTTGGAGATAGCGCTTGGACTGCTCATAACGCAAATATACAAAACAAAGAAAGGGGCTCGATGGCCCCTCTCTTCGTAGCGTTCTATTGTCTTACTCCGCTGGCTCTGTTGTTACAGTAGCTCCAGGGAATGCAGCCGTCATCGCTGCATCTACGATCTCATTGATATCAGTCTCAGCAGGATTCGCATACGACACACTGCTGCGATGCTTGAAGGCGCCTCCGTTCTCAGTGGCTTCGATTACAAGCACGGCGCTGTTGCCGAGGACCTGACACGCAAGAACTTTGACTTCAGGGTTTAGCAACGTGAAGTCTCCGAAGTTCTGCTCATCTGAGATAGACCATCTCTTAGTTGTAAATGTTTGTGGCATTAGATTGATTTTGATTAACGATGCGAATATACGAAAATAAATCGTTACGGAACCTTACTGTTTGGAATCCATCCAGCAGCATCCGATTTCCGATTAAGT
>Ga0070753_1000530_pt1 | contig 23461 bp, 25 predicted proteins | sample VirMetDEL_Aug_31_FD_77441 | JGI IMG/M metagenome (GOLD analysis project Ga0070753, IMG submission 77441) | Aqueous microbial communities from the Delaware River and Bay under freshwater to marine salinity gradient to study organic matter... | ecosystem: Environmental > Aquatic > Marine > Coastal... | reverse complement strand
CATGCTAACCGGCAATGTTCAGGTAGAAGCAGATACAGCGGGGGGGTATTTGGGCGCTACAGTCTGGTGCAGAATGAGTCGGCCCTGAATTCGCAGGCACTCGATGTTCGCTCCTGGCCGGACATAGCCGCTTATGACTGACCGCTTTCGACCCAGGCTGTGTGAAAACGGCTTCGGTGGGACGCGTCGCCGGTTTGTCAAAAAATGCGGTGGCTTGTAGGCGCTCCCGCTTTTGTGCAAGGATTCGCTATGACTCAATTTATTCCAAGCAATCGCCATCATCATCACGGACCTCGCTCAGGGTGCCGCGGTTGCGTACGCTCATCGATTAATCAGAGTTCGAAACATCGATTCTGACCACTCAGTGAACCAAACCAAGGCGCCAATGGCGCCTTTTTTATTGCCTGTAATTTGGAGATTATGAAAATGACTATGCTTCGTGGAACTCGAATAGTGACTGGGAAAGAAGCTGCAATCATGCGTGAGATAGAAGGCCGTTTTCGGAGCTATCTTCATCAATGCCGGGGCTGAAGAGGCCATAGTTCCTGCGCTATGGGGCCAGGACACTTTTATTGAGAAAACCGGCGGGAGTGAAATCATCGGACAAATGTGGGCCTTCAATGACAAGGCCGGACGTCCTTGTTGCCTCATCCCAGAAGCAACCGCGCTCTTTCAGGAGCGCAACGATGTGCTTCTCGGGTCACGAGAAGAAGCGATGTTTTTCTATGTGGCGCGATGTTACCGGTATGAACGACCCAAGCCGGTCGTTATCGCGAATTCACTCAACTGGGACTCGAAATTCTTAGTCCCACACCAGCACAGGCTTTGGCGCGTAGCCAAACAATTTGCACTGGCTTTCTTGATTCGCTGGGACTGGAATATGAACTCAGTCTCGCAGTGAAGCGTGGACTAAGTTATTACCTTGAGGGGAATGGCTTCGAGGTGCGTTGTCCCGTATTGGGCGCACAACAACAAGTTGTCGGCGGCGGTGCCTATCGAGAAGGAGCTGGGTTCGGCATCGGACTTGAACGGTTGGTGCTGGCCTCAGGAATGACTCGGAGTCTGTGATCTTTAAGGCGCCTCCACCAGGAGGCGCTTTCAAACCAGACAGGGTGAAATGGTCTTGGCTTGTCTAAACTTCTTTCGTCGAGATCGTAGCGGGGGCGATCATGAAGCGATTTATTGAAGGTGAGGCTCGGACGCAAGTCACCTTGCTGCCGGAGTGTCTGGACGATTACGTAGCCGAAGAAAATTCAGTCCGAGTGGTCGACGTTTTCGTCGATGAACTCGACCTGGGCGCACTTGGTTTTGGGGGCGTCGATCCTGCCGCAACGGGTCGTCCGGCCTACCACCCAGCGGTGTTGCTGAAGATCTATATCTACGGCTATCTCAATCGGATTCAGTCCAGCCGCCGACTTGAGCGTGAGGCCGAGCGCAACGTCGAGTTGATGTGGCTAACGGGGCGTTTGGCTCCGGACTTCAAAACCATTGCCGACTTTCGCAAAGACAACGGCAAAGCCATTCGCAGCGTATGCCGCCAGTTCGTAGTTCTTTGCCGCAACCTCAATCTCTTCTCTCAGTCGATCATCGCTATCGACGGCAGCAAATTCAAAAGCCGTCAATAATCGCGACCGCAACTTCACTCAGGGCAAGGTGAAGGCACGCATGCAGCAGATTGAGCAGAGCATTGATCGCTATCTGGCGGCGATGGATTCGGCGGATCGGGCCACGCCCGAAGTGGCCGAGGCCAAAGCAGAGCGGCTTAAAGAAAAGATAGAAACACTGAAAAAGCAGAAAATCGAGGCGCAGCTCCACGAAAGTCCAGACCAGCAGATCTCCCTCACAGACCCAGATGCACGCTCAATGGCCACGAGCGGCCGAGGCACCGGAACCGTTGGCTACAACGTACAAACAGCTGTCGACGACAAACACCATCTGATCATTGCCCATGAGGTGACCAACGTGGGTAATGATCGTGGGCAACTGAGCAATATGGCGAACCAGGCGCGTGAAGAAATCGAGGCTGAATCGCTAACGGTGGTGGCCGACCGAGGCTATTACAAAGGTCTGGAAATCCTTGCTTGCGAGCAAGCCGGCATCACTACCTACGTACCGAAACCCCTCACATCTGGCAGCAAAGCCGAAGGCAGATTCGGCAAGCAGGATTTCATTTATCTGATTGCGTCGGACGAGTATCGATGCCCTGCGGGACAGTTTCTAACCAGGCGGCATTCGTCGATGGAAGACGGCATGTTATTGCATTGTTACTACTTCTCGGGCTGCCAGTCCTGCTCAATGCAAAAGCAATGTACGACGGGTAAGGAGCGCCGGATGAAGCGCTGGGAACATGAGGCGGTAGTCGACGCGATGCAGGTTCGGCTAGAACATGATCCAGCGATGATGAGGGTTCGTCGACAGACCGTTGAGCATCCTTTTGGAACGCTCAAATACTGGATGGGAAGTACCCACTTCCTGACCAAAACCTTGCCGAGGGTGAGCACTGAGATGAGCCTTCATGTGCTCGCCTACAACCTCAAACGAATGATGAGCATCTTCGGCATCGCAGCACTGCTTGAGGCGATCAGGGCGTGAATCCAGCCGCTTGGCTCGCCAGTTAGTAGCCGTTTGGGCCGCTGATGCGGCCCAAACGGCATTACGAACTTCTATGTCACTGACTAAGCTAATTCGCTCTTCCGCCCGCTGATTCCAAAGGCAACGTTCGCGACTCTCAGTTTTCGAGGTGTTTAGCGCGTTTTCACACAGCCTGGGTCCATAATGGACATCATTATGATACGAAGGCTGACATCGTCGTCTGAGTAGGTAGCCAGATGTGCCTGACTACTACAGAGCATTCCGACGCAAGCCTTCACCCCCAAGCTTCTCTCAGCACAGAGCGAAACAGTTCGGAAAGTAATGGTTCAACTTCTTTGCGTTCGCTACGGATCGGCTTAATGGTTTCAAATCGATGCAGTTCACGCTCAATAAATTGCTGGATGGGGATGATCTGGGGCGATAGGCCCATCTCCGGAGACGCGCGCTTAATCACAAGTAAGTCATCAATAGCTTGCTGAAGCTCGGGCTCTCTTTCGATCACACCGCGTAGCTTGTCAAACTCTATGGGGGCGGGCGTATTAAACTGTTCCAGCCACCGCACCGATAACAAGGGGCGCAGTACGTAAAAGTATTTTTTCAGCGGTACCTGAGGGTTCTGCAAATATCCCCTATAGTTGGTTTTTGCCATGCTGCGATAATGGTAGATGCCACTCTCTACCGAATACACGTGCGGCAGTAACTCTTTAGCCCGCTCGTGAAAGGATCCAGAGTGTTCGTAAATGATGGTCGACTGCACCCACTCCACAAAGCCTGGGTTTGACTTCCAGAATAGCCTAAGCGCTTTTCGTAGATCCCAGCCATTGATGTCCATGTCGTCAATGATCGGATACTCGATGACGTCGCGTTGCTCCTCAAGGCCGACCGAGAGATACCACTCAGGTTTATTTACGTAGATGAAGCGTGCGTCGTAGTCGCTGTTGGGAGAGGCAAATCCCCAGGCGCGACTGCCAGACTCAACCGCTAAAAGCATTTTCACGTCATGCTCGTCCTCCGCGCGGCGTAGGCGGCTTCGAACCTCTTCCTGAACAGCCATAGAAACCATGAGCTAACTCTAACTAGATGATATTCGATTGCACGCTACTCATTCGGAGGCGGACTGTCCAGTGGCCGCTTCTGGTCGATTCTGTTGAAAAAGTCGACCACGGTTTCCGCAGCAGAAAAGCATGCGTCCGAGAATGAAATCTTTACTTCCGACAGAGGTTGCCGGACTCAGATTTCACGTGAAAGCGTCCTAAAAAAGCGTTTTCTCGATCGCTCTCCTGGCCGTTTCAGAAAACCGACTTTTTCAACACAATCGGCCAGAAGCGGACGGTCGGATCAGGTCCCGTTCAGCAGTCAAAAAGGCGGTCTATCGACAAACCCCACCTGGAGACATAGGCTCAACTGCAAGACAACTCTTAAAACAGCGACTGTCGCCGGTAAAAGAAAAGTCGCTTTCCCCAAGGTATTCCAAGGAGTGGTATGGGCATTTTGGATCGGTTGTTTGGTGGGCGCTTTACCATGCCTCCACCCGAGGAAACTAACCTCAGCGCTTCAGCGATCATGAAAGAATTACGGCCCGGCCCACCCGATCCCGCACAGAAAAAGGCACTCGAGACTTTTGCCCGAGCGCTGCTGGCTGTGGTTCCGGAAAAAGAAGGCGCCAGACTTGTCAGGCGCGTCATGCGTAGATACGCGATGGGAGATAACGCATGCAGTGCCCTCACAGATGGATTGTTGGATGATTCAAAGGGGCAAAAACTTGAACACCTCGTTCTAATGAGTCTGGATTGGAAAAGTTATGATGTGTTTGAGTATCAGGCTCCCTATCTGGTTAGCGCCAACGGCTTGAAAGAGCCCTACGTCTACGTGCGAAACAGCGCTTCATCAATGCCAGAGGTGCTTGATGAATTCGACCAATGGTTGGTTCGGTCTGGTAAGCGTTATCTTCACTTGGACTCCGGAAGTGACAATTACGATGGTTTTGTTGTTGACGCTGATCGGGTGGAAGAAACCATTGAGCTGGCCGGACGTGCGGGCCTCAAAGTCAGTCTTGAGAACTTCTGACGTTGAGCAAAATGGGCGGTGTGACGACCGTGGTGTCAGTGTTTACGAGAGGCCGCCGTGGCAGTATTTTGCGCCTTCCTGCAAACCGACGGCTAAACCGTTGGTACCGTTCCGCCGTCGATCACAAACTCACTTCCCGTGATAGATGCTGCTCGCGGCGAAGCCAGGAAACCGATCAGGTCAGCAACTTCGGAAGGCGTCGACGGGCGGCCGAGCGGGATACCTCCAAGTGCTTTCATGATGATCTCTTTACCACCTTGATAGTCAGTACCTGCCTCCTGCGCGAGTCGCTCGGCTAATGCGACCGACGCTTCGGTTTCAACCCAGCCCGGCGAAACCCGAACCACGCGGATGCCTCTGGGCGAAACCTCTTTCGATAAACTTTTGCTGTACGTCGAAAGTGCGGCCTTGGCCGCCGCGTAAGCTGTTGTAGCTTCCGGCAGTGGCAGCCGACTCTGGATGGAGGTGACGTGGATGACGACCCCCTCCTTGCGCTCCAGCATACCCGGGAGCAAGGCGCGGTCGAGGCGCACCGCCGGCAACAGATTCAGGCTGAGCTCTCGTTGCCACTGTTCCTCGTCCAGCGCAGCAAAACCGCCGCCGGGTGCCGACGAACCACCCAGGACATGGATCATTATGTCCACGCCCCCCAGCCGCTGTTGGATCGCGGCGATCAGCACGTCACAACCTTCCCGGGTCGAAAGATCAGCCGCAATCAGAAGAGCGCCCGGCATTTCAACGTCCACCTGCCGGGCCGAGGTAATGACCTTCGAGCCCTCGGCCAGTAACAACTCGACGACAGCCTTGCCGATGCCTTTGGTGCCACCGGTGACCAGGACCCGCTTGCCAGTCAAACCTAGATTCAGCATGGCGTGATCTCCAGGGAACGGATTCGACCGCCCTCCAGCGTGAAGACGTAACTCAGTTGAACCGGGCTACCGGGGAAATTCCCAACAAGGTGCGCAATGACAGTCAGTCTGCCCTGCCCTTGCAGGGCTTGCAGTGGTTGGACCTGATAGATGAAAGCTCTGCGTGCCTCCAGTTGCCAGGCTTCGATGGCAGCTGTTCCTTCGTATGTTTTTCTCTCATCGCAAACCGTGGCGTCAGAGTGGAAGCAGCTCGCAAGTTGCGCTGCATCGCCACCATTGCTGACCGAAAAGTACGTCTGCACGACGTCGGGAAGCTGAGGTGTCATGTTTTCGTTCTCCAGAATCTGGTTGTATGAAGCGATCTTGTGCACTGTTGTTCGTGAGCCTGATGCAATGAGGCATCCATCCGGGCCGAGCATCAGGAGATCAACCCCCGTTTCGCGGCCTTGAAGGTGGCGGCCGCTCGAGTCGAGCATTCCAGCTTCCGGAAGATGCTTTCCACGTGCGTGCGAACGGTGCTCGGGCTTATTTCCAGCAACCTCGCCACTTGCTTGTTGTTGGCGCCAGCGCTGATCTCCCTGAGGATGCGACACTCTCGCCCGGTGAGTAATAGCCCACCAGGCGGTTGAACCTGGTGCTCGCCGTGTGCGGCCAGCCTCTGCCATGCATCACATGCTTGAGGTGGCGAGCATTCAGCAGCAGCCAGACCGCCTCCACTGCCGATGTCAAAGTACGTCTCACCAACGCTGATACGCTGAAAGCTCATTTGCTGATCTCCTTGATGGATTTCCTGGAGCGATCTTGCTGCCTGACGGATAGTTTGCTCAACTAGGACAAACCTTTATGACCAATCCCGAAATTCAGGACAATAAATGTCACAAGATCGTTTAGGCCTCAGTGAGCTGGACGCTGTTATAGCGGTCGCACGCAGGGGGTCGTTTCGGCAAGCCGCTATCGATCTCGGCGTCTCCACCACCGCGTTGAGCAACACCATTGCCCAACTGGAAGCCCGCCTCGAATCGCGGCTGTTCAATCGCACTACCCGTAGCGTGGCCATCACCGAAGCGGGCAGGATATTTCTGGAGCAGGTGGGGCCAGCCTTGCAGGATTTGCGTGCTGCACTCGATGCAGTGCGATCACATAACGCCGGGCCCTCGGGCACGCTGCGTATCAATGCGTTCGCCAGCGCTGCCCGATCGGCGCTCCTGCCACTGGTGATGAAATTCCTGCAGCAGCATCCGAAAGTACACATCGACCTCGTGACCGAAGGCCGTCTGGTGGATATCGTTGCTGACGGCTTCGATTTCGGCGTGCGCTCAGCAAGCCTCGTTCCGAATGACATGATTGTGATCCCTCTCGGCCAGCCGCAACGGTACGCTGTGGTCGGTTCGCCGGCGTACTTCGAAAAACACGGCAAACCGCGAACGCCATCCGAGCTGCTCCAGCATCCATGCATTCGCGTTCGACTTCCGAATGGGGCGATTTTCCCGTGGCATTTCGAGCGGGACGCAGAAGTGATTCGTCTCGATGTGAGCGGGCCGCTTACGCTGGATGAATCCAGCGTGGTCAAGCTTGCGGTGCAGGAGGGCATGGGGCTCGGCTTTTTCATGGAGCAGGACGTTCACGACGAAATCCGTGCCGGACAGTTCGTGCGGACTCTGGAAGACTGGACACCGCCCAGAGACAAGCTGTGCCTGTACTACCCGAACCGCCGCAACCCCTGCGCGGCTGCCAAGGCATTCATCGACCTGGCACGCGCCAGTCAAGCCGCCCAGGACGGGCTCGCATGATCCAGGCTTAACCCGGACCTGGCTCAGGCAATCAATCCCAGTGTCAGTCCCTTCAAGGTAGCGGCTGCCCGGGTCGAGCATTCCAGTTTGCGAAAGATGCTTTCCATGTGCGTGCGAACCGTGCTCGGACTGATGTCCAGCAGCCGCGCCACCTGCTTGTTGCTGGCGCCACGGCTGATCTCCAGCAGGATGCGGCACTCGCGAGTCGTGAGTATCGAAGCCTTCGGTTGACGCATCCGACGCTCACCACCTGCGGCGGCAATTACTGCTTCGCAAATATCGTTGTCGAACAAGCCACTGCCAGCATCCTGTTTGAGTAACCTGGCTGCATCCGTTTCGCCGTGGGCCGATCGCCATGGCCTGGCTTCCCTTAGCGCGACCCAGGCGACCGATGTGGCGAACAGGCGATGCTCGGCACACAGTGCATCACCCGCCACGCCTCGAAAATAGCCACTGCCGTTGAGCCGTTCATAAGCATGGGATGCAATCTCTGCGGGCACGGCCAGTTCAGTGATAGGTCTAAGCGCCTGTTGTGTCCAGTAAGGGACAAGGCGCACCCGCTCCGCAGCGCCGTATGGCAGCGTCCCTGCGGTATTCCAAAGGTGGTTCGAAACGGCTGCCCGGCCGAGACCGTAGATGAGCGCGGACTTGCCAATTTCTGTCAAAGTGGGCTCCCGCAGCCCCCACAGGCGTGCAGCTTCCACGGCGACATGCGCTACCTGCCGCGAATGCCCTGCCAACCACGGGAGCTTCAAGTCGATGATGTCTCCCACCAGCGTCAGTGAGACACAACGCTGCTCATGCGCGTGGTCAACCGTTTTCGAAAGCGTTTCCAAATCCGCCAGCCAGTCCTTTGCGGTCCCCAGAAGCAACGAGACTAGCGACGCGGGATAGCGCCGATCCGACTGCTCTCTGATCCAGCGTAGCGCCGCGTCCAGGCCGTGTGCACGACTGAGAATATCCAGATCACCTGCAAGTACTACCTGATAGGCGACTTCCGGAATGTGCTCATGGGTCAGGCCCAGCGGCCGGCCGGTGCCGTCGTAGGTTTCGAACACGCGACACAAGCCTGCCTCGACGGCGGCACCGAGCTGGAGGGTGTTGGCGATTGCTCCCGACACCTCACAGTGCACGACGGCAAGCGGGGTTGCCTGATGCACCGCGTTCATTTGCTCATTGCCCAGCGTCAAATCGAGCATCGCGCGGCGGCCATCGACGTCGTCGCCCAGCAGATCCGCAAAGCCTTCGGCATTGGCGGTGCAACCGGACCAGCGCAGCAAGGCAACCTGTTCCGCTACCCTCAGATGCTCACCGTCGCCGTGCCGGGCCCGCGCCAGCATCCGCGCCAGTGCGGCAACACGCCGGGAATGACCGAGTGGTTGTCCCATGCTGAGGTCACCGATCTGGGCGATCGTCGCCAGCGCCCCGCCCAGGGAGATGTCCAGTTGCAACACACTATCCATGAGAAATGTCCCAGGGTCGGATAATTGACCGATGCCCACACTGCAGGCTAGTCAGCAGAATTTGAACTCCCGAACAGGAGCTCATCCAATGAAAACATTCAAATCGAAAATCGCTACCGTCGCCTTTGCCCTAGCCGGCACCTTCATCGCAAGCGCCAGTCATGCGCAGGATACAACGCCCTCCGTGGTGATCGTACACGGCGCGTTCGCCGACGGCTCCGATTGGGCCAAAGTGGTGCCACTGCTCCAAGCCCAAGGGGTGGCCGTTACGGTTGTGCAGAACCCGCTCACCTCACTTGCCGACGATGTTGCCGCTACGCACCGCGTGTTGAGCAACCAGCAGGGCAAGGTGGTTCTAGTCGGGCACTCTTGGGGCGGCACCGTGATTACCGAGGCCGGTAGCGACCCGAAGGTCAGCGCGCTGGTGTATGTCGCCGCCTTCGCGCCGGAGGCCGGGCAAACCAGCGGCGAACAAGGTAAAGGCGCGCCCACGCCCCCTGGCATCAGTCAGATCAAGGCAGACGGCAACGGTTTTCTCTATTTGACGCCGGAAGGCATGGCCAAGGACTTCGCCCAGGATCTCCCTGCAGCGCAGACCGCCGTCATGACCGCCACGCAAGGTCCCATCAAGGCATCGGCCTTCGACGATAAAACGACCGTGTCGTCCTGGAAGGCCAAACCGTCCTGGTATCTGCTAGCCACAGAAGACCGGATGATCCACCCCGACGTCCAGCGCTCTGCCGCCAAGCGTATCGGTGCCACCCTCGCCGAGGTGCACACCAGCCATGTTCCCCAGCAGTCACAGCCGGCCGAGGTCGCCGCAGTGATTCTCAAGGCAGTGCACAGCGTTGGCGAGAAATGATCGCCGGGAAATGACGCCACTGATAACCGCAAACTCAATCGCTGCATCGATACGGAGCGTGCGCATGAATCATCTGCGTGATCAACACTATGACTTCATTGTGTGCGGTGCAGGTACGTCGGGCTGCGTGGTCGCAGCTCGTCTCGCCGACCAGCAAAGCGCACGCGTCTTGCTGATTGAAGCTGGCGAGGGGTACTCGGGCCCTGAGGTTGCCGAGCCGGCGCAATGGCCGATGAACCTCGGTTCAAAGCGCGACTGGGCATTCGAGGGGCAACCCAATCCACACCTCAATGGTCGACGGCTATCCCTGAGCATGGGTAAGGGACTCGGCGGCGGCTCCAGCATCAATGTGATGGTCTGGTCGCGCGGGCACCGCTCCGACTGGGACCATTTCGCTGCCGAGTCCGGCGACCCGGCCTGGGGCTACGATTCGGTACTCAATTACTACCGCAGGATCGAGAACTGGCAAGGCAGCCCTGATGCCACCCGGCGTGGTTCGGGTGGCCCCGTGCATGTCGAACAGCCGGCCACGCCTCAACCCCTCGCGTGGGCAACGTTGGAGGCGGCCAGCCGTCTGGGTATCCCCCGATTCGACAGTCCCAATGGCGAGATGATGGAAGGCCCGGGCGGGATCGCTATTACCGACCTGCGCATTAACCAGGGCAAGCGCGAATCTGTTTACGACTCCTACATCCGGCCACGGTTGCACTATCCGAACTTGACGGTGCTGACAGGGGCATTGGTGACCCGCCTATTGCTTATCGGTACTCGGGTTATCGGTGTCGAAGTGGTGATCGCCGGCGAACGGCAGTGCTTCTATGCCGCCGCCGAGGTCATCCTGTCCATGGGCGCGGTGCAGACACCCAAGGTGCTCATGCAATCGGGAATCGGCCCGGAAGATGAACTGCGAAACCACGGCATCGCACCGACCCATCACCTTCCCGGCGTGGGCCAGAATCTTCAGGACCATCTCGCCTTTGGCTGTACGTGGGAGTACCTGCAACCCCAGGCAGTCGGTAGCGGCGGGTGCGAAACCACCTTGTACTGGAAAAGCGACACTCGCCTGGATGTCCCGGACCTGTTGCAGTGTCAACTGGCGTTTGCGGTACCCTCTCCGCCTGAGGTCGCGATTGAGCCGCCACAACATGGCTGGACAATGTTCGCTGGGCTGGCCAGGCCTGCCAGTCGAGGACGCTTGCGCCTGTCGGGTGCCGGGCCACTGGATGTCCCACTCATTGAGCCGAACTCGCTGAGCGCGCCCGAGGATATGACCGCGGCGTATGCGTCGATCGACCTGTGCAGGGCGCTCGGTAACAGCGAAGCCTTCAACGGGCTGGTCAAACGCGAAGTTGTGCCCGGGCCCAAAGAACATCGCGCTATGGAGCAGTTCATCCGCAACTCTGCCGTGACTTACTGGCACCAATCCTGCACCGCAAAAATGGGCCGAGATACGATGTCGGTGGTCGACCATCAACTACGCGTGTATGGCATCGATAAACTGCGCATTGCTGATGCCTCGATCATGCCGCGAATTACCGTTGGCAACACGATGGCGCCGTGCGTCGTCATCGCCGAACGAGCAGCAGATCTTGTCCTCGCTGCGCAGGGTGTGACGGCTGCGGTCACAGCGCTGCGCCGGTAACTCATAAGAATACTGATACACCCCATGCTCACTGGCAGACATCGGCCGATTCCGTTGAAAAAGTCGGCCATGGTTTCCACGGCAGAAAAGTACGCGTCCGAGATTGAAATCTTTAGTTTTGGCAGAGGTTTCCAGACGCGGATTTCACGCAGCAGCGTGCAAAAATGGCGTTCTCGATGGTCAATGGTCAATGGTCAATGGTCAATGGTCAATGGTCAATGGTCACGCAGTTTTGGATGATCAACTTGTTCAACACAATCGGCCAGAAGCAGTCATGCGCGGCCATGTTCAGACCACTTTGCACGTCAACCACGCCCCCCAGAAAAGGCTGCTGAAGAAACGGGTAGCGTCTCCAAACCCGGCGTCATGCAAGAGTTTTTGAACTGCCGCCTCGGAATGTGGAGGATCAGCGCCTTGAAGGATTTTCCCAAGCTTGACCTTCACTTCATCCGCGCTGGCCCCATGCTGCCGCCACCGCTGCCCCCATGCCGCAAGCAGTAACGGCTGGCTGGCATAAGCGTATTGATTCCCCGCGACAATCAGCGGCGCACCCGGTTTTAGATGAGCCCGAATGGATCGTAAAATTTGTCGCTTGGTTTCATCTCCCTCGAGATGATGGAGCACACCGATCAAGGTCGCTGCGTCGTATGACTCGTCTGCTGCCAGGTCTTCAACTTGCCCAAGATGCATGGCCGTTCTTTCAAGCAAGTTGTTTGCCTCTAACTGCTGCTTCGCTGCCTCCAGCATCGGCTCGGATGGGTCAACGGCCATGAAGCACCAACTCGGTTCAAGCGTGGCCATCGCAATAATCTCCTGCGCCGTACCGCCAGCGCCAACGACCAGTATTTTTGCCGAACGTGTATTGCCCAGGCTCGCCGCCAGCATGCACGCAGCCAAGTCTTGGCAGGCGTCATATCCAGCTAGCGCAATACGGCTCTGTCGTCCGTACTCATTGGCTCGTGAGGTATCAAATTTTTCAGCTGAGTTGAGAGGGGATGATTTCAAGACGGTTCTCCATGTCCTGAAATCAAGCTACGCCAGACACAGCGATAATAAAAATTCATTAATTTTATGTGGCGCATTCCTGCAAGGAATGCATAGCAATCAAAAATTGTTGTTTGCTTGAGCTGATTCGGGCTCTTGTCGACAGTCAACTCTGGGTCGAAAGCAGCCGGTCGTGGCTGGCGGCTTTCGGCCAAATAGCAGACAAAGGGCAAAAAATAAGCTGCCCGTTATTCCTATGCATACGACAGAATGTGACCTTCACTTATACTCTTAGGCCTTGCACTCCATGGACGACTCTCGTTTCACCCCGCAGCAGGTGGCGTCGCGATCTGGTAATGCTCAGGTGGATAAGGATGTGAGGCAATGGTTAGTGGGCCTTCCAATCGCTGAGAGAGTCGATTTTTTAAAGCAACTTTGGCCACTGAACTTCCGGTATTCACTCAGACTGCTCCAAGCAGCACAGCTACCGAGGCAAGAAAACGAATACATGTTCAGGCACTGACTGCGTGCTGGCCATCACAATACGGCGCAGGAACTCATCAAGCGGTTACAGCCGGTTCTTGGGGAAAGAAAATTCTGGCAGATTGCTTCACAAGAGACGCTTTCACCGACTATGCGCGAATTCATGAATTACTACGGCCTTGGACGCCTGGACTCACAACCCGAAGGAAAATAAACCTTTAGCCTTCTAGAAAATCTGTTTTCGGCGCCCCGGATGCTAAGGCCGTTGGTGGCGACTGTTATCCGCTGGGTTGATTTATGCTCTTGGTGATAGGCAAAAAAACGACCATCAGCAATCGGGGGGAAGATGAACGAAGAGTTCAGCTATGTGTGGCTATTGCCGCTGCTTGAGAAACCTTTCGAAACGGCAGCACTCGATTTGCCAGATGCGGTAAGCGCTCTTAGTAAAAAATATAAGCTACCTGCCGACATTGCGTTGCAGCCGCTGGTGATCACAGCCTTGACGTCGCATTCCGAATATTGGTCAGGACTGGCGCTTAAATGGCTGGAGGATGGCTTTCCTTTAGACATTGCGCTGACCGCGATCTTGGCTCAGTGCGCCGAGGACAAAACGCTGTCTCAATCCCGCCGTCATAGAGCGCGTAGGCTTGTTGGCCGGTAAAAATCATGGGGCTAAATCCTATGTCTGGCTGTTACCGGCCGAGGCTGTGTAAAAACGGTTTTGAGCGCGTCAGGTGCTCAAAACCGGAGTGAAAATCGCGTTTCTACGCGAAATCCACATCTGCAGACGTGCCGATAAATTTTAGATTTAACGTAGATGCGAACACTTCAATTTTGGCGAAGCGTTTTTACACACTCTGGGCCAAAAGTGGTCGTTCAAATCAAAGAATCCTGAGGGGATTCGGACTGCTCTTTCACATTGCCTGGAACACTGCTTTACTGCCGATTTAGTACGCAGCCGCAGCTCGACCTTCCGTACGGCGGTTCGCAGAATATTTGGATAGAGCTTTGGTCGCTATTAACTCGCTTCACGCTCAAGAGGATGGAGCCCAGATGAATGACAACAGCCCAGCTTTAAACCAAATCCTCTTTGGCCCTCCGGGGACTGGCAAAACTTACGAAACCATTGACGCAGCGTTGAGAATACTTGCACCTGATACGCTGGGCGCAGAGCGATTTGAGCGCAAAGCGCGTTTCGATGATTTTGTTGCTAAGGGACAAATCCGCATTACCACCTTTCACCAAAGTTTTAGTTACGAAGACTTTGTTGAGGGCTTACGTGCAGAGACCGGTGAAGACGGTCAGTTGCGTTATGAAGTGGTCGACGGTGTATTTAAAAGCCTCTGCGAGGCTGCTGTCGCCAAGGTTACACAGCAGGCACAGACGTCGATTGACATTAGCGGTCGGCGCATTTGGAAAATGTCCTTGGGTAATACCTTGGGCGACGATGCCTACATCTACGATGAGTGCATAAGCAGTGGCTATGCGTTGTTGGGCTACGGGGAACAGGTGGACTTCACCGGTTGTAAGGATCGCCAAGCCATACATCAACGCTTTGCTGAGGCCGGCTACAAGCTTGCTCCAGATGCATACAACATAACGGCGGTAGCTGCTTTTCTGTTGAAGGTTAAACCCGGTGATTTAGTGGTAGTTACCGATGGTAATCACAAATTCCGGGCCATCGGCGAATTCACAAGCGATTATCAAGCGATTAAGCGTGCAGATGCGGATGAGGGGTATGGGCAGTGCCGTAAGGTCAATTGGTTGCGGGTATACTCACCGTCATTGCCGTATGAATTGCTAATGAATAAGACGTTTAGTCAGGCAACCATCTATCAATTACGAGAGGGCTCGATTGATAGTGCCAAGCTGAGTGGCTTGTTGGGAGCTGCCGTACCCGTGCCGGAGCTAAGTCAGCACGCAGCACCGTTTAAGGTGGGTGATCGTTTTGGTTCAGGTTATGTAGTGGTTAGCGCATCAGCTGATTTAGTTGAACTTCGAAAGCCAAATGGAAAAAGCCTGCCGCTGGGCATGAGCGTGTTAAATACGCTTGCCGATTACGTCCGAGCGCAACGCTTAACCCTAGCGGATATTCGTGAAAAGCGCGTTTTTGATCTAGTCACGGAATCCAAACTAGAGCCCTATCTAGTCAATGGCTACAACAACATATTGCCGGCTTTGGTAGAACGTGTATTGAGTGACTCTGTGCAGGGTGAGGAGCTTGTGCCTGGTTTTGTGTCGACAAATGCGCGTGTTCTGATCATCGATGAAATCAACCGTGGCAATATCTCGCGGATCTTTGGTGAGTTGATCACTTTGATTGAGCCGTCCAAGCGAGCAGGGGCAGAAGAAGCGCTTTCTGTTGTGTTGCCTTACTCAAAAAGTCAGTTCAGTGTCCCGTCTAATCTGTATCTGATAGGCACCATGAATACCGCCGACCGATCGCTGGCCGGCTTGGATATCGCACTACGTCGGCGTTTCACCTTCCATGAGATGCCACCACGACCTGAGCTGCTAGATAGCGTGTCCGTGGATGGAGTCAATATCGGCCAGTTGCTACGGATAATGAACCAGCGTATCGAGGCGTTGCTGGACCGTGATCATTGTTTAGGTCACGCCTACTTCATGCCTCTGATCAATGATTGCAGCCTGGAACTGCTAGAGTCGATCTTTCGCAATCAGGTGCTGCCGCTTCTGCAGGAGTATTTTTTCGAGGATTGGCAGCACATTCACTGGGTCTTGAATGATCATCGCAAAGCACCGCAATACTGCTTTTTGAGCCAAGCTACTCGGATAGCAGACTCTCTATTTGGAGCTGAGGTTGCCCTCCCCGCGCATAACTTTCCGTGGAGTGTTAACGAAGAGGCTTTTGAGCGTTTAGAAGCCTATCTCGGCATCATTGACCATCAGGCAATTGCCTCCAATTCGGATATTGCTCGGCAGGCGGAACACGGGGCGTTGACCATTCGGCAATTGAGCAGTGGCACCATAGAGGTATGGCAGGATGGCAAGTTTCTACCTATCGCTAAACCAGCCCTGCGTGATGTTGCGGGGCAGCTAGGGCTGGCCCTTACGAATGGCAAGGGATCCTTACATAACACCCGGGCACTGGGACGTAAGGTGATCGAAGCGATAGCGGTTGTGAACGCTTGATTACGCTAATAACTGTACGTGAGTACGCGAGGCTGACGATTGATGCTGTGGAGCCAACGCTAGATCGTGCTCAGATTTCAGCGAGTGCGTTTGACTGGTTATGTAAGCAAAGTGAGTCTTTTAGTAAGGCTGGCGCGGCATTGGTGCAAGTGGAAGGGCGCCACTGGTTAAGGCTCGATAGCTATGTGGGCGTGCTGGAAACACCCTGCGGCACGCGCTTGGAGATCCTGCCTAAGCACTTTGAATGCGGTGATTGTGAAGTACAAAGCCGGGCGTTGTTACGGCGTATGATCCAGCGTTCGCTTAACTTAAAGTCACGGAAAGTCGGTCCTACGGCCCTTGAGTTGTACCACGCTCCTTTGTCCGAATGGGTGATTGGGCAGTTTCTAGCCGCGTTTGATCATCTGATTAAGCGTGGTATGCGTTTTGATTATCAGCGCATAGAGGAAGAACAGCGTTATCTGCGAGGCCAACTAAACGTGGTGGCGCAGATGCGTCAGCCACCGGCACGGCAGCAATTCTTCCAGGTACGTCATGACATTTTCGTAGCCGATCGAGCGGAGAATCGCTTGCTAAAGTTGGCCCTAGAGCGCGTTTGTAAAGCCACCCAAGAGCCAACTAACTGGAGGCTGGCCCATGAGTTGCGCAGTTTGCTGCATGAGGTACCGGCCAGCAGTTTGGTGCGTGAAGATTTTCGTGCTTGGGGTACTGATCGGTTGATGGCCCATTACCAGCCGATTAAGCCTTGGTGCGAGTTAATTCTTAACCAGCAGATGCCGATTGCGGTAGCGGGAGAGTGGCAGGGTATTAGTTTGCTGTTCCCGATGGAGAAGCTTTTTGAACGCTACTTCGAAGCCTGGTTACGCCGCTCATTGCCACCGGAGGCTAAGCTCACCTCTCAAGCCTCTAGTGAGTATCTGTGTGAGCACAACCATGGACGCATGTTCCGCCTAGAGCCGGACTTACTCGTGCGCCAGGGCAGTCAATGTTGGGTGCTAGACACTAAGTGGAAACGTTTAAATGCCGCTGATCGCGACAAAAAGTATGGCTTGAGCCAAAGCGACTTTTATCAGTTGTTTGCCTATGGTCAGAAGTATCTACAAGGGCATGGCGAGTTAGTGCTGATCTACCCGCGCCGCGAGGCTTTCCAGCGAGCACTGCCGCCTTTTGATTTCGGAGGTGGCTTGCGGTTGTGGGTGCTGCCTTTCGACTTGGAAACTGAACGGTTGCTTGATGCTGATTTGCTGAGCCTTGCCATAGCCCAAGCTTTGAGCCGCGTATGACTATCTTGAGCTTAGCGCCCGTTTCTGGCCGATAACAGCCTGTCACAAAGGGCTGCTTCCGGCCCAGAGTGTGTAAAAACGCAGCTCGGCGTTCCTTGATGTTGTCTATCGCGCTCCGTCAGCCACTCATGAGTTGGTGCGCATCGCTTCTCGAACAGGAGCCGAACCGTTGTCGATAGTTATAAAAGCGCTGTCGACCGCAGACAGAGCCTCAAAACACCTTGAAAAAGAGGATGCTCCCTAGGCTACGAGCACTTTCAGCAGGCTCGCAGTACCAATGATTTTCAGCACCCGTTTCAAGTTGTAGGCGAGCACATTCAGGCTCATCTCTGCACTCACCCCGTTAAGCTTTCGGGTCAGGAAGTGTGTCGCGCCCATCCATTGTTTGAGCGTCCCGAAGGGATGCTCAACCGTTCGTTTTCGGATACGCATCATTTCCGGCGCGTTGCTCAGCCTGTTCTGCATTTCCTCCAGTACTGCTTCATGCTCCCAGCGTCGAACCCGCCGTTCCGTGCTCGGTGTGCACTGCGGTTTCATTGCGCAACCCCGGCATTTCGAACTCCAGTAGCGGTGCAACGTCAGGCCTTTTTCAACGTTGGTATAGCGCCAGATCAGCGCCTCTCCAGCCGGGCAAATGTATTCGTTTTTTGCCGCGTCATAGATAAAGGCATCATTATTGAAACGCCCATCTGCTTTGGCTCCAGAGGTCATTGGCTTGGGCACATAGGCGGTAATGCTGGCATCGTGACAAGCCAGGATTTCTTCGCTTTTGAAGTAGCCTCGGTCAGCCACTACCGACAGCGTTTCTGACGCCATCGCTTCGCGGGCCTGCTTGGCCATTGAGCTGAGTTGATCGCGGTCGGAGCCGACGTTGGTGACCTCATGCGCAACGATCAAATGGTGCTGGGTATCGACCGCTGTCTGCACGTTGTAACCGACGATTCCCGTGCCGCGCGTCATCATGGAGCGGCTGTCTGGATCGGTCAGTGAGACCTGTTTGTCCGGTGACTCGTTGAGCTGGATCTCGATCGCTTGAAGCTCCTTCATTTGCGTCTTCAGCTTGGCGATTTTCTCTTCCAGGCGCACGGCTTTGGGCTCAGAGGATGTCGGTTCTTGCCGGTCGGCAGCATCGAGTGCGGTCAGGTAACGGTTGATGCTCGATTCAATTTCTTCCATTCGCCGCTTCAGTTTGGCACTGGTGAAATTGCGGTCGCGATTGTTGACTGCCTTGAATTTGCTGCCGTCGATGGCAACCAGATTTTCTCCGAACAGTCCCAACTTCTGACACAACACAACGAACTGGCGGCAGACGCCTCGGATGGCCTTGCTGTTGTCTTTTCGGAAGTTGGCGATGGTTTTGAAATCCGGCATCAAACGCCCGGTCAGCCACATCAGCTCGACGTTGCGCTGGGCTTCTCGCTCAAGACGACGGCTCGATTGGATACGGTTGAGATAGCCGTAGATGTATATCTTCAGCAGGATCGCGGGGTGGTAAGCAGGTCGGCCTGTGTCTGCTGGAACAGCTGTCAAAACCCAAGGAGGCCAAGTCAAGTTCGTCAACGAAGACATCAACTACGCGCACTGGATTGGTATCGCTGACGTAGTCGTCGAGGCTCTCGGGAAGTAAGGTGCTTTGGCCACGATGCTCACCTTGGATGAAGCGCTTCATGGGTAGCCCTGCTGAAGTATCATTACCCTATCGTAACGCTACAAGCCATGTGGGTGGCCTCCGACTAATCAGGGCAGCACTCCATATCTCAAAATTTTAGGGAAGATATACGTCAAATGCGTGAGCGAAAGGCAGCACGATTACTAGTTATAAGCCCCTCTCGAGGTGTCCTGCTTTTCAACTTCCTCCATAAAGACGGTGCCTTAGCCGGTAGAAATTACTGGGCCACCCCTGGCGGTGGTCTCGAGGACGGAGAAACATTCCAAGCCGCTGCAATACGTGAACTGCGTGAGGAAACCGGTATTCAAGTCAACACAGTTGCAGGACCTGTGGCAGATCGGAGGTTTTCAATGCTCCTGCCCAGCGGCGAGACGGTGTTCGCAGTTGAGCAGTATTTCGTTGTGCGCGCGGAAAGCCAGACACTTTCTAGCTCCGAATGGACCTTACACGAGACTCAAGTCATGGCAGATCATCACTGGTGGTCCGCTCATGAGCTGAGATCTACTGGAGAAACGGTATGGCCAGAGGCGTTAGTTGAGATGCTCGTGGATGCAGGTGTCTTCGAACCGGCTGCATAACCGTCACCGCGAATCTATATGCGTTTTTACACACTCTGGGCCAGAAGCGGACGGTCGCGTTGTATTTCACTCTAGAAAAGGTACAAGGGGGCTGATGTCAAACCTATCGATTCTCAGTCGACTGGAGGGCTCGCTGGCAGCCTACAGCAATGGAACGTTGGCTCGTGGTGTCTTCATAGCCTTCCTAAGCAACAGCATTTGTGCGCTGGAAGGTGTACCGCTTAGCGTTACCGATGAACTTCGAGAACATGAATACGCCATCGAGATGGAAGGTTATTTTGACGACGAAGGGTTCGAGTCCCAGCAAAATTTAGCTCAAGAAAGCCTGTTTGACTGGATACAGGAGCTCAAGCGTATTTACGGAGCCTAAGGTCTGGAGCGCGATGAGGTCGTGTCCCAAATACAACGCAGCTCCCCGCTGTATCCTATCGACGCGGCTCTCGTGTCAGCTGTTAATCCCGCGGCCACTTTTTTAATCTCATGCTTTACAAAACAGCGCTTAGGTTAACCGACCTAAGCCTTAGAACAACGCAAGCGTTCACATCGTTTCCAGGCCGACAGTGGCCAGTCTCGGCCGGCTAGCTCCGTATCTATCGACCGCTCTAACGGCTGCTATGGGTCGGCTTATGCCCGTCATGATAGACGTCTGTCGGCCAGAAGCGGTCGCCGGTGGTCTACGAAACTAGGGACGACTCACAGCGGGTAATTTTTTGCTCGCACAGAGGCCTCATCCGATGGCGGAAATATTCCCAGACGACCTCCGGATCAGTATTTTCTCGGCGGACTATCTCATCTACTACTGCCTGATCACCCTTCTCGTGGAAAACCCCGATGATCGCTAGCGTTTCAATTGAGGGACAGTAAGCAGTAATTGATTCGCCGCATCGATTACAAACGCGTTGACCATAGTCATTAGTCATAAATTCGTTTCAGTGCCTCGAACTGGAGATAACCTTTTTACTAGACGCTGGGTGCAGTGACAACGTCCACTAAGGGTCGTTAGCGACCACTGCTCTTGCTAGCCATCCTTATCCTCCCACACGCGGAGGACTTGCCATGAACACCATCGCTACCTGCAGCCGTAAACCCTGGAACAAAGGAAAATTGGTAGGACAGAAAACCCCGCTCCCACTCAGAGATATCTGGGCCATCCGAGTAAGACTTCAAATTGCAGAAAGAACCCGGGATCTGGCTCTCGTCGATCTGGCTATCGACAGCAAGCTTCGAGCCTGCGACTTAACCAAGCTCCGTGTGCGTGACGTTACACATGGCGAGCAGGTGTCATCACGAGCCATGGTGATGCAGCAGAAAACGCAGCGGCCAGTGCAGTTTGAGATCACTGAGCAAACACGGTCTGCTCTCGCGGCCTGGATACATCAAGCCCAACTCCGCAACGAGGACTGCCTTTTTCCGAGCCGGTTGCATGCCTCCGACCATCTATGCACTCGTCAATACGCTCGTATCGTCAAAGGCTGGGTAAAAGCCGTAGGCCTTGATCCAGCCATGTATGGCACTCACACAATGAGACGTACGAAGGCATCACTGATCTATCGCAGGACGAAGAACCTGCGGGCGGTTCATCTGTTGCTCGGCCATACGAAGCAGGAGAGCACCGCTCGATATCTAGGGATTGAGGTTGATGACGCTCTGGAGATGGCGGAACAGACCGAGGTTTGACCATGCATAGCGACGGTCGAAGCCAAGCCGTCGCTAACCGGCCATGTGCGGACGCGGTGGACGCAACGGTTCCGCCCCGTAGAGGAACCGAATCCAACCGCACTGCCACCACTAGGCGGACGCTATTAGTCGCTGCGCTGACCAACAGCTAACCCAGGCAGTGTGTCGCGCATGATGTACATCAATCTTATTACAGCAATTACGAGTACGTTGCAGATAACGGTAATCGACGTTAAGCGATGTACCAGCTCCTGTGGAGCGTCGGCGATGGTTGCTCATCGTGCGAAACCATCTATTTGTCGTATGGATTGGGAGCGTGCTCGATGGACCGTGAACTTGTACTTGCGATGGCTGTGCTCGGCTTAGGTTCGATCACGCCAGCCAGCGCGGTGCCAGAACCGGCGCCCAGCGCGGCTCCTATCAGCGCCACGCTGAAGAAGGCCGACACGCGCGAATTTCCTGGCCTGCCTATCGGCACTTTCGTCGCACTTCCTCAGGTCGTGCTTTCGGCGACCCGCGACGACAACATCTACGCCCAGCGTACCGATGAAACCGAAGACACCATCTTCACCCTGTCACCGTCGCTGCTACTGCAATCGGACTGGGAACGGCACGAACTGAGCGTGGATCTCGGCGCCGACCTCGACCGCTATCAGGACGCCGATTCCGAAGACGTGGAGGACTTCTGGTTGGGCCTCGACGGTACCCGCGAGTTGACCGAGCAAACGCAAGTATTCGGGGGCGTACGCCACACCCGCGATCATGAGGATCGCTATGTCCCCGGCGCTGCCGGGCCGGAGTTGCAACGCGAGCCCACCCGCTACGAGCACGATGAAGCATACCTGGGGGGTGCCAGCGAGATCGGCCGCCTGCGTCCTACGACAGCGACGACTACTACAACGCTCGCACCCTCGCCGGCGGTCGCATCGACAATGCTGATCGCAAGCACAACCTGAGTTCGCTAGCTGCGGTAAGGGACCGAAGTACATGGGCGACCAGCCCAGCGATGAGGAATCATCGCACCACCCCGACGACGAAGAGCACGAGCGTTGATGCGTCGCCGGTAATATTCAGACGAGGAGATACCCATGAAAAGCATCAAATTCGCCATCGGCCTTTCAATGGCCCTACTATCCGGTGCAGCGTTGGCGCAGTCCTCCGACGTCCAGGGCGCGGCCGGTAACAGCGAGCAGGTCTTCGGCTCGCAGATCATGACCCAGCAAGAACGCCTGGAATACCGCAACCGCATGCGCCAAGCCACCACTCAACAAGAGCGCGAGCAGATTCGCGTCCAGCACCATGAACAGATGCGTGAGCGAGCCAAAGAACGGGGTGTGACGTTGCCGGAAGATCCACCCGCGCGCGGCATGGGCGGCGGCATGGGCGGCGGCGCAGGCGGTGGTATGGGTGGCGGCATGGGTAAAGGGGGAAGCTGAATCGACTTACGAAGTTGGGCGCGCTGAGCCACTTACGGGCGCTTTATTACGGGCGGGCCGTGGGTTCTAGTTTCACCGCGCTACGCCCGTGCTCGCAAAGCGAAGCCCAATTCGCAGCTCGAAGTAAAGGCAGTACTGGTCGAACGCAGCGCCTTTCAGCGTCTGCTTCTGGCCGAGGCTGTGTAAAAACGTTTTTGAGCGCGTCAGGTGCTCAAAACCGGACTGAAAGTCGCGCTTCTACGCGAAATCCACATCTGCTGACGTGCCGATAAATTTTAGATTTAACGTAGATGCGGACACTTCAATTTTGGCGAAGCGTTTTTACACACTCTGGGCCAGAAGCGAACGCTTGCAAGTGACCGCTTTCGACCGATTCTGTTGAAAAAGACGGCTTCGAATTCCACGCCAGAAAGGTACGCGCCTGAGATTGAAATCTGAACTTTTGGCAGAAGGTTCAGGACTCGAATTTCGCGTAGCAGCGTGCAACAGAGGTGTTTCATCCATCAATATTCGAGTGTTTTGGGAAAACCGTCTTTTTCAACACAATCGGCCTATTTCTACCTGTCGCGACCGACAGAAGTTAGCCATCAATCGCCAGTGACTAACCCAGAACCTAGACAGCCATGCACTGACCTGCCGAGGAGCGGGCGCAAGGTCATCGCCAGCCGTTTCGGCATTGAGGTTGCCATGCCTGCAATCTCGAGAACCTTGTATTCCGCGGTTTCGCCAAGCCGTCCCAAGGCGATTTGAGGCTGCTGTCGCGGCAGTTATTTCGAATGGCTCTACTGCCAATAGCGTAATGGCAAGTTGCCTTTATTTGCTTTGTCTATCCTCCCACTCGCCTGACCGAGATGCTTTGCCAAGGTCCTCGCGACCACAAGGCTCAAGGTGGTTCGGCACCACGCCTGCAGGT